>Ga0209639_1000086_pt1 | contig 150375 bp, 133 predicted proteins | sample EPASupsiteHSE605_FD_187268 | JGI IMG/M metagenome (GOLD analysis project Ga0209639, IMG submission 187268) | Bioremediated contaminated groundwater from EPA Superfund site, New Mexico - Sample HSE6-05 (SPAdes) (version 2) | ecosystem: Environmental > Aquatic > Deep subsurface > Groundwater >...
GTTTCATGTTTGCACCTGTCGAGTGAGTTTTTCGGACAGGTGGATATTGCAAATATTTGATAAAAATTTCAATTAATTAACTGTAAAACTAGATCTTTTTTATTGATGGTTTCTCACGGATTCAGGTTATAAATAAAGATACCCGATTTAATTCGGTCAGATGATCAGCATTTATTGATTTTGTGATGAGATTCTATTTTTTTCATACGCGCGCGCGGCTCATTGCTACCTATTAATACAAGACAAAGTGCGAAGAATCTTATGGTCTATGTCTGAAAGATTCACGACATAAAAAGGAGTTAATCATGGGTAGGGAAGGACTAATAGGCATACGGATTGATGGTGAAGACAAACTTACATACGATCACTGGGATTCGCTTCCTGAGCATCTCGGTGCGGATATGGTGAAGTTCTGTGTTGAAAAGACGGAAGCTATTGATTGGTTGAATGTCAGAAAATTTGCTAGATGGCTTCAGGATGTTCCAAAAATTGAAACAGCTAAAGAAAGGCATCTGAGAATGCTTCAGTATGTTAGTGAAATGACCGACACAGATGAAGAATATTACGAGAAAATGCGGCTACTTGCGGAAGAAATGACTAATACTCTCAACAAGATATTGAAACGTGGTACGTATGAAAAAACAAATAATTATATAACGGACTCATTGTCCTGCCAATACGCGTACATTGTCAATCTCGATACTATGACTCTTGAACTGTACAAAGGTCACCAAACGTCACCGCATAAAAAAGGACGGTATGCCGACAATGAAGGTTATGTAAGTCTAGGTTGCCAGGCGACATACTACCCGTGTGCTCTAGTCGGCGAGTATTCCGTTTTTGATATTCCAGATGATTGGGTGCAATGTTTTATTGAGGATCGGCTTGATTATGTCGATCCGAAAGTCGAGCAGTTTTTCCAGTCGATTGAAGGCAACTTGGCCGAAGAAAAATTTTTGGAGTACAAGAAAAATTGTTACCAGAATAAATTGCTGAAAAAAGCGGTCAATTTGGGGATTGTGGAAACTCAAGCAGTTTTCGAGGAGCTCATTAGTCAACAATATACAATTACGGCAAAAAACCGCACCGCTCGAATTTGACAATTCGGCAGCCGAACTCAATTGCCGGTTGAGATTGCCGAAATTCGAATAAAGACCACTGAATACGATAATTCCCGTTATGATGGTGTTTTACAGCCATTCCGTCGCTGCCATCCTCTATAACCACGGTAACCAGTAACCACTGTACCAACATCGTCATGGGAATAACTCTCCAAATGCTCTAACCGACCTTAACGGTTGACCATAATCCAATTTTTCCAAGGCATCCTTGATCGTCACCACTTCGCTTGGCTTGATATACACCTCCTCCGTCGTCGACCTCCGCGTTCCATTTCTGGTACAATGACCGTCGATCTCTGAAATCAACATTGGCGCAACGCCGACCCGGTAGAGCACCGTTGATAAGGTATGACGGAAAGAATGAAAGTCCTTGTTTCTGATGTCGTCCAAGCCGCATTTTCGCCGGTACCGATTGTACCATTTCGACACGGCCTGTCCATATCCATCCCGACCGTTATCCAATTCCGGGAACAATTTACCTGGTTTACCCATGGCATAATCAATTATGCCCAGCTCCTGTAGCCTGGAATGGACTGGCACGATTCGCTCCGTATACTCCTTCTGTTTGGCAGTAATGAAACGGAAGCACCAAATGCCATGGATTTGTTTGATATCGCTGCCATCAAGGCTGGCTATCTCATTCTGCCTAGCCCCAGTATATAAGGCGATCAGCGGTGTCCAATATTTGAACGGTTGATCTGCTTCCGCCTCAAAGAGCGTAGGATTAAAGAGGGACGCAAGATCGTCGCCTGTTAACATACCACGCTTTTCATTGGCCTTTTTGGCCTCTTTGATCGGTTTTTTCCGGAAACAATTTCTAGCAACGTATTCCCGATCCACCGCCCAGTTGAACATTGAGGCGATGCGCCGCATGTATTTGTTTATCGAAGAATCGCTAAGCGTTTCCGCAGGCTTGGCTTTGATGATCTGCTCGATAGTGAGACCCTTCCATAAAGGGCGCTTATTCATGTGAGGCGGCAACTTTTTCAAGATCGACCGGAAGCGATCAACGGATTCATGGTTTAGGGAAGAAAGAGGGGTATCACCAACAACGCGCTGGAGCAGTTCGAAGATGGCAATGTTTTCCTCCTTTGTTTTTGGTTGCCAGCTGTTCTCGTCCATTTGACATTGGACATATTTTTTAATCAGCTCGCTGAGGTGCATTGCATCCGGCTCCGGTAGCACTGGCTGGAGCTGCGGTACCGGCGTGGGCAAGTTGATCTGGTAGCTTGTCATTTGAATTGGAACCATCGGTGGCAAAGTAGCCACAGCATTCACCTCACTGCTCGGCAGTATAGCTGCGTGTCGGTCTCCACGTATAACAAGGGCGTCGTTTATGTTGGCAGATTCCCTGGTTAATAGACGGAAACCTTGATTGAGCGCCTGCAACAGCTCTTTTTTGCTGGGAATATTATCTGACAGGAACAGGGACTCTGCAAAGACGGCAAGCCTCCGTGCCTTCTTGACGGCAAAGCTGTAGTTTGTCGTTTTTAGCGACCGCCTTATCTCATGTTTGCCGAGAATAGCCTTGAGCTGTCGTGGAATGGCTATTCGGAAATAATAGGTACCGAAGCCGTTGATGTGGAGGTAACTGGGAGGGGGTTGCATGACCTACCGTATTTTGTGGAGTTGGTTGTATTGATTTTAATCAGTATAACCACCATAACCACAAAGTACAGTATTTCAGTATGTTAATGAAATGTGGCATTTGTTGCCAGTGATAATTGAGCAGATTGGGGACGACCTCACAAGTGAAATACTTCTGCGACGGGTCGCCAGATTAATCTCCTCTAGAAATGCTGCCCTTGAATGGTGTCTTGTTGGGCTGGTATACTGTGACGCTCCCCTCAAGTTGTTGCCCATTATCGGTTAGTCTCACCAATAGCAGCACAACAAAATTCGCTTTAATCTGGGGATCAGTCACTATATCATGCATGGTCAAGTGGTCTCGTTCGCTCGGCGACAGCGCAAAAGAATGATGCGAGTGCCATTCTCCCAGATAATTAAATCTTGTGTAATCGTGATTCGTTCTATCAAAAAACGCACGGAGTGGCGAGAGGATCTCGGTTGCGATCCTTATGAACGAGGCGAATGTGCCCATTTTGCTTTGGATGGTTAACTCTTTCACGAGGAAGGTGTCTGGTCCGATATGTTCTCCCATCAAAATGCCGCCGACTTCACGCTGGCCAGCCTGGACTAGGGTCTCAACTAAACGTACCTTAATCTTCGGTGGTATTATCAGCTGCATTTTCGTGCTTTTTGAGTAATTCAATCAGAAATTCTATATCCTCAGGTTTGCGCTCTGTTTTTTCGCCTTCATTCCAGCCTGCTACAGTATAGGAAGCCATTGATATTGGAATGGTAGCGAATGGGGCTTCGAAGACCCATCCTTTCGTTAAGCCGATCAGATACATAGAGTAAGGAAATTTTGTCTGTTCGATTGAAGTGAAGCAATCGGGAACGAAGCGCGCTGCGTGGTGCGCGATGATGGCTACATCAGCATCAGATGCCACCAATACCTCACTCCCTTCAGTTTCAACAGCGTAATTTGCAAGAACCGACCGCTTGGCCAGGTCCGGATTTCCGGTACAGTATTCAAGATAGGCTCCTCGCATATCCTGTGGAGTTGGATCTATTCCTGGACGGCTCCTTGCGACAAATCCTCCTAACCCTCCACCATACACCTCCATCCACACCATGGGGCGGTTGGCTGTTCGTGAAACAGCTGCCAAAAGATTGAAGACCTTTGGGCTCGCTGTGGCGTCGATGAGTAGGTCGCACTCAGCCAATCGGTTCAATGCACCGCTAACGGCAGCATTAGATTCCTGTCCTGCGATATGCAAACGGCAGATCTCAACCCTTGCTCCCGGCGCAACACGATCAATAGACAATTTCATCGTGTCGACCTTGTGTTGGGCTACTCCCTGCCAGTCCAAAGCATGTCGCTGTAAATTTTCCGGCAGTAGAATGTCATAATCAACTAAAAAGAAATCCCTGACTCCCATCCGGGCGAGACTTAAAGCAATCTTACTACCAGCCGATCCAATCCCCACAATGCCAATAGTTTTACCATCCAGGTCATTCGAATCGGGTGAACGAGACTGAATTGGTACGGTTTCTGATTGGACTTTTTGGCAGACCATTATGCTTTCTTCCGAGAACACAACAAGGAAGTGTAAAGCCCCTTTCCGATCCATAATCAGGATGCCAGCTAAAGGAGCTTTAAAGCCATCCACAGGTGATGTGCCATCAACGGCAATGAATTCGGCACCCCCCATTTCTGCTAGCAGAACTTGCAACTCAGATATTGTGCGTAACTGGACGATGGTCCTCTCATCAAGGTCTGTTTTTAACCATACCCCAACATTGAGATATTTGGCCTCGGCTCCCGGTAGAGTTGTTGGTATTTGGTTATCTTTCCAGATGCCCCCTCCGATGGGTCTGGTTTCATAGACTAAAAATACCCACGAGTCGTTTATCTGATGAAAAGAAAATTTAAAAATCCCAATCGAATTTTTAGGCCGCGCAGCCAAGTAATTGGCAAGTGCACTGCTTGAATACCATCGTGCCCATTCGCCACGTAATTCTTGACCAATGGTTAGTTTATGTCGTGAGGAGGCTGCCTCGGGGATCTTGGGTCGATCTTCTCCGAGAGGGTTCTCCGTATCAAACAAACGGTGCGCACTTTCCAGCATTTGAACGGCTGTGACGTCGCGGTGCCAATTATCGGGCCCCCACTCCAGGCAAAGCGGGCCATCGGCTCCTCCATATTGATGGTTAGAAATGCGGTGTTGCATGTTTCGTGGGGATACGACTGCCGGTGCATCCGGGTATAGAGCGGGAAATGAAACTCGCACTTCATAGTCATGACCGTGGGCACGAATGACCGCGTCTAGGTAGAGCTCGCCGTCCAATCGCCAATCGGTGCCGACGAGCCATTTCGCTGAGCTCGACAGGGATTCTATGCCTGTTCGCTCTAAACTTAATCTTTCCGTATCTCGAAGAAACCAAGGTATCATATTTTAAGGTAAATCAGGCGAAACCTGCTGGGTTCTTTGGTACAAGTGGTCTGTCTGGGAAGCTCAAACCGGCAGGAATTGCTGCAGGTTTAAGTAGCCCGCTGATGTTACTGATTCCTAGTTTAGTGCTAAGATCCTTTTCGTTAAGCATTGCTCCAAGCTTTTCCCGTGCTGTCTCAATAATCGACTCCAGTTTGCGCTCTTTTTTGATGGCATTGAAATCAATCTGGGCCTGCTGAAGCCAGCCCCAAAACTTCTCTTCCAAGTTATGGTGTTGCAATGCCGGATTATTCCATCTGTCAGCGAAGTCTTCGGCCGGGTTGATAGGGTTTGGTATTCGGGGTGCTGTGGGATTAACCAGCGTTCCCATGGTGGACAAAATGGTATCCAGCGCATCGGCAATCTCGATTTCTCCTTTATAAGCCTTGGCCGAAAGTGTTGTGATGATTATAGACGCCGGTTTTCCGTCCGGATCGTCATGAAAGAGCGTATCCCGGTGGCGCTTCAGTAACTGAACGCATCGCTGCAGAGGAGACTTCCACCTAAAGGCGGGCAGCTCGTCCACCTTCGTCGCTTTGGCCCGTAGCGCGAGACTCTCCATAAGCGACTTGTTCAATTTTATGCGTGATTCGAACCAATGCGCAAAACCCTCCGAGTTGCTGAGGAGCCAAGCATCATGGAGGATTGGGTAATTCCACATACGATTGTCGGTGATTGCTCCTAGCGAATTAGCCACGAGAGTGGATAGTTCAGCTGGGGCTCCGCTCCGAATAATCGCTTCCTGAATGAGCCGCCGTCGTTCAAATGTCTCAGGTATCGATGGGACTATGTCCATGTGGAAATTCAGAGTGTCTGCGTATTTCAGCCGCCAACAACGGTGCTTTTCCTCCTTCTTCTCTTTGATTCCGCGTGCGACTCGGTAGTCCTCGAGATCGGCCCCAACAAGTTCTTTTAGCTGTAATTGCGTGTGGGTTGCATTCGTCACACCCTCCCTTAGTCGGCAGCCCATATCCAAGTCATATTCACCGTCATCACCCAAGGGTCGGATTACTGTGCCGAGCCGGAAAGATCCTTGCGAATATATGTGTGGGGAGAACACGTGGCAGTTGGTCTCTTTCCTGCCAAACCATTCACCCAGATCCTTGTATCTGGCCTCTGCCTTTTCGTAGGCGTAATCCGGGATATCTATGGATCTTGCAATTTCCTCGATGATGCAGTTTGTCCTAATATCATTCATAAATTCCCCCTCCGATATCCGGAGCGCATAAAAAACTATTGTACTCGTTGTTCTGCTCGATAATGATCCCAGGCTCATCGGCCTTTGACCTTCGTATAACTAGCTTCCGCGTAACCTTAATCAAGGCGTCTTGCACGTAACGATTACTCACAGCTGGTCTCCCTCATTCAGAATAAACTTTCTGATTGATTCAGAGTCGTGTGTGAAGTCATGATCCGCTTTGGTTATAAGATCTTTGATTTTTGAAACATCGTCCATCGGCAAAGGCAAATCAGTTTCAAAATCAATTCTCTTGATCTGATCGGGACGGAGCTGCAGATTCAGGTAATTCATCGCACTCTGGCTCTGCAAGGACAGAATGAAGTTGATAAATTCCTTATTTTTCCATCCATTTATAAGGCCCCATTTACGCGATGTGTATGTACCGTATACCGTTTTGGAATGGCCGGTGCCAATGGTCAGGATACGAATATCCTCTTGGTTGACTTCAAGGCGGCGCTGGGCATCAATCACTGCGGCCAGCGCAGGGTTGTTCGCCCAAAGGCCGCCATCAGCGAGGAGATAATGACCGAGCTTGTGCGGATCGAAATAGGTTGGGGCTGAGCAGGATGCTAAAATTGCATCTTTGACCAGCACATTATTGTCACGAGTGAATTCTTTTGAGTAACCAGACTTCAATACATGAACGCACCCGTTACCGATGTCGGTGGAAGGAATCAAAAGAGGTTTTACTATCTCGCCCAATAGCTTTTCATGGAAAACTTCAGTCAATACCTTGTTCAGATATTGAGCATCATATACGCTGTCGAGCATGGGCTGAAACATGCTCTTGAGTTTTTTGCCAGGGCAGAGGAATTTCTTTTTCTTAAATATATCGCCCCCATGCGCTTTGTACATCTCGACGATATCTGCCGCAGGCACACCATTGGCCACTCCAGCAGCTATAATAGAACCGGTGCTTGTCCCTGCGATCATATCGAAGGACTCATACAGGTTTATCTGAAGGCGTTCTTCAATACAGCGAAGAATATGGGCAGGGTATATTCCACGAATACCTCCGCCATCAATGCTCAGTATTCTGAAAAGCTTGCCCATGCGTAATCCTTACTTTTCATCCTTAGGAGGGCAAGGATCGTTTCCATAGCTGTTACCCGCTCTGATTTTGCCGTCCTTCCCATGGATCTTTGTATCCGACTGTTGGTTTCGTGCAATTTTTTCTGCTACCTCAATCGCCTGCGTTTGCGTTTTTGTCACTTTGGTTGCCTTATCGTTACCTTCACCCTTAACAGCCCAGCCGTTCTGGTGTGGCACTACATGCTGATTTTTACCTTTCGCCAAAATCACACCTCTATTTCGTTAGGTTATGAATATCCATCTGCCATCAAACTTGTTGGTCAACTAGCGCTATTATCCAAAGCACGTCCAGCTTACTAAGGCGTCTCTTTATACCATGTATACGAATAGTTTCTTTGTCAACACCCCAGGAGAAACAAATATTTTATAACCTTATAAATAGATGTTCACATATACTTAGTGTCATGATAGAGTGTTACTCTCGCAACATAATTCATTTATAGGGGAGATCGCCAAGCATGCGGTGGAGCACGCGGAAACGAATAGAGTTCATTGAGGCAAATTTGTACTGGGAGAAGAAAATCAGCAGAAAGGATCTTACGGATTTTTTTGACATTTCAATCCCCCAAGCAACAAAAGATATTAAGGAATACAGCGAATTAGCTCCAGAAAACATCATTTATGATGCAAGGGCGAAACAGTATGTAGCAACCAAGGATTTTGTTCCAAAAATGCTAGAACCCTCAAGTGAGGGGTATCTCGAACGTTTAAAATCTTTAAAATTAAGAGGAGATGGCCAGAAATTTTTTAACGGTACAATCCCACCCTTTTATGTGATGCCAAACTTGAGCCGCTTTGTAGACACAGAAATTCTACAAAGGATTCTGGAGGCAATTCGGAATACTGAAGCGGTAAAAATCAATTATCAATCTATGAGTTCCCCGCAACCTTCAGCGAGATGGATAACTCCCCATTCTTTAGCATATGATGAATCTCGCTGGCATGTGCGATCCCTGTGTCATATAGATAGAAAATATAAGGATTTTAATCTTGGCAGGATTTTGAGTATTCTTGACTCAAGAGAACACATCTTTGACCATTCAATCGATTACAAGTGGCATAATGAAATTGAAATTACAATTGCACCTCACCCGCTGTTAGATGAAGGGCCAAAATCCCTCATCGAAAGGGATTATTGCATGGATAATGGCCAGGTAATTGTCAGTATCAAAGCAGCATTTTTCTATTATTATATAAAGAACTTTGGATTGAAAGCTGGTCATGAGAATTTGCCACCTAAGGAGCAGCAAATTATCTTGTTAAATTGGGAAGAGACAAATACAAAAGTCCAAATGTTGAAGTCAATGACAATGCAAAAGATTCAAAAATTGCCAGAGTCTTCATTTATCAACTAAACTACCAACAAAAGTAATCACATCCTCGCAATCTAACAGAATTGATCATTTGGCAAAGCTGTAACCAAATAACCACATAACCAGTCATTTCAAACAGATGCGAGAAACATTTTAGAGCTGGTGTTGGACCACTAATGTACCACCTGATGTACCAATCGACACTTTAGTCGAATGTCACCAAAAAGAAAAACGGCAAGTAATTGTCTTTATTAAAGAAATTACTTGCCGTCGATGTGAATGGGGCGCCGGCACCAGAATTTAAAGGTTAACTTATTTGAATTATTCATATAAACGCTATTGTATTTTTAAAAATACCAACATAAGTACCAACAAATATTTTTATCAGTAACTGCTTCGACGCTTCCAACTTACCTCATCACCTGTAGGAAAAATCTGTCTGATAATTACAGGCTGGTGTGCAACGTGCCCGTTTATCTGAAGCTTCGTGGAGTCGATTCCTTGATTTTTGGACACCCGTTCTGATTTTACCGACATTGATCATTCTCTGGAACATTTCTACGATTCATATTCCGCATACTCTCGTGCCGTTGCAATCATCTCTCGGATGACATTCTCGATTTCGTTGATTTCAATCTCAGCAGCATCATAACCATCTTGCTCAACGATTTCGTAAGATTCTTCGAATTTATTAATCAACCGAGCCAGAGCTTCCGAGTCTTTTTTGTAAATTTCAATGCAGTATTTACCTCCTTCGAAATAAATCTCAATGGATCCTGGCTCCCCTTTCCAAGTTAGGCTTGCCGACGGGACATAGTCCTCACCACTCGCTCTACTATAGCTACACATGAATGGACTCAATTCATTGTTATTTTCCATCTTATTGAGCAGGCCTTTGTAAAGATGGAAGCTCCAGAGTTCCACATGTTCCGAGCTGGTACGCGACTTGCTGATCAAATAGACCGGTCCTCCGTCAATCATCCTGAACATGCGCTGCCCACAGTAAGCAACCGCACTCGGAAGTTCCACCAACATCTTCCTCCACGGTTCCGTTGGAACGTCTCTGTTGATCACCGTATCGAGCGACTCCTCGGCTCCCATTTGAAGATCAATTCTGTCGAATAATGCCTTCACAAGCTCTCGTTTGCCTTCAATTGCAGAGCTTGTCATGTGCCCCCGTAGAAGTAGTTTCCAGGTTGGATGCTTGTTGCTGCCACTAGCTTTATTTGTCAAAAAGCTCTTGTTTTTCCCATGTTCAAAGGTGTAATCGCCTAGGCATAAGAGGGCACGTTCCCACTTATAGTTATTGAACGGACGAAGACCATTATTATCAAAGATTGCATCCGCTATTTCCCAATATTTGGAAAACCATTCCTGTGCTTCTCTTTCTTCAGAGGCTTCCCATTCAATAAATTCAGGGGCCATCCAGTGGTCAAAAATGCCTGAGAATTTAAGCAGGAACTCGATCTGTCCGTTAAAGTAGCCATGTCGCTCTGCTTTGTAGATGAGTTTACGCCAAGATTCATCCCGTATGATTAAAGTTGCTTTGATCCGTTCTTCACGTATCTGTTGCCGATAAAAAAAGCTTACCTCCTTACCGCTGGCCAAATAGTCCTCGATATCGTTTGCGTAGTCCTCAAGTTGATCAAGCGATTTTAGGGCGTCGACAAACTGACTCGGGCGTTCGATGTCTACATATTCCACGAGGTTGTGGATTACGCGGAGCCACTTCTCAAGACCTTGGTCATCAGTCGAGCCGTGCATGCGAACGTAGCGGCAGATTGCCGCAAACTTTACTAGCTCGGGATATGGAAGTTCTCGGGATGTAACTCCTACAAAGGCAGCTGTTGTATCGTACATGGTCGCATTATCGTCAGTATCATCTTCCACTCCGACCTCGCTCCAGAAATCCAGCAGCTTGATTAATGTTTGGAGCATTCGCTTGTTTAAACATCCAGATTCTGAATAACGCGAGAAGGAGATGCTGGTCTTATCTGACCGCAATGAACCAACGATTTTTAATACGGAATCATCACCTGGATCGAGGTTGGCCAACGAAACAGCCTTAATGAGACGCATTATTTTCTCATCAAAAAGGTGCGTTTTGGTATCGCGATGCTTCCAAAACAGGTCAGCCCAAGTTGTGTCCATTTGGTGGCTGAAATATTCCTTTACAGAGACATCGCGCCCATAGAGCTGTCGCGTCTCATTAGGTAGCAGTTTGTCTAAATGCTGCTCTAGCCGCGCCTTGAAGGTTTCAAACGGCGTCAACGGCATGCCACGTGCATTCATTTTGATGTAGAGATCATCTGACAATCCGAAATTCTTTAGCTCGAGCAGTTGGAATGTGACACGTGGATGCTGACCCTCGATTAGGCGGGCATAGTAGTCGTCACAATTGCTAAACATCTGATGGATGGATTCTAGGATTGTGATTGCGGAGACGATCGTAGGATCGTATTTCCATGAACGGAAAAACCATGCCTTATCTTCGATCAATGCGCAAACAGAAGGAACTTTGCTTGGGGTCTCATCCGGAAAATGTTCCGCGAGCCTATTGAAGAAGTCATGGCTGCTCGGGCGCACCTCATAGGCAAAAAGCGACTTTTGATCCTTGAGGAATCGCGCCTGGAAGTCGTCTGCTTGACCGTCTTTCCAAGCGAGATACCAATGCAGCAGAAAAAGTGTTGTCAGGCGTTGCTGGCCGTCCAGAGGCGCAAAACTATCCTCATCTGAGTTTCCGTTACTACCAAATCCGCTGCCGTAAACAAAGTCGAGGTCAAGCGGCAACGTAGGATCGCCTTCGGTCTTATCGAGTGCATCTTTGAGTGCACCTAAAAACTCGTTTCGCAGTTCCTCCTGACCGGATCGCCCTTGGGCATAGTCGCGTTGGATAATGGGGATCTGAACTCGCGTAAATTCCTTAAAGAGTTCACAAAAAGTGATTTGTTTTCCGATGGCTTGACTGGCTTGCATAATGATGCTTCTCTCTAGTTCTTGAAGAAATTTGTAAGTGTTTCTTCCATGGCCGCACGATAACGATCCTGATCTTCAACGCCCCAAAACAGCATTTTGTCGACCTTTTCGCTGTACGCTTTGAGGAAAACGTTGCGCGTGCAGAGTGGCACAAAGGTTCCGGCCTGGTCGTATCGCAATAGCCACTCCCGCTTAATTGGAAAAACGGCGTTTTTATAGCCACGATTGGTTCCGCTATCAAGCAGTGCAAGATTACCAATACCATTTTCCGCTTCGGTGGATTCATGCTCACCGAAGCGCTTCAGTATAGCATCATAGAGAGTATCAAAAGCGTCCCCAGTTGTATAACTTACCTCATCCAACATTTGAGCCGCTTTTTTCAGTAATTCCGTGTCTTCACCGATTTCCCTGAAGTATCGACCGACCACCTCCAACCAAGGCTTTTTGTCGATATTCGCGCTAGGCCGTTCGTCGGACACGGATCGAATGTGTTCGATATCCCAGTTCTCCTTTTTGAAATAGTCAAACCGAAAGCGTACAATCGATTTCTCGTTCGCGATGATGCTAGCAATGTTAAAGAGCAGGAGAGTAGACTTTATTTTGGGCGAATTCGCCCCGTATTCGAGATTTTCGAGATACTCAACGAGAACGAGCTTTAGTTCATCCCGGTTCATCTTCTCAAAATCAGGTAGACGAATAAGCCTCTCCCATATTCGCTTCTTCAATAACTTGCGGAAGGACTCCTTGCCCTGTGCTTTGCTAAACTGAATAAGCTCTAGAATACTGTCGCCTTCGTTGATCAGGTAGCCGGTCAGATGAAAAAGGTCTTGATCTCGGTACCACTCTTCCAGCGTCATAAAGTGGTTCTTTACATCATCCCACAAACGACCGGACGTTGTGTGTCCTTCCGAGAGGAGATTATTGAAATGGTAGAAAGAGTTCAGTCTATCCTTGGCCAGGCGGTCGTCTTTGCTCGCTGCTTTTGTAATGAGATCAAAAATCAGCTCGATACGGTTGGGGGAATTGGGGTCTTTAGTCAGGAAATACCAAAAGTCATCATTCTGGAGTGCCTTCTCCATCAGATCCCACTCTTGGGCAATCTTCAGTTGTTCCAAGTTTACCGTGACCTGTGGAAAGTTTTTCGAGCGCAGGAACAGAGCACGAACCAATTCCGCATTGGTCAGGGGGATTTTGCCCACGTTGAGACGGGTAAAAGCATCGACCGCATGCTCCGCCTCCGGTAGTTCATACCAGATCACTTTTACCCGATTGAGCAATGCACCTTCGAAATCGTTGATGAGGTGACCCTTGTCCGCGAACCACTCTTCAATGGTCTGGTTTGCGAGGTAGAGAAAGTGAAAATCAACATTCTCCTGGGCTCGCTCCTCGCTCAACTCTCTGAGATACGATTTGCTGTCCGCACGCGTTTCGAAATCAATCTCGTAGAGCGTCTTTTGGAACTTCTCCGCAAATCGTTGGTTGAAATACTGAAGAATGAGAAACAGCGTTGTTAGTCGTTGCTGGCCGTCCACCACTTCCCATACGACAAGATCACCTCGCTTCTTCACGACGATGGGTTGCAGGCAATAGAATCCGTCAGGACTGCGATTTTCATAACTCGCTTGGAAGGTCATCACATCTTCCAGCAAATCGACTACCTGCTGTTCATTCCAGCGGTAGCCACGCTGGTAAGCGGGGATATAAAACGACTCGCCAAGGAGGTCGTTGATCGGCTTCAAAGAGATGGTAGAGGTGCTCATAGTGCAGTTCATTTGAATTTATTTGAAAGGAATGGGTCTGATCTCGGCATCTGACAAAGTCATGTCTTTAATCTTTTCAAGGGCCTTCAGAGTGGGGGAAGGAAAGCTGCTGGACCAAGGTCCGCGCATCCGCTCTCAATTCGGAAATCAGTGATTTCAAAATTGATGGATAGGCATCGAACAGTTGACGGCATAACCCCAGATAGCGCCGGTCAGCTCCCTGCTGTTTGTAGTCGCGGATGACATCCACAGCGCGCTCTGAGGTGAGCGCGGTTACCGAGGTAATTGGAACGTTTAAGAGATTTTTCATACGGATGTATCAAATACCCCTGATCGGCGGCAAGCTTCGAGGAAAGGCTGCTTGAGAAAATTTGCTTCCGCATAGGGTCTTATCCTGGCCTGACGTGCCAAGGTGGATAAAAACTCTTCCGGTGTTTTGCCATCGGTTTGCCATTCATCCAAGACCTGTTCAATCCAGTATTTGCCATCGTTCTCGCCGCAACACATGGCCCTGTACCGTTCTTCAATCCCGTACACATCCAACCAGGTGGCGATTTCTTCTTTGAGTTCTTCAGGTCCGGTGGTGAGATGCACATCGTCTGGTTTGATGTTGGTCCAATCCTGAGAACTGAGGCTGATACTCAACTCGATAGTGTGGGGTGTATCCTGATAAGGATAAAAGGATTTTCGCTGGCCGCCGGTTAGCGTCAGCAACGGATCCTTGGTGTTATAGAGCGGGTCTTTAGTGAGTTTGTAGGAGCTGTTGCATTCGTGGCAGGCGGGAGAAAGGTTTCTGAAATTGATGGAATTGAAGGGGTATTTCCCTTTGGGCAGGTAATGATCATACGCCTCCCGTTTGCTGTGAAAGATCCCCTTGATGCCGTTAATACCGCAAAAAGGACACTTGCCCTGGTTGTTGACCTCGGTGAACTGTTTGTGGTGGTCATCAATTTCACCGATAACTGCTTTCAGGGCGGCCAGATTCAGTAAATCTTTGGCATATAAGCCTTTGAAAAACGATGCCAGGGCGTCAGCGAGTGGTTCGTCCAGGGTTTTCAGGTCGCTGTATCTGGCAATGGCCTGAGCTGGGTCGTTCCGACATAATCCGGCGATGTCATTGTTTCCGGAGAACCATCTTGTCAGCTGTTCGATCTGTCCTGGGGTTAATGTTGCGAACAGGCCATAAATCGTTTCGATATGTCCGTTGAAAAAATTGGCACCTTTTGCTTCGGAAAAATGAAAGGCCTCGATAATGGTTTTTAACTCCGGGTTTCCAGCAAACAGATCGATACCATAGGGCAGTCCGCCAGGTGCCTTGCACCAGACTTCGAAGAAAATGAATTCGATGAACCCCTGCATCTTCTCCATCGTGTGCGGGACATAGGTGTAGGAAAACAGCATTCAGCCTTTCTCCCCATCCATGCTGTCAAAAATGGTCTTGATGAGCAGGATTTTTTCTACCGAATCGCCCAGTTGGTTGTTGATTTCATCAATCAAGGCGAGCTTGTCAGCATCGGAAGATGACGTTTTCCCAGCCACAAAGCGCTCGTGGAGCATCGCCATTTTTTGCTGGGCAAAGCCGCCGATGGTTTCTTTTTTGCCGAAGGTTTTCATGGTGATTTTGTTGATCGAAGCCCCGAGGGTATTGTAATCGGGCCGAGTCACCCGGACGGTGTTCTCCGACTTTGCAAACACCAGCACCTGCTCCGGCGGGCTGTCGGAGAGAAGAAAAGGTGAATGGGTGGTGATCAGCATGTCTCGCTGTACGTTTTTATCAGCCTGTTGGAAACAATCCCGCAGGCGGGAGATCAATTGAGAGCGCCAGTCAGGGTTGAAATGGGTCTCCGGTTCATCGAGCAGAAACAGGCTGTTGGTGTTTCTGTACAAGAGACAAAGGCCCAGGCAATGGAGAAACTGGTATTCGCCATCGGAGAGAGACTTGGCAGAGATGGGTTCCTTCACGCCGCTTTTTTTCAACACCAGGTTGTCAAAGCGCATCACCCGGGCATCCGAAGGTAGGACGGGAACGGTCTCGTTGACATAGAGGCTGGCGGACAGATACAAATCCTTTTTCAGCGACTCGCTGACCGAATAGAGGTTCAGCACCAGCAGGATTTGCAGAGACTGAAAGAGATCGATAGCTGAAGTGAAGTTATTTTTGAAGGCCTCGCGGGTTGCGTCGGTTACCAGATAATCGAGATACAGGGTATCGCTCTCGATATCGTGATAGGAGCAGGTGGCGCAACGTTGCAGCCGGTCGATGAGGCCGATCTTACGTTTTTCGTCCGCATCCGACTCAAAGGCATGCAGTAAGGGCAGCCGGTATGCTTTGCTGCCATCAAGGTCGTTTTCTTCAACAATGAGGAATCCCTCAGGGAACCCCTCGGCCTGCTCTACGGGAATCTCGATGGATTTTTTCAGGATGATGCGGAATTGAAGCAGCCCTTCGATGCCGACCTCTTCCTTGAACGGTTGGAGGCTTTCATCGTCTTCAAACAACAGGTTGCTGATCAGGATGGCCTGATTGAAGGCATTATCGAGAAAAACCTGGCGTGATTCGGGTTTTCCCGCATAGGAGGTCTGGTTTTTCAGGCTGTCGAGATATTCATCGAACTGGATGAAGCGCATCTTGAAAAAGGGCAGACTGAGAATCTCATTTTCTCCGGAGGAATACGCCAAGACAAAAGCCGGCAATAACTCCCATGCTTCAGTCCGGGAGAGTGGCTTTTCGTCGCCATATTCCGGATGGTTCAGCCAGTACAGTTGCGCGCTGTTATCCGCTGTTTTTTGGATTTGAATATGCGCATTCTCTTCGAAGCGTTCTTTGCTGCTACCCTGCAGCAGCTCCGGTACGGGGATCAAGTATTCCAACTCATAGACATTGGGCGGGGACACTGCGGGCCGTTGCTCATGGCCGTGATGCTCTTCGCCAAGGCCGTTGTCATCAGGCGGAATCAAGACCTCGGGACGGTAGTTGAGATATTGGCACTCCACTTGGTAGAAGATCGCGGCCAGCACTTCCAGAACATTGGACTTGCCGCAGCCGTTGGGACCGGCGAGGACATAGGGGGCAAAGTCGCTTTCCCTGTCTCTGTCCCACTCCCGCAGGAAATACAGCTCAAAACCGGCCTGCAAGCCACGGAACTTCTCGCCTATTTGCAGCCGGAGCAGTTTCATGCCGAAACGTTCAATTCCAGTCGGTTGCTTGCTTCGTTGAAATGCTGGGCGACCCCACCACTTTTCAACAGGTCGAACAGCCACTGTTTTGCTTGGTCGTAATCCGCAACGCCCAATGGAGGGCTGTTTTCATCCGTATGATCAAGCACCTTCCGTTCAACAAACGACCAGAATTCTTTCAGAGAGAAGGAGGTACCTTTGTTCTCGGCAATGAAGCGAGCAAAGAGTCGCCGCAACAATTTTTCTCTGGCCATGGGATGAGACATTGCTTTGCCGACGACAGCCACGCCCTGTATTGAAGGCAGCGGTGCTGAAATCTGTCCATTGGCTTTGATCGGTGTCAAAGGGATGCGACTAAGGTCCAGTTCGCCCTTGAAGGCTTTCTGACTGAGGACGTTATAGAGATTTTCCAGTTCGTTGAGGTTGTGCTGGTAGAGTGCCTTGAGGGATTCCACTTTCTCAGCAATGGATGCGAATTTGTTTTGTATTTCGACGGGGGGAGAAGGAACCATTACTTTATCCATGGCTAACGTATCAAATTTTTTTGTGCCATGACCAGCCGACGAAATCAAGGTTAATACCTGTCTTTTCATTGCATCTAAACAGGCCATCAAATAATGAACTTTGACGTTATCATTGGGATAAATAGCTTTCATGTCCTGGTTGATCGCGACAGGAGCAGTATTTATTGCGGTTGGAAAAGAATGTGCAAGAATCATCCCTCGAACCACAATCAGAAGGTGTCCTGGGCGGATACGTTTCAACGATGTTTCCTTAAATACTTTTTCGGAAACATGATCTTGAGCATCGGCAAGATATGAAATCTTCATATCCTTAGGGCTAACCCAAGGAAACGTACCACTCCAGAAATCCTCCCTTTCTTTACTCGGTGTTCCGCCGCTAATGAAATGTCCGATTTTCGAAAATGGTATAACATTCCACCCTCTTTCGTTTCGGACTGGATCGCCAAACATTTCCAGGAAGGTGCTTTTTAGAAATTCGTCCAGCAGGCGCAGGTTGTCTTTGCGGGTGGCAATCAGCGCTTCGACTCGGCTGAGCAAGGTGGCAATGCGGATTTGTTCGTCAATTGCAGGATTTTCTCCATTGTGTGGAATTGGGATTTTAACTTCCTTCAAAAATTTAAAATGCCTACTATAACCCGCATCTTTAAGTTTTAAAAATTTGAGAAATAGAAATACATACAAATCATATCCGATTGTTGGGTCCACCCATAAAGCTTTGGCTCCATCAGCTCCTAACGCGATCGGTGACCGCTCATATTTGAATATTTTTGTATGGTCTCCGAATACAATGATTGGCGTTAACTCTTTATTAATTAATGTTTCGTCATCAGTATAGCCAGCGATATGCTCTTTCCCTTGATCTATAATAAAAAATCGACCTTCTTGTTGGTACTGACTATTTTTTATCTTTTTAAATTTTGAGGTAACATCAGAAATAACTTGGTCAAACAGTAGAAACTTCATCCCAGCATCCCCTTCAACTCCAACAACTCCTTCACAATGCCGCCCTGAATCCCGTTAAGCGTAGCCATATCAACATCCCCCACCTCGCTCGCCAGCAACTTCTGCAAAATTACCTCGGGGTCCTCGTATAAAATCTCCTCAAAAACCTCTTCCTTGTATCGGCTCAAACTCAGATCGTATTTTTCCTCGACAATCTCTTGCCTGGGCACGGCAAAGCATCTTTGGGTGCGGTCCGTATTCCGCTGGGGGTCCCGCTGTTTAAACTTGGCGACGATATCCTGGAGATCGCCGTAGCCTTCCTGTTTGTTGCGCTTGTCATCCAGGGAATAGCCGTCGCCGGCCATCTCGTAAAACCAGACGTGTTCCGTTGCCGGTTCGGTGAACTTGTCTTCCTTGTCATAAACTTTGGTAAAGAGCAGGATGGCGGTGCTGACCCCGGCATAGGGTTTGAACACGCCGCTGGGCATGGTAATCACCGCCTTGAGATCGCAGCGGTCCACCAGGATTTTGCGGGCAGCGACAAAGGCATTGGCTGAGCTGAACAGCACCCCCTGCGGAACGATTACCCCGGCGGTACCGCCTCGTTTCAGCAGGTGGTAGATGGTCTCGATAAAGAGCAGTTCGGTCTTGGTGGTGTTGAGACTCAACTCTTCATTGATATCGCCCTTATCGATACTGCCGGTAAAGGGCGGGTTGGCCATGACAATGTCGTACTCGTTCGGTTCGTTGAAGTTCTTGCTGAGTGTGTCCTTGTAATCGACATGGGGCTCATCGATACCATGCATCATCAAATTCATCAGCGCCAGGCGCACCATGGTGCTGTCGATGTCATAGCCCCAGAGGCTTTCGTTGAGGATCGTCTTGGCCTTTTCGTTGAGCACGGCACTGACCGAGGTCCGTTTGAAACCATCCTCATCGATCGGCAGATCATTGATGCCTTTTTTGAAGGCCAATTGGGTGACGATATATTGGTACGCACCAAGCAAAAAGCCGCCGGTGCCGCAGGCCGGATCGGCAATGCGGTGGCCCAGTTGGGGCTGGACCAGTTCGGCCATCAACTTGATGATATGGCGGGGCGTCCGAAACTGGCCGTTTTTTCCGGCCTGGGCGATCTCGGAAAGCAGATGTTCGTAGACATCCCCCTGGATATCCTGAAAGGCCTGGCCTTTCTCGTCCGAGTCTTTCTCGATTTCCTCGAAGATTTCATCGATGATCTTCACCGCCTCAACCAGCAACATCGGCTTGGGGATGATGAAGACCGCGTTTTTCATGTGATGGCTGAAGGCGGAGGCCTCGCCGTTTAGATCTTTGACAAAGGGAAACACCTTGCTTTGCACATGGGTAAGCATCCTGTCGGCGGGCGACATACGCTTGAAGTCACTCCAGCGTAAACTGGATTTATCCACGGCAAAGGGCTTTTGATCCGCCTCGGATTTATCCCGGTGCTCAGGAGGCACCCAGGTGCCGGCAAAGCGGGAGGTGAAAGCAAAGCCTGCGAATTCCGCATCTCCCTGTTGTTTCAGATCCAATTCATCGAGCCGCCTCATAAAAAGCAGGTAGGTGATCTGCTCGATGGCGGTGAGCGGGTTGGAAATACCCCCACTCCAGAACTTGTCCCAGAGTTGGTCGATTTTCGACTTCAGGACAGAGTTATTTTGTAACATATTGTCTTCCTTTTTCGGTCAGCCGGTACCGCTGCAGGCGGCTGCTGGGTTTTTCCGGGATGGTCATTTCGATATACCCTTCCTCCATGGCGCGGGTCAGGTATTCTTTGCTGAAGTGCATTCGGTCTTTGAGACCAAGTTGTGCCATAATTTCTCCCCGGGTCATTTCCCCCACGAGAATTTCAAGAAATCGCGCGACCTGCGGGGTGACCTGCGGGGTGACTTGCGGGGTGACTTGCGGGGTGACCGCACGTGACTGGTCTTGAGTGGAAATATAGCTTGGCCTGGGAAATTCAAAAGTAAACATGGTGTTATAGCGAATATTGACCTTGGGACACTGCTCTTTTACCAAGGCCGCACGAATCCGCTCAATGCCGGAACCCATTTTTTCAATGTAATTACACCGCAGCAACAACCCGGCAATACGCGGATTGCGACAGACGCTGCGATGGCCGAAATCCTTTTCCGGCAAGCCTTTGGGCAGCCCGCCGGGGTTATAGATCTCGACCCGGTCATCAAAAACCTCCACCATTACCTGGGCACCCTGCTCAAGATAGTCGCGGTGACAGACGGCATTAATCACTGCCTCGCGGAGGGCCACTTCGGGGAGTTCGAGGATTTCCTTGCGGCGTGCGCTTTCACTGGTGATCTCCCAGCGCAGGCGCAGGTGTTTATGCAGAAAAAGCAGGGCCTCTTCGACATTCTCCAGCAGGTTGCCGGTCAGTTCCTTGCGGTCGAGGATGTAGGCCTTGCCGGTTCCCTTAAACAGGGCGCAGACCACACTGACATGAAAAAGCCGTTGGGTGGGTTCTTTGGCAAAAAAAAGCACCCCAGTCTGGTTGAGATAAAATTGTCCGTTTTTATAATCACCGGCTCCAAGGTTGAAGAGCAGGTTGGCAGTGTCGGTTTTGGGGGTAATTTTGGCCAGGCTGAGAAAATGGTTCAGCCGATGGTGATCGATCGCTTCCTGCCACACCAAATCCAGCCGGAGTTGTTCATCAAACCGAATCCTTCCTTCAGCCTGGATAAAGGCCGTGATGTCTGCGGTACTCATTTTTTGCGAGTTGGTGCCGTTGCGCAGGAAAAAGCCCTTGTTGCAGCGATGGGGCCGATTGGCACCTTCCGGAACATGGATAACCAGAACATTCTGCCGGGTCAGTTTCTCGATCCAGATGGCCACCGGAGGATCGCAGGCAGCAGCCATATCTTCGAGTTGCGAGAGGGCTTTATTGGAGAGATCGCAGCCAATGATGGTATTGTCATCGTCCACACCGATCAAGACCCGGCCGCCGGACCCATTGGCAAAGGCCACCAGTTCCTTGGCAAGATCCGAATTGATGGAACGTTTGAATTCCAGCGTATAGCCCTCGCCCTCTTCAAGGATCAGGGCCAGTTCCGCATCGGTTGTTTGACGACGGCTCATGCGGCCAGTCTCTCGGTGAGTTGCAGGATCTCTTCTATCTCGGCAGGTCGAAATACGCCCCGAATCCCCTGGGGATGAATGATGGTAAAGGGAGATTGAATGAGGTCGCGTTTTTCGATGGTTTCCCGTTCAAGAATGAATTCTTTTAACAGGCGCAGAAACTCCAGTTGCCGACTGTTCAGATTGGTGTGTCCGGCAAGGAACTGGTCAAAGGCCTGGGTCACGGAGTCGGGAAAGCTGACCAGAATTTCAATACCCAGGATATGGCGGATAAACTGCAGGAATCGCGCTTTGCGGTTCTGATACACCAGGCGTAACAGATTTTCGGTGATATGCGGGTGCGCTGTGTGGAGCGTCCGGGCGAGTTCTTCAGCCTCTGCCGGGGAAATATCGCTGCCGTTTTTGATCTTTTGCAAGATGGGATTGCTGCGGGTGAGTTCTTGCAGCAGGGTTTCGACCATTTCGCGGTATTGGGAAATGCTGGCAGCTTCGTTGCGGGGACCAAATTCCACTCTTTCCTTGTTGAACAGCACATCGGTCAGGTCGAGATGGACCGGCCCCTCGCCGGGGTTCGGCAGTTCCCGGAATTTCATCAGAGGGCTGAGCTGTTCGGCCAGTTCATCCAAGAGTGCATCGGTGCAGGTGGCCCAGTAATGGTTCTGCTGGGCGCGCTGGATGAGGGCCTTGTGCCTGGCCACGATATTGACGGAAAGGGGGAGTTGGCCTATTTGCTCAATAAGAGCGTCTTTTAAAGTTGCGAATTGTGTGTGTTCTCCGCTCAACAGGGCCAGGGAGGTTTCCAGCACATCCTTCTCAAAACGCATGGCCTTGAAATCAACCTGCGAAACCGTTCTAAATAAGGGTTTGATCTCATTGCGCAAAAACTCCAATTTCTGCGGCGTCAGGTTGGTCCAATAATTGTCATCGGCGATCTGGTTGAGTGCTGTCGCGGCCTCGACAATAATCACCGAGGATGCGGGCAGTTTTTGAATCTGGTCACGGAGAATGGCGATTTCCTTGGCGGCGATCTCCAACCGCTCCAGGGCCTGACTCTTTTCGATTTTATCAAGCCGAAGACCGACCAATCGGACAGGCAGGGGGAGTTGCGGGTTCAACACTTTGCCCTTGGGCTGCAGCTTGAAATATTCAAAGTTATCCCAGCAATCAAGGATCAGGAACGCCTCTTTTTCGGTGCACCAGGGTTTGATTTTGGCCGGTTCCAGCAGGCGGGTGCCGCGCCCAATCATCTGCCAGAATTTGGTGTAGGAATAAACCGGTTTGGCAAACACCAAATTGACGATTTCCCGCACATCAATACCGGTATCCAGCATGTCCACACTGATGGCGATCCGTGGCATGTCCCGATGGGTGAACTGGTCGAGTAGCCCGCCTTTGCCGTAGACGCGAGGATCATCCGAGACCAGCACCTTAGCTAGTTCGCCGTGATACTGCGGATAGAGGGCGTCAAAGATTTCTTCCAAGCGGCGGGCATGGGCTTTGGACGCGCAGAAAAAGATGGTCTTGCCCGGCAACACGCCGTTGCGATCTTTTATGCATTCCTCCATGAATTCTTTGACGATCAAGGTGTTGGTGCCTTTGTTGATCACCTTTTTTTCCAACTGGCTGCCTTCGAAGTTGATTTCTTCGATATCCTTGCCTTCGAGTATCAGCCTTTTTTGGTCTTCCAGACTGATGGTGCGTTTACTGATACCTTGCATCTGAAATCTGGTCTGGATTTTCATGACCTGGAAGTCACTGAGGTACGGCGGGGTGTTGTTGACCGCCTCCTCAAAGGTGTAGGCAAACGTCGGCAGACCATCTTCGCAGGCAAACAGACGGAAGGTGTTGTGATCGATCACATCGGTGGGGGTTGCAGTCAATCCGAGGTTGATGGCTTTGAAATAGTCGAGAACCTCGCCATAGGTGTTGTAGATGGAGCGATGGCTTTCATCGATGACTACCAGATCAAAAAAGTGGGGCGACAACCTGCTGCTTGATTCGTCGCGGATGATATTGAGCATGGTCGGGTAGGTGGCGACATAAATACGCCTATCTTTGGCGATGAGCTTCTCGCCGACTTTCGGCCAGCGGGGCTCGTTGGGGAGATGCTCCTTGAATGCTGTCAGGGCCTGTTCGCGCAAGGCGATGCGATCCACTAAAAAGAGGACGCGTTCAATGTGGGCGGCCCGCATAAGGGCATCAACCAAGGCAATGGCGGTACGTGTTTTTCCTGTGCCGGTGGCCATGACCAGGAGGAATGCCCGAGATTTCCGTTCAATTCCTTCCAGCACGGAGCGGATGGCACGGATCTGATAATCCCGGCCGGCGATCTCGGTGTTGATGAGTTCCTCGGTCAGGGATTTTTTATGTTTCCGGATATAGGAAAATCGTTCCAGGTCATCGAGGGTAGGAAAGCCCACAACACGGCGGGGCGGGTGGTTCCCCAAATCCCATAAATATATTTCCAGCCCGTTGGAATAAAAGCAAAAAGGGAGTTCTCCACCTTTTTCTTTCACGATGTTGCAACAGTATTGCTTGGCCTGTTCCCGCCCCAGGCTTGCATCTTTGCTGGTTCTTTTGGCTTCCACAACTGCCAGGGGTTTGCGGTCGCGGCCCAACAGCACATAATCGCTGAATTGGCGGCCACCGTATGGAGTGAGGGACTCCGCCATTTGAAATGGGTCAACCAGGATGTCAAACTCCCGGACCACCTGGCTGGGATCGTTTACGTTCCAGCCTGCTTGTTGCAATGCGGCGTCAATCAGTTCTATGCGGGTTTGCTGTTCTGTTTTCATTACTGAAAGTTCCGCTTTTTTGTTTTGCCACTTGCGCTGGTTCTGTGCTTGGCACCGGGTTACCTGCTTAATAACAAGTCAACAGAGCCCGGTGCAGGTGAATCATAGCATGGATTAAATGTACAGAATCCATTAGTTAATATCCGTTATACCCTCTCATTCCCTTGAAATCAAAAAACAAATAACTTCTTGGATGATTAAAAAAATATTGGGTTGAAATACCGAGGTGGACTTGAGGGGAAATGTATTAAGGATGACCAGTTAACGGCTTGCACACCCCCACTTTAACCAGAGATGCAAAGCCTTTGAGCGTGAGCCCCGCCGGAGGCAGAACGCCTCTTCGCCTTCGCCACCCAGAGGTGCAGCGTGGAAAGGAAAAGAGAGCAAGGCTGCGAGCGTGCGAGCACCCGCAGGGCATGGCCTTGATGGCTTTTGCTTTCCATGCTACGCGGGCCTTTGAGATAGCGAAAAGAACCCCTGAAAGAATCTGCCGGACATCCTGCTCGGAAGAAGGATGAGGCCTCTCTGGGCAAAGAGGCCTCTGGTAAAAAGCTGAACTGATTGTTGGTGCGTCGCGTTAGATTGCCAAACGGTCAGTTTGTTTACTGCCGTGGCCGATGGTTATAATCTGAACCACCGCGAGAAGTCACCTTCCCGATTCGCCCCCAAACTGTCAGCGTGGGACTGTTCGCCGCTGCTGGCCTGTGCGCCTCTGCGCCTATCAGGTCAGATGTGCAGATCTGCCATGAGGTCCGGCTCTGCGGGCCGATCCGTGTGTCATCAGACAAAGCGCCACGGTGCACTTACATGTCGTCACTGTATTCGGGCCATGGGCGGTGGTCAACCGATTTTCTCCGCCGTTTTGCCTCCAGCCGCTTGATCTTGGCCCTGGTGTTGAACAACTCCCGCTGCTGGGATTCGACCTTTCGCTCCAGTATCGCTGCCTGTTTCCCGCGCTCACCGCTCGCCATCAATTGGTCAAAGATTTCCCCGCGAACCTTTTGTACCTGTGTTCGCAGCTCTTTGATCTCAACTGCCTGCTGACACAGCTTGTCACGCTGACTGTCGGTCAACTCCTTCAGTTCATTTTCCCTGGAAGACAATTCCCCGGATGAAGGCTGCCCCCCGGCCAACAGGCGGTACAGCCAATGATATCCAACCCCCAAGGAGTATCCGGCCAAAACACAGATCAACATCAGCGGCCACAGTTCCCATAAGGCTTGCCAGCCGATGCCATGGAAGGCCAGGGCAGAGCTGCTCACCACCTTACCCTCTTTGCGTTCCACCAACACCATCCCGTTCTGCGGGAGAGAGAACGAGTCCGTATCCAAACGGAAGAAACCCAGATCGGGCAACACCCAAACCAGCCAGAGAGCAAGCAACAGCGGCAAGAAACCAACAAAAAACCAGAAGGAACGCCATCGTCTTTTCATCGCAGATAGGCCTCTGTGGTTTCCTTGTCAAAATGACCGACCTCCTGGGCCACCGTAGACTTGGCCTGGTCATAGCGCATCCCTCGTTGCTGCAACTCCGTCATCCGTTCCTGGGCGTAACTGTGGCGCAGGCCATGGCCGCCGTTGGAGAAGCCCAACTCGCGCTTGCTGGCGGAAGAAAAGCTCTGACTCCAGGCTCGGCCACCACCGATGTCGTAGTGCGGGCTGTAGTGTACACCCCGGTCGATCACCAGGCGCGGCCCCTCCAACCGTCTGGCTTCCAAGGCTGTGACCAATTCCCGTGACAGCATCACCTCGCGCACTAATCCACCCTTGCCGACTACGGTGTAACGATCCCCTTCCCGGCCGGTGAACCGCTCCGCGCTCCACTGGCGGTGACCGGAGGCCGCCCGTTCACCAGCAGGGCGCAGGGTAAGCAGCTCGTGCGCCCGTAATCCGGCATGATAGGCCAAACGTGTGGCCAGACTGTTGGCTTCGCTCTGGGCATTCGCTATCCGCTCCACCTGGGCCGAGGTATAGCTCCGGGTGGCGAGGATGCTCTCTTTACTGCTGCAGACGATCTCCAGCCGCTGGCCAAGATGGATCTGGATCGCCTGGCGATCCAGATCGAGGGTCTTCTGACCGACCACCTGGGAGCGCTCGGTCAGATATTGCCGGGCCTCCTGTTCTGTGGCGCTGCGCAGATCTCCCGATCGATGCTGGCGGAGATAATCGGCAAAGCCCTTGAGGGCCTGCTCGTAGCCCCGGGCCGTACCCAGACTGTGAATCCGCCCGTCGTTCTGGTGATCATGCCTGCCGGCCCCCAGGGCAATCTTTCGAGATATCGCATGTTCAGCCTGGGCCTTCGGCGAGCGGAAACTCGGCATGGTGCAACTCCGGCAAACGTTTCAGGTAGCGGTCAATCGAGCTGCGGTGAATACGGCAGCGACGGATGCGCAGCCATTCGGCCAGATCGGCACAGGAGGCCCCGGCCCGCCTCATCGCCACCAGTTCGGCCCGGTAGCGGTCCAGCCGGCTTTTGCGGTAATGATTCCGCCTGGCCACTGCCCGGCGGGTGCGAATGCGCTCGACCTCTGCGTGCGCATCAAATGTCTCATCTACTGTCGACATTGTTCGTCCTCCGAGCTTTGTCGCGCCCGGCGCGACAAAGCGGTGCTGGGGTGCGGGTTCCGCGCTGTGTCGGCGCCTGCTGACACAGCGCGGAAATCCGGGCATCGGTTTTCACGGTGGTCTGCAGCCGAGGACAAACAGCCTTCAGTTTGTCACCGCTGCAACCACCAGAGATTTCCGCGTCTGTTCCATTGCAGCCGTGCAGGGCACGGTTGCCACACTCTCAGGAGCAGCCGCTCACCTGCCGGGCCTCCCAGGCTTTCATCTTGGCCAGGATACGGACCACTCCGGCAGCCGCATTCACTCCTACCGGCAATTCCACCAGAGCCAACGATCGAAAGTGTTGCCTCTCTTCCTCGGCAAGTCCGTTCCACAAAGCATCTCGCTCGGCACTTGCCGCCTCTTCCTGGACCTTGATCGCCTCCTGCTCGGAACTTCTGGCCTCTTTCTGCTGTTGCAACCCCTTCGCACCTGCCTGCCGTTTTGCAAAAGGCACGTACCATTCCGGCACCACCAGGGAGGCGCACAGAGTCTGCAGGTAGCCGCCAGGGTTCCGGGGATCTTCCCGTTTGCGTCGCCAGGTCTCGGCGGCGATATCCGCCGCCTGTATCAGCCGTTCAATGCCATGCCGTTGTTGCAAGTCCCGCAAGTCATGATCGGAGATTCTGGACAGAGGTGTATCTTGCAACAACAGACGGACAGTCTCTGTTGTCTGTTCTTTTCTACTCTGTTCTACTCTGTTCTGTTCTTGTCTGTTCTCTGGCGTGACCTCACGTGACATCCCAACGTTACGGTCACGTGACAGATCGGAGGGAGGCAGTGCCAGGATTTTACTGCGCTCATTTTCCCGATGCCGTTGCTGGCGGAGCCGATCCTTTGCCCGTCTGGCCTCCAGCTTGTCTTCACTTTGGTATTTCCGCCAGTTTTTGATGAACAGAACACCGTCCTGCTGATCGATCATATCCAGCTCGTTAAAGATGTTGAGACCAAGCTGCACTATTGGCAGGGGGATGTCGGTGACCATGCTCAAGGTGTCGCCGGTATAGGCCAGGCTGTCGGATACCATCAGGTAGCCACCCCGGTTGCATTTCCCTGCCTCGGTGAGCATCAACAGCCAGAGAAGGAAGAGGGTGTTTCCCTCCGGTCCTTTGCGGATCATTTTTATTTTTCGGTGATCGAGCAGATTGCACATGATCTTGATCCAGTCCATTGCCCCCTCGCTCAATCATGGGTGGCGCCGTCCCGCAGAGATGCCGGGCTCTCTTCAATGAGCCTGCGGATGTCTTCCACCCTCCAGGCGGTGATGCGGGGACCGAGCTTAACCGGTTGCGGGTAGCGGCCGGATTTGACTCCAGCCCACCAGGTGCTTCTCGACACCGGGATCAGGGCTGGAATAGGCGGATGCGTTTTGGCGCTGCCGATGATTTGGGGTAAACGAACAAAGCCGGTGTCAGGTAATGTGCTGCCCATGGAAATGCCTCCTTGTTGATGTGTGAGGCAATCTTAAGCAGTTCGGTACCGTCCTGAATAGATGGGCGAATACAGAAAACCCTCCCCTGGAAATCGGAGAAGGGTAAGGGGGAGGGAAACGTGCTCTTTTGAAGTAATCTTATGAATTACAAACGATTAACGGGTGGGAGGGTTCTGCTCACGGTGTCTTGGGAGCACCGCCTTTGGAATCCCAGTTGGCAATCTTGGCGATTTCCTCAATCCCCTGTTCATTCGGGTTGCCGTCATCTTTTGTGAGCCCGTATTGGTCGGCATGGCGACGAAGCCACTTCATCATCGCCTGTTTGGCGGTGGCGCCATGCATGAGCGATGCATCCGATGTGACCGACTCCCAAACATTGATGGCTGCCGCCAGTTTGGGGGAATAGTGTTTGTGACGCTCGTCCAGATAATTGGGCTTGGCCGAGGGAAAGAAAAAATTGACTTGAACGCCTTTGTCAGAGAGCCATTTTTTGAGATCCTCAATGTTCACGATGGTCTCTGCCACCTTCAAGACGGTGGCATGTTCTTGTTCGGTTATTTCATCAATCTCATACACCCATTCTTCTTTGGCCTTGAGCGCGCCCGAGGCAACCGCCTGGCGCAATGCCCGGATCACTGGATAATACTTGGGATAGGTAGGATGGACATCGGTTTCACCAACCGTGAGGGCAAGTTGGTGCGGGTCATAACCAGCGATCAGCGCTGCGGCTTCCTGCAAGGAGACCGCTTCCGTGAGATGCCAAAACGGGTCAATAGCGAAAATGTCTTTCACGAGTTTCTCCTTCTTGGGCGGTTACCAGTCGTTCAAGGTTTGGGTGGTTATCAAAACGCCTTCTAAGTTGTAAGGGGCGTAACTCCCGCTTCGAGTTGCTCCAGATAATTAGCCCAGGCTTCCATCATCCGCTTGCGCTCCGCTACGAAATCAGCCCTATTATACGCGGCGCCGAGGGGGCCTTTCACAGCGTGGCCAAGTTGCCTTTCAATCGGCTCTTCATCAAAACTGAGTTCCTGCCTGATCAAGGTCCGGGCCATGGCTCTGAAGCCATGCACATGCAATTCCTCCTGGCTGTACCCCATGCGCCGGAGGGCATTCGTCAAGGTGGCGTCACTCATTGGTCGAGTTGTGGAACGCAGGCCAGGAAACAGGTATTTTCCGTGACCGGTCAAGGCATGTATTTCTCCCAAGATAACAAGAACCTGCTTGGCAATAGGCACCAAGTGGTAAGCGCTCGGGCTGGCTTCCTTGTCTCGTTTCTTTCCCTTCATCCTGCTGATCGGGATACGCCATTCTGCCTTTTCGAAATCGATCTCCGTCCATTCAGCCAAGCGGAGTTCACCACTCCGTAGAAAAACATGGATTGCCAACTGAAGGGCGTACTTGGTCAGCGGTGATCCGTGATATCTGCTGATCGCCCGTAGCAGTTCTCCCACCTGCTTAGGCTCGGTGATGGTGGACATGTGTTTGACTATCGCCGGCGGGATAGCTCCCTTGAGGTCGGCGGCTGGGTTGCGCTCCGCCCGGCCGGTGGCAATGGCGTACATAAACACCTGGCCGGCATTGGTCGAGGCCCGATGCGCACTTTCAATGTGCCCACGTGCTTCAATCCTGCGCAAGACTAACAATAATTCAGGGGCAGTGATCTCGCCGACAGGTCGGTTTCCTATCCAGGGATAAATATCCCTTTGCAAGCGCCCTGAAACATTTTTGAGATGACTTTCGGTCCACATGTGTTTGAACTTCCCGATCCACTCCTCAGCAACGGCTTGAAAGGTGTTTTCGGTGCAGTTCGTCCCCTTGAGGATCTTTTTTATCAAGCCAGGGTCCCGGCCTTCAGCAAGGTGCTCCTTTGCTTCGCGAGCAACTTTCCTCGCTTCGGGTGCGGAAACCTCGGGGTAGACACCAAGGGCCAAGAGTTTTTGCTTGCCAGCGTACCGATAGGCCATACGCCAATACTTCGATCCATTCGGCCTGACCTCAAGAAAGAGACCGCCACCATCAGATAATCGCCGAGGTTTGTCGCCCGGCTTCGCGTTCCGCAAAGCCAAGTCTGTCAACTTGTTGGTAGCGCCACCCATGTTGGTACCCTCAAAATAAAATAAATCAACTCAATCCTTCAACACTCTGAAATGCTAGCGTTTTTGCTGTTCGTTGGTATCGATTTGGTACCGACGAAAGTCTGATGGTACCAACAGCCCTATAATACCAACAAATATATCTGGATTCAAGTAGATCTGCCCGGACGGTCTCGGACAACAAAAAGCCCGCAATCCTAAGGGAAAGCGGGCTTTGTTGGACTTCTTTGAACGTTGTTAAACTGTGAATTGGTGGAGGCGCCGGGAGTTGAACCCGGGTCCGAAAATTCTCCCCCTATGTCTCTACATGCTTAGTTCCAGGATTGTTTCTCGCATCCGCTTCTCACCCGGAACCGGGATATTCGGATGCCAGCCTGAAGAATCTCATCGTCCGCGCTCCAGGCACGCGCGGACAACCAGCCTGTTGAGTCGACGCCCCGAATCCGGTCCTACAGGCGAGGACCGGTGGAACGGCACAGCAGCTTACGCTGCCAGTGCGTAGTTATAATCGTCTGCGATTATATTTAGTTCCGTCATTTTTACGAGCTGACAGAAACTCGGCATGCAACAGTAAGCTTCAATATCCCCGTCGAATCCGTTTCGCCCCCATATTCGGGTGTCTAGGTTGTGGTGAGCAGGCTGCTTCAAAACGATCAATCTTCGCGCCGCATGGTCCGTTCGATCTCGCGGTTGGAATCCTTCTCTTTCAGGGCAGCCCGTTTGTCGTAGAGTTTTTTGCCGCGGGCCAGGGCCAGCTCCACCTTGGCCTTGCCATTATTAATAAAGTATATCTTGAGCGGGATCAGCGCAATGCCTTTCTCGTGGAGCTTACCGATCAGCTTGCGGATCTCGCGGCGATGCAGCAGCAGTTTGCGTACCCGCAGAGGATCCTGGCTGATGTGGGTGGCAAAGGAGTAGGGGGAGATGTGGACATTATAGAGAAACACCTCGCCGTCCTTGAGCAGGGCATAGCCGTCGCGGAGGTTCACCTTGCCCGCCCGCAGCGACTTGACCTCCGGGCCGCTGAGCACGATGCCCGCTTCGAGGGTCTGGTCGATATGGTAATCGTGAAAGGCCTTCTTATTTTTACTGACGATCTTCTGTCCCATTGCCTGTCTATCGCTCCTGGTTACCGGTCATGCCGCCACTATAGGTCGTGTTGGCCGGAACGCCAGGGAAAAAATCAACCTGCCTCCGTTTCTCCGGTCACCCGCAGGGCTTCTTCCACCGTGGTCAACCCGGCCTGGACCTTACGCCAGGCATCTTCCCGGAGAGTGGTCATGCCCTCGCGAATGGCGACCTGCCGCAAATCCGAGTCGTCCGCCTTGGCCGCAATCAGTTTCTTCAACTGCTCAGACATGGGAAACACCTCGAAGATACCCAGCCGTCCGAGGTAACCGGTATTGCGGCAATGGAGACAGCCCTTGCCTTTCTTCAATTCGACCGTTTCCCGTCCAACAACCGGAAAACCGAGCTTGCGCAGTCCGGCGGCATCGACGGTGTAGGGTTCGATGCAATGAGGGCAGTTACGCCGCACCAGCCGCTGGGCCAGGGCTCCGAGCATGGTCGAGGCGATGAGGAACGGTTCCAGCCCCAGGTCCTCGAGCCGGATGATGGTCGAAACCGCGTCGTTGGTGTGCAGGGTGGAAAAAACCAGATGACCGGTGAGGGCCGCCTGGACCGCATGGGTGGCGGTTTCCAGATCGCGGATCTCGCCGATCATGATGATGTCCGGATCCTGGCGCAGGATATTGCGCAGGATGGTGGAAAAGGTGACATCGATCTGCGACTGCACCGCAATCTGATTGAACTCCTCGTACACCATCTCCACCGGGTCCTCGACGGTGACGATATTGATTTCCGGCGAGGCGATCTGCTTGAGGGTGGAATAGAGGGTGGTCGATTTGCCGCTGCCAGTCGGACCGGTGACCAGGACAATGCCGTGGGCCGCGGTCATGAAGCTGTTGTAGACCACCCGGTCCCGCCGGGAAAATCCGAGATGGTCCAACTGCTGGAAGATTACGTCCGGATTAAGAATCCGCATGACCGTCTTCTCGCCAAAGGCGACCGGCACGGTGGAAACGCGGATCTCCGCCTCACGGCCCTCTTCCTTGCGGCCAATTTTAATCCGCCCGTCCTGGGGCCGCCGCTTTTCGGCGATATCCAGCCGGCCCAGACTCTTGATCCGCGAGGTGATGGCCGAATGCACCGCTTTGGGCAGCTTGTAGATGGTGTGCAGGACGCCGTCGATGCGGAACCGCACCAGGCAGACATCCCGTTTGGGCTCGATGTGGATGTCGCTGGCCCGCTGCTCCAGGGCATAGCTGAACAGGTGGTTGACCGCCGCCTTGATGTGCTGGTCGGTGGAACTCAACTCTTTGGTCGAGGACAGACGCACGTACTGCTCGAGATTGCCGATGTCGACCGTGGTCGAAACGCCGCTGCTGCCAAACTGCGATTCGGCGGCGGTGATCGAGCGCTGGAAGCCGAAGAACTCGGCCAGGATCTTCTTGATGTCGGTCCGCGTCGATAGATAGGGCCGCACCTTGACCTGATTGGCCCGTTCGATATCCTCCAGCACGTGCTGGATATCCGGATGATAGGTCACCACCTCGAGGATGCCGTTGTTCATTTCCAGAGGCAGGATCAGGTGGTTGATGGCAAACGACCGCGGAATCGTCTTGGTGACGGTGTCCATGTCCAGCTCAAGGGGATCGAGCTTTTTGAAGGGAATTTTGAGACCATGGCTGACCGCACGCATGATCATCTCTTCGTTCAAGGCCGTTTTTTGGGGACCGGGGCTCTCCAGGCCAAGGGAAACGATGATGTCGACCAGATCAGGAAACCCCTTGTCCAGCCGGTGTTCATCGTCCTGCCGGCGGCCGCCGGACTGTTTCAGCAATTTCTGCCGCTGCTTGCCCTTCTGCAAAACGACAACCTGCCGTTGCTCATCGGTGAGCAGCCGCTGCTTGACGAGCAGATCAAGCAATGCTTCGCTGTTGAGAAAGGACATGGTCTGTGTAGGATACCTGAAGGGAGGAGATCACAATCGATACAGTTTCCCTTGCCGACGCAAGAGAAGCAAGGTTTTTCCCGTGAACAAAAAGACCTTCAGGGGAAATGCGGCTGGAAAAAAATGGGCAAAAAAAGCCGGAACAATCGTCCGGGGGCAACGAGGCAGAAGCCTCGAAAAAACCAGGAATCAGTTCGGCCAACCGTGGGCGCCGATCAGGTCGACAAAGCGCACCTGTTCGATGGTGGTCACGGTGATGCTGCCGTCGCGCTTGTCCACCACCTGCAGTTCCTGCACATCCTGGCCGCCAACCGGCATAACCAGACGGCCGGGGTCGGCCAGCTGGGCAATCAGGGGCTCCGGGATGCGGGGACCGCCGGCGGTGACGATAATGCGGTCAAACGGGGCCTCCGAAGGCCAGCCGACGGTGCCGTCGTCAATACGCGAGATGATGTTGTGGTAGCGGAGCCGGTCGAAAACCTTGCGTGCCCGGCCCACCAGGCCGTCGATCCGTTCCACGGTGTAGACTTTTTGACAGAGGCGGGAAAGAATCGCCGCATGGTAGCCCGAACCGGTACCGATTTCCAGCACCTTCTCCGTACCGGTGAGTTGCAGGGTCAGGCTCATGAGGGCCACGATATAAGGCTGGGAAATCGTCTGGCCGCTGCCGATCGGCAGGGGAAAATCGCCGTAGGCATGGGCCTGGAACGCATCCTCTACGAACAGATGCCGAGGAACGGTCCGCATGGCCTCGAGGATCCGCTGATCGGTGATGCCCCGGGCGACCAACTGCTCTTCGATCATCCGCTCCCGGTTGATGTCAAATGTGGACGGCGGGCTCACTTAACCTCTTCCCAGGTGAAATCTTCCATCCACTTGCGGTCCGACTCATTGTAGCTGCGGAACTCCGTGTTGGTGACGATCTCCTTGTCCACCGTGATCACAATCATTTCGTACCCGGACGGACCGGTCATGGACCCGAGCACCGGCATGGTCCCGAACATGCCGGGACGGTCCTCATAATAGACAAATTCACTCACCCCGGGGGCAACCTCCCGCCGGCCATTGGGCTCCCCGAGATACTTCTGCACTTCCTTGACCGTTGTTTGTCCTGGCTTAATCAGGGCGGCGTCGGAGGCCAGATGACGCACCTGTTTGGTATGACAGCCACCAAGGACAAGGAGCGCAAGCAAGAATACAAACAGGGGTGGACGCATGAGATTCCCTCCAGGAACAATCCGGACAAATAAAAAAGGTTGTGTTCATATATCGTGAACACAACCTTTTTTCAAGATCAGATGCTTGCCTTCCGCAGAAATCCAACCAAAAACCGACGCCTTAGCTGTTGCCGGGATGGCAAAACCGGGCCGCGCAGGACGTGAGCGCTGCGGGCGCGCCTAATCAGGACACCGTCGGCGTTTCGCCGGCCGCCCGTTCCAAGATGCGGTAGTTGCGGCGCACCATCACCATCGGATCGACCAGCAGACCGGCCTGGATCATGGCGTTGTCATACAATTGCTCGACCACATCCCTGGCAAAATCGGCGTCGCTCTCGCGCAAGGCCGCCAGTTTCTTGACCAGCGGGCTGGTTGCGTTGATTTCCATGTCCTTCTTCGAGCCCATACCGAAGGCCTCGCCCTGGCCGGAGGCCTTGAGGATCCGTTCCATGGAGGAGGTCATGTAGCCATCGACGTTGACGATCATTGCCGGGCTGTCCACCAGGCGACTGGAGGACTTGACCTCCTGGATGCGGTCGCCGAGCACCTCTTTCATCCAGCGGCAGAGCGAGGTCAGCACCGCGGCCCCGAGCGGTTCGCCGCTCTCCTTGGTTTCGGGCTCGCTCGCGGTCCCGGTCGATTCGGGCAGGCTGAGGTCGGCGCGGTCGGCGGAAACCAGCTTCTTGCCGTCGTACTCGCCCAGATGGTTGAGGACAAAATCGTCGATCGGCTCCAGGGTGTAGAAGATCTCGACCCCGCGCTTCTTGAACATCTCGACATAGGGGCCATATTCGACCGCAACCCGGCTGGGGCCGTTGATGTAGTAGATCTTATCCTGGCCTTCCTGCATCCGGCCGACATACTCGTCGAGCGAGATCATGGCGCCCGGCTCGCTGGCCGAGGATTCGAAACGAAGCAGTTTGCCCAACTCGCCCCGATGCTCGTAATCCGAGGTGATGCCTTCCTTGATGAAGATGCCGAAGGTCTTCCAGAATTCAAGATACTTGGCGGCGTCGCGTTCCGCTTCCTCTCCCAGGAACTTGATCACCCGCTTGGTCAGCACCTTGCGCAGTTTGACCACCAGGGCGTTGTCCTGGAGCGACTGGCGGGAGATGTTGAGCGGCAGGTCCTCGGAGTCGACCACGCCTTTCAGGAAGCGCAGCCACTCGGGGAGGATGTTTTCACTGTGCTGGTCGATCAGCACCTTCTGACAGTAGAGATTGACCCCGGGTTGCATCCGCCCCATGCCCAGGACCTCGAAATTCTCCTTGGGCACATAGACCAGGGCGTTGATGGCCAGGGGTGCATCAGCGGAAAAGTGGAGGCGATACAAGGGCTCGTCCACCGCCGTGCCGATAAACTTGTAGAATTCGGTGTACTCCTCCTCGGTGATCTCGGCCTTGGAGCGGCTCCAGATGGCCTGGACCGTATTGACCGTCTTGCCCTCGACCTTGACCGGGAAAGGGACAAAGGTAGAATACTGCTGGATGATCCGCTCGATGGTGAACTTGGAAGCGTAGGTCTGGGCGTCGTCTTTCAGTTCGAGGATGATCTTGGTGCCACGGTGCAGACCGGGACAGGAGCCGATGGTATAGGTGCCGCCGCCATCCGAGGCCCATTCCCAGCCTTCGCCGCCGTCCCAGGAGCGGGTCTGCACTTTCACAGTTTTCGCCGCCATGAACGCCGAATAGAAACCGACGCCGAACTGGCCGATGAGATTGACATCCTTTTTCGCGGCTTCGGCCAACTGCTCGAAGAAATGCTGCGAGCCGGAATGGGCGATGGTGCCCAGATTGGTTTCCAGTTCTTCCCGGGTCATGCCGATGCCGGTATCGGCAATGGTGAGGGTGTGTTTTTTATCGTCGCAGTCGATGGTGATCTCCAGGGGGACATGGGCATCGAACTCGACCTTCTCGATCAGGCTCTGGTGGCGGAATTTTTCCAGGGCGTCGGCGGCATTGGAGACCAGTTCGCGGACAAAGATGTCGCGTTCGGTGTAGAGCGAGTTGATGACGATATCCAGGACCTTTCTGGTTTCCGCCTGAAACTGCTTGGTTTCAACCTGTGCTTCTGTCATGGGGCTGTTCCTCTATTGCTGGGGTCAATAAATTTTGGGCCGGAAACGACTAATTTTCCGGCCAATACCAAGGAGATAAAGCCTCTTCCCTTTATCCGGGCAACATGGTAAGCACGATTGTGCCACTGTCAAGACAACCGAAAACCACCTCAATGGGACTAAACTGCGACAATACTCCATGAAATCATCGAACTATGACGTCTGCATCGCCGGGGCCGGCATCTCCGGCCTGAGTGCCGCCACTTTTATCCGCCACCTGCGGCCGGAACTCTCCCTCCGGGTTTTGGAGCAGTCGGCCGGGCCGGGCGGCGCCATTGCCACCCACAACGAATCCGGGTATCTGGCCGAATGGGGGCCGCACGGTTTTCTCGACAACTGTGAGGAAAGCCGCGACCTGATCCGCCTGGCCGGCCTGGAATCCGAGGTCACCACCGCGCCGCTGGGCCAGTTTGTCCGCTACATCTGCCTGGACGGCCGCCTGCAGTGCATCCCCCAACATCCAGTCAAAATTCTGCGTAAGCCGTTGATTCCCTGGAGCGCCAAGCTGCGGGTGCTGGCCGATCTCTGGCGGAAGCCCCTGGAAGGCGAGCCTTCGGTGGCCCAGTGGGTGGCCCATCGCTTCGGCGCGGCGCTCCTGCCCTTTGCCGATGCGGTGTACACCGGCACCTATGCGGGCGATATCGAACGGTTGAAGATCGATGCGGTCATGCCGGGGGTGCGGGCATTGGAACGCGCGCACGGATCGGTGCTCCGGGGGGTGTTCGCCACGATGCGCGCTGGCAAAAAAGGGCGGCAGGGGAAAAAAGGCCTGCCCGCCATGACCAGTTTCAGCGGCGGCATGGCCAGGCTGCCTGAACGGCTGGCGACCACTTTGGCGGCAACGGATGCAATCGAGTATGCCAATCCGGTCCTCAGTCTGACGCGGCACGAGCAAGGCTGGCGGGTTCACACCGGCCAGGGTGAGCTGAGCTGCCGCCACCTGATCCTGGCCCTGCCGGTGAACCGGAGCCTGGAACTCCTGGCCCAGGCGCTGCCTGCGATGCCGCCGCCGCTGGCCGCCATTCCCGAGGCCCGCATTCTCTCGGTCCTGCTCGGGTTCGACCACCGGGCGCGCATTCCTTTCGGGTTCGGTTATCTGGCCCCGGAACGGGAACAGCGCTTTACCCTCGGCGCCCTGTTCTCCTCGCACATGTTCCCCGGCCGCGCCCCTGGCGGCCACCAGCTGCTCGAAGCCCTGGTCGGCGGCCGCCGCCACCCTGAACGCCTGGAATTGAGCGACGCCCAGTTGATTGAATCGGTCTATGCCGATCTCAGCCAATTGATGGAGCTGCCGCCGCCCGCCTACACCGCCGTCCTGCGGCCTCGGGCAGGCATTCCGCAATTAGAGGAGGGATATACCGGGCTGCTGGACTGGCGCCGCACCCTCCAGGCTGCCCATACCGATCTGCACCTGTGCGGCTTCGGCTGGCTCGGGATCGGGATCAATGACATGATCAAGGAAGCACGCCGGATGGCGCTCAGCGTCTGTACCCAGGCGGGGGCAGAGGAAGAAAGGGCGGTGAAAGGGGTGTATTTTTAAGAAAAGGGGCTGCTGGTCTCGGGGTTGACGATGGGCGCGGCCTCTCGGATGCGATCGCCACTGGCCGCTCGATTCCGCCCAGCTTGGATCGGACAGGATACGGAACACCTACCTCAAGCGGGTCACTTCTTGAGCTTGGCGCAGAGCAGATCGACCTGTTGCCGCACCGCCACCTGTTGGGACATCTCCCGAGTGATGGTTTTGATGGCATGCAGGACCGTGGAGTGATCGCGGTTGTACATGCTGCCAATGTCGGCCAGTGATTTGTCCGTGTATTTCCGGGTGAGAAACATGGCCACCTGGCGGGGGAAGGAGACGGAGCGCTTGCGCGACCGCGACCGCAGATCCTCGACGCTGACCCGAAACTGACTGCCGATGAGCTCGCGGATGGATTCGCCGGTGATCTCGGCAGAACCGCCGATGAGTCCGAAAACCACCTCTCTGACCATGCTGAGATCGGGCGGGATGTTGCGCAGCCGGGAGGTGGCTTTGATCCCGATGATGGCGCTCTCCATCCGCCGGATGTCCCCCCGCAGATTTTCCGCCATGAAGCCCACCAGGTCCTCGTCTGTCCCCAAACCGTGCTGCAGCATTTTATGACGGATGATCCGGGCCCTGGTTTCATAATTGGGCGATTCGATGCCGGTGACCAGCCCCGAGGTCATGCGGCTGCGGAAATCGTCGTCAATCCCCCCCAGCTTGCTGGGAGCGACCGCCGAGGTCAGAATCACCCGCCGCCCTGATTTGATCAGATAATCGAGGATGGTGTTGAGTTCCTGCTGGGTCTTGGTCTTGCCGGTCAGGGTGTGCACGTCCTCAACCAGCAACATGTCGCAGTTGTTGACATATTTTTTCGAAAACTGCTCCATGGCGTTGGTGCGGATGTTCTTCACCATCTCGGCGGAAAACTGCTGGGCGGTCAGGTAGTGCAGCCGGGTGGAAGGCGCCGACTGCAGCACCTGATGAACCACGGCCTGGGTCAGATGGCTCTTGCCCAATCCGGTGCTGCTGTTCATGAACAGACAGTTGCCAAAGGTGCCGTCGCCGGTGGCCAGGGCCTCGCAGGCCGAACGGGCCAGGAGGTTCGATTCGCCGACCATGAACTGCTCGAAGGTGAATGCAGGATGGAGCGATCGCAGACGGGGCGGGCTGGCGGCACCGGGGAGCAGCAGTTGCCCGCCCTTGCCGCTTGCAAAGTGCAACGGACGGTTTTCAGCGACGTTCAGGCGAACTTCGGCAATCTCGCCCAGTTCGCTTGCCGCGCGGCGGATACGATCGAGGTAGCGATCTTCCACCCAGGCGCAGAAAAACCGGTCTGGACCGGCAAGTTCCAGAACCTGCCCTTCCTGATGCCGGCATTCCAGCGGTTTGATCCACAAGCCAAATTCACTTTCCGATAAGGTACTGTGCAGAGATTTCTTGATCGCATTCCACATGATAAAGACATTGCCTCAGTTGCCACAAGACGCTTCTCGATAGCCAGGACGGCCAGATGAATGGCGTTTGATCTACCGAAAAATCGGCCTCCGGTCAAAAGCGGTTTGCGCCGATTTCATGATCTAATCAAGACGGTTCTGCACAAAAATAATCCCCTTGCCGCCATTAGGCTTTACGGGGAGAAAAGCGCATAACCCTCAACAAAAGCGTTCATTTTCAAATGAATTATATATTTTGATATGAAATCAAATAGTTAATCTGTTAACTGAAAAGTTATCAACAAGTTTTCCACAGCGGCGATCAGCACCATATCTCCATTTATCTGCTGATAGCTCGATTATACTCCGTTTTTATCTTAGCTGACGGCCGCAATGTTTAACCCCTCCTCATTCCATGGTTTCAACAAACGGCAGGCTAAAAAAAAAATCTTCACCGCAAACAGCTTTATTTTTTTTAATAAAAACAAAAAGAAAGGCAATCCTTGCATAAAAAGAGACCAGCTCGCTGTTCCGAAAACCATGGGGAGCACCGGTCCTGGACCGCTTTACCGGTTTCTTCGCCGGCCAACGGTTGCACACATGGTGATGAGGCGCAGCCGCAGAGGGTCGCACCGGCACGGTGGAGAGCGGCACAACAATATTCCCGCTGCCGACTTCCCCGCCATTGCGGTGAAAAGCTGTTGACTGTTCTCCCGCGATTATCTAATTAGAGCCTCGTGCAGAGACATCTGTCCGCATTCCGGCAGACACACCCCCAAACCGGAGCGAGGGTCCTTTGTTGTGGTCAGTGCGGCGCGGCGCCGCTCAAGGGGAGTGCAGCACATGCAGGGTTTCGTGCAGGTATACACCGGAGACGGCAAGGGCAAGACCACTGCCGCCCTGGGATTGGCTCTGCGGGCCGCCGGCGCGGGCCTCAGGGTCTACATCGGCCAATTCATCAAAAACGCCGGCTACAGTGAACTCACTACCTTGTACCGCCTGGCCGATGGCATCACCGTTCAACAGTTCGGCCGGGGCTGTTTCCTGCTGAACGCGCCCTGCCAGGCGGACATCGACGCAGCGCATGCGGCGCTGGCCGCTCTTGGCGCGGTCTTGGCATCCGGCGCCTTTGATCTGGTCATTGCCGATGAAATCAATGTGGCCTGTGCCCTGGGCCTGATCAACGAACAGGACATCCTGGACCTGATCACCCGCCGGCCGGCAGCGGTGGAACTGGTGCTCACCGGCCGGGGCGCACCGGCCTCGGTCATCGAGCGGGCCGACCTGGTCACCGAGATGCGGCCAATCAAACATTATTACGAGCAGGGCGTGCTCGCCCGCAAAGGCATCGAAAGTTAACCAACACCAACAGGAGCCGGGAAAATTCTGCGGCCGTATCCTCGGCCATCCACGCTCCGGAGGCAACCATGTCACATAAAGCAGCCTGTCTGGCCGTGCTGGGTACCGGTTCGGATGTGGGCAAATCCATCGTCACCACTGCCCTGTGCCGGATCTTCGCCAATCGGGGACTCCGGGTAGCCCCGTTCAAGGCCCAGAACATGTCGAACAACTCCGGGGTCACCCCCGAGGGGGCGGAGATGGGCCGGGCCCAGATCGTCCAGGCCGAGGCGGCCCGGGTCGCGCCCCATTGCGACATGAATCCGGTCCTGCTCAAGCCGGTGAGCGACGTCGGCTCCCAGGTGGTGCTGGGCGGTGTTGCCTGGATGGATACCTCCTCCCAGTCCTATTACACCAAAAAAGATTTTTTGTTCGGCGAGAGCTGCGCCGCCCTCGACCGGCTGCGGGCCAGTCATGACCTGATCATCCTGGAAGGGGCCGGTTCCTGCGCCGAGGTCAACCTGATGGAGGGCGACATCGTCAACCTGCGGATGGCCGCTTATGCGGAAGCGCCGGTGGTGCTGGTCGCCGACATCGATCGCGGCGGCGTCTTCGCCCAGATCGTCGGCACCCTGGCCTGTGTGTCGCCCGCGCAGCAGGCCCAGATCCGCGGCTTTGTCATCAACCGCTTCCGCGGTGACATCACCCTCTTTCAACCGGGCATTGACTGGATCGAGGAGCGGACCGCCAAGCCGGTCTATGGCGTCCTCCCCTGGTACAAGCACTTCCATATCGAGGCCGAGGATGCGGTGGTGATCGAGAGCCCCCGGCCTTATCTTCCGGCCGAAGATGCCGAACCGGTCATCGGGGTCATCCGCCTGCCCCACATCTCCAATTTCACCGATTTCGACCCGCTGGCCAAGCTGACCGGCTGCCGCCTGGTCTATCTCCAGCAGCCCCAGGACGTGAAGCAGCTGCGCGCCGTCATCCTGCCCGGTTCCAAAAGCACCTGTGCCGACCTGCAATGGCTGGAGCGCACCGGCTGGCGCGACCATCTGCTGCGCTATGCGGCTGCCGGCGGCCATCTCCTCGGCATCTGCGGCGGCTACCAGATGCTCGGCACCTGGGTCCGCGACCCCGACGGCATCGAGGGCGCCCCCGGTTCGACCGCCGGCCTGGGCCTCCTGCCGGTGGAAACCGTGCTCAAGGCCCCCAAGACCACCACCTTGACCGATTTTACCTGGCATGGCATTGCCGCCACCGGCTACGAGATCCACATGGGCCGGACCGATCCGCCCCAGGGACACAGCCTGGTGACCGTCCAGCGCCGCAACGGCATGGCCTGCTCCGACACCGACGGCTGCGTCAGCGACGACGGCCGGGTGATCGGCTCCTATATGCATGGGCTCTTCGACACCCCGGCCATCACCCGCCATTGGCTGGCCGGCATCGGCCTTGACACTGTCACGGTCGACCGGCTCCACGGCCCGGTGGCCCGCGACCAGGCCTACGAACAATTGGCCGAGCATGCGGCCCAACATCTCGATATCGATGCCATCGCGGCCCTGCTGCCGCAGACGTTGCGGGAGAGGATACGATGATCCAGGGGCACGGAGGCAACGTCTTCGCCGTGGCCCAGCAGGTCGGCTGCCGGCCGGAGGAGATTATTGACATGAGCAGCAACATCAATCCGCTCGGTTCTCTGCCCGGATTGATCGACCATCTCAAGGAGCGGTTGGACCGGATCCGGGCCCTGCCCGAGGTCGATGGCCGCGCCGCGATTGCCGCCATTGCCGCCCTGCTCGGCGTTGCGGCGGAGCGGGTCCTGGCCGGTGGCGGCACCACCCAGTTCATCTATACCGCCTGCGCTGCCCTGGCCTCCCGGCGGGTGCTGATCGTCGGCCCCACCTATGCCGACTATACCGACGGCTGCCGGGTACACGATATCGAGCCCGATTTTTTCTTGGCCGAACCGGCCGACGGTTTTGCCCCCAACCTAGAAAGGCTGGAAGCAGCGCTTGCCGGCTACGACACGGTGTTCGTCTGCAACCCCAACAATCCCACCGGACAGCTGATTCCCCATGCCGGTCTACGCCACCTCTGTCAAAATCATCCCGAAATCCGCTTCATCATCGACGAATCCTACCTGCCCTTTGTGCCGGCGGATCGAAATATCAGCATGAGCACCAGCGGCCTCGACAATGTTGTTGTTCTCTGGTCAGTGTCGAAGATCTTCGGCATGCCGGGCCTGCGGGCCGGATTCCTGGTGGCCAACCCGCCGGTGGTCGACCGTTTTCGCCGCTACATGCAACCCTGGTGCGTCAACAGCCTGGCCCAGGAGGCGGTCTGCTTTCTCGGGGCCAACCAGGAGGCGGTGTCGCGCTTCATCAGCGACACCCGCATCTTTCTCGACCGGGAAGGCGATCTTCTCCGGGGGCGTCTGCACAGCAGCTCCGTGACCCTCTACCCGAGCACCACCTCCTATTTCCTCATCGGCCTGCCCGAGGGCCGCACCGCCACCGGGGTCTGCCGGGCCCTGGCCGAGCAGCGCTTTCTCATCCGCAACTGCGCCAACTTCCACGGCCTGGACGAGGGCTATATCCGTATCGCCCTCAAGGATGCCGCCACCAACGAGGCCGTGAGCCACCACCTGCTGGCCGCCATCGGCAGGGAGGCCTGAGACCGCCATGGCCGCCGCCTTGTTCGACCTGCTCCCCTGGCTGGCCCTGCCGGCAGCCTTTGCCCTCGATGCCGTGCTCGGCGACCCCCGCGCCCTGCCCCACCCGGTCCGCTGGATGGGCCGCGCCATTGAAAAGGCCGAGCCCTTTTTCCGCAAACGCATACCCCACGAGCGGCTGGCCGGGCTGCTCCTTGCCCTCTCCCTGATCCTTGGCTGCTGGGCGCTTGCCGCCCTCGCCGTCCGTCTGGCCTATCAGGTCCACGGCCTGTGCGGCTTTGCCGTCGAGACCCTGCTGCTTTTTTACTGTTTGTCCGCCCGATCGCTTGCCCAGGCCGGGATGGAAATCCACGCCCTCCTGGCGGCGGGCGAGGTGGACCGGGCCCGGGCCCAGGTGGCGATGATTGTCGGCCGCGATGTCGAGCGCTATCAGGCCGATGACATTGCCCGGGCCACGGTGGAAACGGTGGCTGAAAACGTGGTCGACGGTGTCCTGTCGCCGCTCTTTTTCGCCGCCATCGGCGGCGCGCCCCTGGCCATCGCCTATAAGATGATCAACACCCTCGATTCAATGGTCGGCTACAAGAACCCGCGCTACCTGCTGTTCGGCCGGGCCGCGGCCCGCATCGACGATGTGGCCAACTTCCTGCCCTCGCGGCTGTCCGTGTTGGTGATCGCCCTCGCCGCCCGGCTGATGACCGGTCTTGCCAGCCGGCGCAGCCTGAGCACGGCCTGGCACGAAGGGTCGCACCATGCCAGCCCTAACGCCGGCTATCCGGAGGCGGCCTTTGCCGGCGCCCTTGGCGTCCGCTTGAACGGGCCCAACTTCTACCACGGCGTCCTCGTCGACAAACCCTTCATCGGCACGGCCTTGGGGACGGTCGGCATCCATCACATCAAGCAGGCCTGCCGCCTGATGACCCTCACCTCACTGCTCGGTTGCCTTGGCGCCTGGCTGGCCTCGCTGTGGCCAGTGGTGGTGTAACCGTCTTTCGTCCTTCCCGGAAAATAATCCCGGGTCCACCACAACCTGTTCCTCGCTGCAGCCTGCCCCTGCCGTTATCCAGCAGCAAATTGCGCGGCTCCGTCCCCTGGCTTTCAGCGCATCCGGTCCGCCGCAAGGAGCAGCATGCACTTATTCAATAGTCTCCACATCCTCGCGGCCCTCGCTGGCTATTCCGGTTGTGCCGCCGGCAGGGTGATGGTGAAGGTCGACCCCTTGCCGGGGGTGCTCTCCACCTCCACCGTGCCATTGTGGACCTGGGCGATGTGCTTGACGATCGAAAGCCCGAGACCGGTACCGCCCTGGTCGCGGCTCCGGGACTTGTCGCAACGGTAGAACCGCTCAAACAGCCGGGGCAGATGCTCCTTGGCGATGCCGGGGCCGTTGTCGATGACGCTGAGATGAACGAATTCCTCGCCCTGCAGGTTTCGGCTGCTATGGCCGCGCAGGGTGACGAGCGAGCCGCTGGGGCTGTAGGTCAGGGCGTTTTTCAAAAGATTGATCACCGCCTGTTCCACCAGCGGCAGGTTCATCGGCACATGGAGGGCCTCGTCGCATTCCACCTGGACAACAATCTCCTTCTCGTCGGCAAGCACCGCGCAGGTCTGGAGCGCACTCTCCAGCACCGGCCCGGCCGCAGCCGTCACCAGCGTAATGTCTTCCTTTTTTTCCCGGTCCTCGATCCGGGAAAGCGTCAACAGATCATCGACAATCGCATCCAGCCGGTTGGCCTGGCGAACGACAATGGCCAGGAATCGGCGGGCGTTGTCCTGGTCGTCGAGCGCCCCATCGAGCAGGGTCTCGACGTAGCCTTTGATCGCGGTGATCGGCGTTTTCAGCTCATGCGAGACGTTGGCGACAAAATCCTGGCGGATATTCTCCAACCGGTTGAGCTTGGTCAGATCGTTCATCACCAGGAGCATGCCCATGCTCTTGCTGTCCTCGTCGCGCAGGGGTACGGCATGGGTCTGGAGGAGGATCGGCTCGCCGCCGTTGAACAGGGTGACCTTCTGTTCCTGCGGCAAGTTATGGGTCAGGGTGAACGCAATCATTTCCAGGAGGTAGGCGTTGCGGATGACCCCTTCGACCGCCTTGCCCTTGACCACCTCCGAGGGCAGGCTGAAGAGGGCGGCTGCCGCCTGATTCATGCGGATGATTTTCTGGTCGGCGTCGATGGCCACCACCGAATCGGCCATGCTGGAAAAGACCGCCTCCAGCTCGTTGCGCTGCTGAATGATGACGCGGATACGGCGGTTGATCTGCTCGGCCATCTCGTTGATCGAGGCGGCCAGGCCGGCCATCTCCACCGACATGTGCTCGCTGTTGATCTTGACCAGCTGGTCGATGCGGCCCTTGGTCAGCTGTTCGGCCCCCCGCTTCATCTCCTCCAGGGGCCGGCTGATCCGGCGGGCGGAGGCGAGGGACAGCAGAGCGGCCAGGGCGGTGACGGCCAGGCCGATTGCGAGCATTTTCTTGTGCAGGGCGGCGAGCATGGTCTCGACCGGGGTAACGGCGATGGCCAGCCGCAGGGCGCCCCGGTGCTGGTCGGCGCCCAGCTTGACCGGGATGGCGGCATAGAGCATGGATTCGCCCAGAGTCCGGCTGTGGCGCAGGGCGTATCCGGTTTCCCCGGCCAGTGCGGGCTCCACTTCCGGCCGCTTGCCATGGTTATCCATCAGGGCGTGGTCTTCATTGGAATCGGCCAGCACCACCCCGCCCGCGTCAACGACCGTGATCCGGGTCGCGGCCCGCCGGCCGGTCTGCCGGACAAAATCCTGGAAGGGCCGATCCTCGCCCCGGCTCAAAACCGCAATGGTCGGCTCGATCAACAGCGCCCGCTCGCGGATCTCCTCCTTGAGGTGGTCGATATAAAAATCGCGGCCGGTGGTGGCTGCCAGCCAGGCGACCAGCAGCATGGAGACGATGGTGATGCCGACGCAGGCGGGAAAGATCTGCCAGAACAAACGAATGTTGCGCATGAGGGTGTTCTCTATCAGGAATCAGTAAGGACGCCAAAGGCGGCTGCTAGCAGGCGATCCGGCGGCTATTCCCGGATCCGGTAGCCGATGCCCCGCACCGTTTCGATGCAGGCTCCGGCGGCCCCCAGCTTCTTGCGCAGGCCGAAGATCTGGACGTCCACGGCCCTGGGGGTGATGCTGTAATCGTAGCCGCGGATCTGGTCGATAATCTGCTGCCGGGAAAAGACCCAGCCCGGCCGGCCGGCCAGCAGCTCCAGGATGGTGAACTCCGAGGCGGTGAGATGGACCTCGCAGCCGTCCACCCGCACCTCATGGCGGCCGGGATGAATGTCCATGCCGTTTCGGCTGATCAGGCCGGCGCCACTGTCCGGCTCATCCGCCGGTTCAGGGGTCCGGCGCAGGGCCGCCTCGATCCGGGCAATCAGCACCCGGGGGCTGAAAGGCTTGGTGACGTAATCGTCGGCGCCGCATTCCAATCCACAGACGATGTCATCCTCTTCGCTCTTGGCGGTGAGCATGATGATCGGCAGCGACCGGGTGGCCTCCTGGCTGCGCACCGTGCGGCAAATCTCGTTGCCGTCCTTGCCCGGCAGCATCAGATCGAGCACCATGGCGTCGACCGGTTCCCGGCTGAGCAACTGCAGGGCCTCCTCGCCGCTGTCGGCGCAGGTGACATTAAATCCGGATTTGATCAGGTTGTAGCTGACCAGCTGTTGAATGTCGGTGTCGTCCTCGACAACCAGGATGCTTGGTTTTCGCACTTTTTTCTCCCGCAATGATGGCTGCATGCTCTTTGCTGGCACTGTGCTGCACCCCCTTCGAGGTTGCAAGAGAAAAGAAAAACGCTAATGGTATCCTAATCTGTTTCTAATCAGGCGATAATGTGGAGAAGGTACTAAAGAAGAAGGAGCTTTGCACATCCAGAAATTAAACCGGAGGAATTCTGTGGCTAAACATATGCATTTCCATCGCGAGATCGACGAACTGAAAAAGACGATCCTCAAGCTGGGCACCTTGGTGGAAGACCGCCTGCGGCGGGCCTGCGCCCTGCTCGAAAGCAGAGACGCCAATCAGGCGCAGGAGTTAATGACCGCCGATTGGGAAATCGACGATATGGAGATCCAGGTGGAGGAAGAGTGCCTAAAGATCCTCGCCCTCCATCAGCCGGTGGCTCGCGACCTGCGGTTGATCGTCATGATCATTAAAATCAACAACGAGCTGGAGCGGATCGCCGACATCGCGGTCAATATCGCCAAACGAATCGTCACCATCAACAAATGCGGCACGGCGGATTTTATCTTTGCCTTCGACTATCAGCCGATGGCCGCCAAGGTCATGGAAATGGTCAAGACTAGCCTGGATGCTCTGGTGACCGAGGATGCAACCCTGGCCCGCAAAATATTCCTCATGGACGACGAGGTCAACAGCCTGCGGGACGCGGCCTACAAAAGCGCCATCGAGGAGATCGGCCGCCGTAGCGACAACGCCGCCTGTCTCATCAATGTCTACCTGATTGCCCGTCATCTCGAGCGGATCGGCGACCGGGCCATCAACATCGCCGAGGAGATCATCTATCTGGTCGAAGGCGAGATCGTCCGCAGCAGCGAGGACCCGCAGTGACAGCAACCCGGCTCAGGCGGACGCCCCGGTGACCACGATGCTGACCATTCGAGCCCGGGATTTCGGCACGCGCCCTTTCCTGGAGCGTACCGCCGAACCAGCCTCAGCGGCCTAAAAAACGTGATTGCCCAAACAGGCGCCGGTTTCCAGGGCGGCCCGGAGCCAGGGGTGATCGAGCGGCACCACCTTGCGCTTGCCGACCACCTCGGCGAGGTCCACCAGTTCGGTTGACTCGCCCTTCACCGCCACCATGCAGCCGAACCGCTGCTCCTCAACAGCGGCGACGCAGGCTGTGCCGAGCCGGGTGGCGAGGATACGGTCAGCGGCCGAAGGCGTACCGCCGCGCTGGAGATGGCCGAGGATGGTCACCCGGCTCTCCAGGCCGGTGAGCGCTTCCAGCTGGGCCGAAAGCCGCAGGGTAGTGCCGGTGCGGTTGGCCTGGAAGGCAGCGAGGGCCTCGGCCACCTTTTTCTGTTTTTTCTCCTCCTTGACGGTTTGTTTCTTCTGCTGCAACTGGGCCAGCGCCTTGGCATCCTCCATGGACAGCGCCCCCTCGGAGACGGCGACGATGCTGAAATTCTTGCCCCGGTGCCGCCGCCTGCGGATGGCATCGGCCACCTGGTTGACATCGTAGGGAATCTCCGGGATAAGGATGACGTCGGCGCCGCTGGCCAGGCCCGCGCCCAGACCAAGCCAGCCGGAATTGTGGCCCATGATCTCGACCACGATGATCCGGTGGTGGCTGTGGGCGGTGGAATGGAGGCGGTCGATGGCATCCGTGGCAATGGACAGGGCGGTGTCGAAGCCGAAGGTGATGTCGGTCATGGCGACATCGTTGTCAATGGTCTTGGGCAGGGTAATCACATTGACCCCCGCCTGGGCGAGCCGATAGGCGTTTTTCTGGGTGCCGCCGCCGCCGATGCAGACCAGGGCCTCGAGATTGTGGCGGTGGCAATTGTCGATCATCACCTCGGTCATATCCTGGACTTTGGAGCCGACCGGCATCTTGTGCGGTTTGTCGCGGCTGGTGCCGAGGATGGTGCCCCCCAGGGTGAGAATACCGGAGAGCATTTCTCCTTCCAGATGAACCGTCCGGTTCTCCATGAGGCCGCGAAAACCGTCGCGAAAACCGATCACCTGCATGTTGTAGGCGCCAGCGGCGCTCTTGCCGATCGCCCGGATGGCCGCATTCAGGCCGGGGCTGTCACCGCCCGCCGTCAACACGCCGATACATTTACCCATCTTTGCTCCTCCCTCGCTTGAACCCCCTTCCCGCAGCCGCGTGAAGGACTCCCCTGTTTTTAACCATATCAAAACGGCTGGCGCAACAATCCTAACGGAAACCTAATAGTCGCCGAACCCGGCCTTAATATTTTGCCAGTACCCTGTCACTAGTTCGTGAGAGCGCCTCTCACCCTCAAGCCCTGGAGCGATCATGCCGCCTTTGCTGCTTATCATACTGGTACTTATCCTGTCCTCGCTGGCCTACTGGCAGGGGCGCCGCCGCGCCTTTGCCATGGTTCGCCAGCCGGCGGCCGCGAAAATGCACTCCCGGCCCGGCTATTACGGGATGTTGACCGGGCTGTGGTGCGCCTTGCCGGCCCTGCTCATCGTTGCCATCTGGCAACTGGCCGCCGACCCCCTGCTCACCCAGATGGCCATGCGGGGTGTTGCCGCGGCCAAGGGCAGCCTCAGCCCCGATCAGTTGAATCTGCTGGTCAACGACATGCGCAACCTGGTGGGAGGCGGCATGGTGGCCCGCGAGGTCGACCCCCTGCTCCAGGCCGCGGCCGACCAGTATATCGGCCTGCAGCGGATCAGCAACATCGCCCTGGCGGTGGTTACCCTGACCACGGCCCTGGTCGCCGCCTACTTGGTGCTCGCCAGGATCCGGCCAGCCCTGCGGGCCCGCAACCACGTCGAACGGGCCATTGAGATCATCCTCACCCTGTGCTCGACCTTTGCGGTGTTCATCACCATCGGTATTGTCCTGTCGGTGCTGTTCGAGTCGATCCGCTTTTTTCAGCAGGTGCCTTTTTTTGATTTTCTCTTCGGCCTCAAATGGAGCCCGCAGATGGCGATGCGCGCCGATCAGGTCGGCAGCTCCGGCAGTTTCGGGGCCGTGCCGGTGCTCATGGGCACCTTTCTCATCTCCGGGATCGCCATGGCCATTGCCGTCCCCTTTGGCCTGATGTCGGCCATCTATCTCTCCGAATATGCGGGCCCGAAATTCCGCGCCATAGTCAAACCCCTGTTGGAAATCCTGGCCGGGGTGCCCACCGTGGTCTACGGATTTTTTGCCGCCCTGGTCGTGGCCCCGTTCATCCGTGACCTGGGCACGATGGCCGGCCTGTCGGTCTCCTCGGAGAGCGCCCTGGCCGCCGGCCTGGTGATGGGCATCATGATCATCCCCTTTGTCTCCTCGCTCTCCGACGACGTCATCAATGCCGTGCCCCAAGCCATGCGCGACGGCTCCTACGGACTGGGCGCCACCAAGAGCGAGACCATCAAGCTGGTGATCCTGCCCGCCGCTCTGCCCGGCATCGTCGGCTCGATCCTGCTGGCGGTATCGCGGGCCATCGGCGAAACCATGATCGTGGTCATGGCCGCCGGTCTGGCCGCCAACCTGACCCTCAATCCCCTGCAGGCGGTGACCACAGTGACCGTGCAGATCGTCACCCTGCTGGTCGGCGACCAGGAATTTGACAGCCCCAAGACCCTGGCCGCCTTTGCCCTGGGCATGCTGCTGTTTGTCGTCACCCTGATCCTCAACGTCATCGCCCTCTATGTGGTGCGCAAATATCGGGAAGAATACGAATAAGGAAGACCACGATGAGCGAACCTAAAAAAATATCGACCATGGACCGGGTCAATGTCGGTCTGGCCGCCCGCTACCGCAAGGAACGGCGGTTCCGCCTGTTCGGCCTTTCGGCCATTGTCGCCAGCCTGATGTTCCTCGTGCTGCTGCTCGGCTCCATCGTCGCCAAGGGCTACACCGCCTTTCGCCAGACCGAAATCCTGCTCGACATCCATTTCGATCCGGCGGTGCTCGACGTCAACAACCTGGCCACCGCCAATTATGCCGCCCTGGTCCGGGATGCGGTCTTGGCCCTCTTCCCCGAGGTGGACAGCCGTCAGGACAAGCGCCTGCTCGCCAAGCTGGCCAGCACCGGCGCTGCCTACACGGTGCAGGCAATGGTGCTGGCCAAACCGGAACTGATCGGCTCCACGCGGGCAATCTGGGTGCTGGCCGACGACGAGGTCGACATGTTTGTCAAGGGGCATATCCCCCGCGACGTGCCTGAGGCCGAGCGGCGGGTCAACGACCAACAGGTGGTATGGATCGACCAGCTGATCGCCTCCAGCCGGCTGGAGCAAAAATTCAACACCACCTTCTTCGAGGCCGGTGATTCAAGGGAGCCCGAACTGGCGGGCATCCGGGGCGCGGCCATGGGCTCGATGTTCACTCTGATCGTCACCTTGCTGCTCAGCTTCCCCATCGGCGTAGCGGCGGCGGTCTACCTCGAGGAGTTCGCCCCCAAAAACCGCTGGACCGACCTGATCGAGGTCAACATCAACAATCTGGCCGCCATTCCCTCGATCGTGTTCGGCCTGCTGGGCCTGGCAGTCTTCCTCAATTTCATGAACCTGCCGCGTTCGGCCTCCCTGGTCGGCGGTCTGGTCCTGACCCTGATGACCCTGCCCACCATCATTATCGCCAGCCGGGCCTCGCTCAAGTCGGTGCCGCCTTCGATCCGGGAAGCGGCGCTGGGCGTTGGCGCCTCGAAGATGCAGACCATCAGCCACCATATCCTGCCGCTGGCCATGCCCGGCATGATGACCGGCGCCATCATCGGCATGGCCCGCGCCCTCGGGGAAACCGCGCCCCTGCTGATGATCGGCATGGTGGCCTTTATCGTCGATGTGCCGCACGGTTTCAACGATCCGGCCACGGTCCTGCCGGTCCAGATCTACCTCTGGGCCGACAGCCCGGAACGGGCCTTTGTCGAACGGACTTCGGCGGCCATCATGGTGCTGCTCCTCCTGTTGCTGACCATGAACGCCGCCGCGGTCTTTCTCCGTAATAAGTTTGAGCGCCGTTGGTAACGCAATCGGAACGGTTTGCTAACCATAAACAAACGGAGCGGGTGTACCTTCTATCTGTTTTCAATCAGTTAACTTTTATTCAAGGAGATTTTCCATGCAGAAATTCGCATTATCCCTGGCCGCCGCCTCGATGCTGGTCGTATCCGCCACCGCCGCCCAAGCTGCTGACGGCCGCGATTACATTTCGGTTGTCGGTTCGTCCACGGTCTACCCATTCACCACCGCCGTCGCCGAGCAGTTCGGCAAGTCCACCAAATTCAAGACCCCGAAAATCGAATCCACCGGCACCGGCGGCGGCATGAAACTGTTTTGCGCCGGCGTCGGCACCACCCACCCGGACATCACCAACGCCTCCCGGAGAATGAAAACCAGCGAAATGGAGACCTGCCAGAAGAACGGCGTAACCGAGGTGGTCGAGATCAAGGTCGGCTATGACGGTATTGTCGTGGCCAACAGCAAGAAGGCGGGAGCGCTGCAGCTGAGCCGCAAGGAACTGTTCATGGCCCTGGCCAAACAGGTGCCGAGCCCTGCAGGTGGAGACACCCTGGTGGCCAATCCGTACAAGACCTGGAAGGACATCAACAGCGCCCTGCCGGACACCAAGATTGAGGTCCTCGGCCCGCCCCCCACTTCCGGCACCCGCGATGCCTTTGTCGAGCTGGTCATGGATGAGGGCTGTTCCGAGTTTGCCTCGATCAAGGCGCTGAAAAAGAGCGACGAGAAGCAATTCAAGGCCGTCTGCCAGACTATTCGTGAAGACGGCGCCTATGTTGAGGCCGGCGAAAATGACAACCTGATCGTGCAGAAACTGGATGCCAATCCGAAGAGCCTCGGTATTTTTGGCTTCAGCTTCCTTGATCAAAACAATGACAAGATTCAGGGTTCGGTCATCGACGGTCAAGCGCCAACGTTCGAAAATATTGCCTCCGGTAAATATGTGGTTTCCCGGCCGCTCTATATCTATGTGAAAAAAGCCCATGCCGGGGTGATTCCAGGCATGAACGAGTACCTCGCCGAGTTCACCAACGAGCGCGCCTGGGGTGAAAACGGCTATCTGGCCGAGAAGGGACTGATCCCGATGCCCAAGGAAGAGCGCAAGACCTTTGCGGCTGACGCCAAGGCATTGAAACCTGTTGTGCTGAAATAAGGGCCCGGTCACCGGACACTGCAAACGAATTGATGGGCGGAAGATAACGCCGCCCATCAATCTTTCATAATGGCGTGATCGGTATTTGTGCACCTTGCAAAAACAGGGTACTAACAACGCAGAGGGAGTCTCGCTGAGGGCGTCCCGGCGCGCGGAGCGAAACAATGGCAACAGCAATGGACACGATATTGGACATGCGTGACAGGATAGCGGAAAAAAACGAGACGGAGGTCGCGGTGATGGCGAAGACGCACAAGGTGGACCGTGATTTGCGCCAGACCGTGGGGCTGCCCTTTGTCGAGGAGCCGCGGATGGTCTGCCGGGAAGTCAACGTCTTCTACGGTGACAAACACGCCATCAAAAATGTCAGCATCGATGTCGGCAAGAACGAGGTTCTGGCCATGATCGGCCCCTCGGGCTGCGGCAAGTCAACCTTTCTCCGCTGCCTCAACCGGATGAACGATACGGTGGCCAGTTGCCGGGTGACCGGCGAAATCCTGCTTGATGACCTCAATATTTACGACAAGAAGGTGGACGTAGTGCCGCTGCGCGCCCAAGTGGGCATGGTCTTTCAGAAGCCTAACCCCTTTCCCAAATCGATCTTCGATAACGTGGCCTATGGCCCCAAGATTCACGGGCTGGTCAACAACAAGACCGAATTGCAGGATATTGTGGAGCGTTCACTGAAAAAAGCGGGCCTGTGGCAGGAGGTCAACGATCGGCTCGACCAGCCGGGGACCGGTCTTTCCGGCGGCCAGCAGCAGCGCCTCTGCATTGCCCGGGCCATTGCCGTGCGGCCCGAGGTCATCCTCATGGACGAGCCCTGCTCTGCCCTTGACCCCATCGCCACCGCCACCATCGAAGACCTGATCACCGAACTCAAGGAGCAGTACACCATCGTCATCGTCACCCACAACATGCAGCAGGCGGCCCGGGTTTCCCAACGCACCGCCTACTTCCATCTGGGCGACCTGGTTGAGGTCGGACCGACCGACCGCATCTTCACCAACCCCCGCCATCAGCTGACCGAAGATTATATTACTGGCCGGTTTGGTTGATTGTTTCTGATCGTTGCCGAGGAGGTCAGGATCAAACGATCACTTGCAATAGGGTTAGCTCTGTTGCGAAAGCGGCTCAAATGTATTGTAAATCCCCTTCCTTCCTTTTCCCTCTGACGTTTGCCTTCAGGGGGCACCTTCCTGATCCGCTCATGTTTTTGGCAGAACCTCCCGTGCGCACTGTGGCGCGAAGCTGTCCAACGGCAACAGTTCGCCGTGGTTCACAATCTGTCTCTCATCCCCGCCTTATCGCTTTAATGCACATCGTATTTGCTCATGCCAACCGTACCCTATTGACCTGCACCTCGTCGCGCTGCACGGTGCGGTGGTACTGGACCGACGGCCGGCCGAAGAGCAGCGCGTATCCCTTGACGTGATCGCCGGGAATGCCCAAGCGCTGGTACAGGTCGACATCGATGGTGGACAGGGCCCAGCGAATCATGGCGTTCCACAGGGTGCCGATGCCCATGGAAGCGGCCAGCAGCTCGAAGTAGCTCATGGCAATCAGCATGTCGGCATCCGGGGTGCTCACGGTCGACGGCACCGAGACCATGAGCAGGTGCGGCGCCCCACGGAAAATGATGTCGCGGCCCTGATCCCAGGCGGTGACCACATGGCGGAAATAGCTCAAGCCCTCGCCGAGCCGCTTTTCGGCCACCGCCCGACGCAATCCTTCCAGGGTTTCCCGGCGGAAGATCTCCATGGTGGCCGGATCCTCGATCACCGTGAACAGACACTGCCGGTTATTCTTGCCAGTGGGCCCGTTGGCCACGGTTGCGAGCATCTGATCGATCACCCCGGCTTCCAGGGGTTCGGGCAGAAAATGGCGCATCGACCGTCGGCCGCGGATGAGGGCCGTCATCTGCCGGGCGTTGGGCAGGCTTTCCGGCAGGGGCAGCGAGTTTTCCGGCTTGAACCCCAGGATGGACAGAGCGCCGGTCGGACAAACCGCCAGGCAGTGCTGACACCGGATGCAGTGATGGACCCGGGTCGGATTAAGCGCCGGGTAGTCGGGCGCGAACTCGATTATGTGAAAGGGGCAATCGTCGATGCAAGCCCCGCACTGGATGCAGAGTCCGGGGTCGATGGTGAATTGCAGGTCCATGGTGTCTCCTCTGGTTGCGTGAAAGGGTAGGACGCGATACTGTTTGCTGGTGGATGGCGTCGATACGGCATCTGTTGGTTGTGGCGGCCCTCGCATCGTTGCCTGGCGGGCAGGAAGATGGGGGGGCGCGCCGGGACGGTTGGGGGGTTCCGGATTGCGAAATTTCGTTGTGGATCAGAAAACACTCCTGCGGCGGATTCAAGCATTCGGGGGCGGGGTCATCGACACCTCGACCCTGATCTATCTCGAACGGCTGGGAATGCTATCCCTCGCCGCCCGCTCTTTTTCCCTCCTGCTCATTCCCCAGGTAGCCGCCGAATACGGGTTCTGTCCGCACGGGGTTGTCCTGACGCCCGCCCCCGCTTCCGGCACGACCGACGAACTCCTCTGCCGGGTGGCGCGGACCCTTGCCCAGCCGGTTCTGTCCGAGGATAAGCAGGTGCTGAATTGGGCGCGCGCGGCTGGCCTCTCCTACTACAACACCCTGATGATCGTGCTCGCCCTTTGCGCCCAGGGGCATCTGCCCTTGGGCGCCTTTCCACAAGAACGGGAGAAGCTGCGCGCTTTTGCCCGCTACGGTCCGGAGATCATTGCCACGGGGGACACGGTCTATCAGGCGCTCCTGCAAGCGTCCACGGACAGACAATAGCCTGTGCTATTCGGCCTGCATCAGCTCACGGGCGAGCGCGGCCGCGGCATACAGATGGGCGTCGATATCGGTGTTCGGCTGAAGACGCAGACCGGGGGCAATGAGGGTTCTGACCTCGAAGCCGTAGAGTTCCAGGTTGCGGACATAGCGCCCGACCACATCGTTGTGTGCCCCGGCCGCATCGGCATGGGTGAGAATGAGCACCGCAACCTTGCCGGGCGGCAGCCGGCTGCTGTCTTCATCGTCGCGGATATCGGTCCGGATCAGCGACCACATCCGATCAAAGAACGACTTGAACTGGCCGCAGGTGTCGCCGAAATAGACCGGCGCCGAAAACACGGCGATATCGGCGGCGTGCAGATTATCGAGCACGGTGGTGGCGTCATCTCTGAGCACGCAACGTTCGGCGCGGGTATGGCATCCTTCGCAGCCTTGACAGCCCCGATACTGCATGGTGTTGAGCGGATAGTCGGTGATGGCGGCGCCGTAGGTGGCGGCAGTCTCGGTGAAGGCGCGGGCAATCCGGGCGCTGGTGCCGTTTTTTCTCGGACTGCCGAGGACATTGACAATGATCAAGAGCGTACCTTTTGCTGACAGCGGTTCGGTTGAAAAAAAATCGGTTCGTGCCGGGGCATTGTACGAACAAGACCGCCATTTTTCCAGGGAATTGTGGGTTACTCCCGCCCTGGTCAGCTTTCCCTCTCGTTCGTGCTCTCTTCCCGCCCTGCCGGTGTGCTCGTCGAAGGCGCGGCAGGCACGGCGCGCTAATTTTTTCGCTTCTTAGGCCATGACATGCTATGATTGCTGCCCGGCCGGGCAGGTTGCACCCGGCCGCCGGGGAGGAACGGATGGCGTTTTTGATTGAGGGAGCATGATGCGGGTTGTGTTGCAAGAAGAATCTCTGCGGGATGGACTGCAAGGAGAAAGCCGGCTGTTCGGGCTGGCGGAGAAGCTGGAGATTGTCCGGTTGCTGGCCCTGGCTGGTGTCCGCAGGCTCCAGTTGGGCAGTTTCGTCAATCCCCGCTCCGTGCCGCAGGTGGCCAACACCGATGTTCTGGCCGCGCTGGTGCGGCGTCAGTATCCCGACATGCTCTGCACCGCCCTGGTGCTCAACGAAAAGGGCCTGGAACGGGCGCAGCGCACCGGCCTGGATCATCTCAGCGTGCCGGTTCCGGTTTCGGACACCAGCAGCCGCAAGAATTCAGGCCGGTCAGCGGCCGAAACCATGGCAGCCGTGACCCAACTGATCACCACGGCAACGGCAGCAGGCGTCACGGTCAGGGCCGGAGTGCAGTGCGCCTTTGGCTGCGCCTATGAAGGCGCGGTGCCCGAGTCCGTAGTCCTGGCGACGGTCAAGCAGCTGGTGGATGCCGGCGCGGCGGGTATCAACCTGGCCGACACCACCGGCATGGCCCATCCCTCCCAGGTGAAACATTTGGTTGCCAAGGTGCGCGAAGCCCATCCGGAGATCGAGCTGTCGCTCCATCTCCACGACACCCGGGGCCTCGGCCTGGTCAACATGTATGCCGGGTACGAGGCCGGCGTGCGGGTGTTCGATGGGGCGGCGGGCGGCCTGGGATGCTGTCCCTTTGTCAAGGACGCGCCGGGCAATGTCGCCACCGAGGATGCGGTCCACCTCTTCCAGGGAATGGGCGTTGACACCGGTATCGACCTGACCCAGTTCTGCCGGGTGGTCGAATATTTTGAAACCCTGCTTGAACGGCCTCTGCCGGGCCGGATCAGCCGGGTACGGCATGGGCCTCCCGCCGGCTGAACCTCCTACCTCAGACGCTCCCTGGCTCAGCCCCCGCCCTTCTGCTGCAGAATCGGGAGGAATCGTTCCATGTAGTCGGCCCGCATCACCCCGAGCCGAACAGCTGTCTGCGCGGGCATGGTGGCGAAGGTGCCCCGGGCCTTGGCGCTGACCACCTCGTTGTCAGCGTAAATTTCTCCACCCACTATGACCTGACGCTCGGAGGGCATCTCCATAATGGTGCCGACAACGGTCAGCCGTTTCCCCACCTGGATCGGTTTCATGAAATCCACGGTCATGGTTTTGGTCACCCCGATTTTCCCCAGCAGGTAGATGACCGACCAGCCCATGATTTCATCAAGAATCGTGGAAATGACGCCGCCATGTACGGTCTGATCCCAACCGGCCATGGCCGGAGGGACAGTCACAAAGGAATAGACCCGCTGATCGTCGGTGAGAAATTCCATGTGCAGGCCCAAGGGGTTGTCGGCGCCGCAGCCGAAACAGGTCTGACCATCCAGGTTGGTAATTGTTTTCAAGGTGGTGCAATCAATATTCATGACAAGATAGCAATTCTCCGATAGGACGCGATTAAGTTCGCCGGATCGATGTCACACTCCCCGGCGGCCCGGGTCGAACCGGGCAGATTGATGCATACACGGTGGCCTGTCACCCCTCAGGTTGTTCCTGTTCTTCATGAGGTGGCAGTGGCCTCATCTCTTCACAGGTCGCTAAAATCTTGACGCAGCTCCTTGAGCCTTTGTTGATAGTCCTTGCAATCGCCATATTCCAGAAACTTATGATAGCGGCTATGCATGGTGGTCAGTTTCCTTGCATGCTTGATCGGACACCAGAATTGTTCCGTCCTGGCGGCAATTTCCTGGATGTACGCAATCAATCCGTTGAAATATCCGCAATACATGCAATTTATTTTTTCTATCATGTTCAGATAACTGAGACTGTGCCTATCTATAATTATATATTTGCCCCGATCAACTCTCGGTATATTGTACACTCTGAAACAAATACATTGGAATACCGTCACGCTCAGATCCATCAACAAAGCAGGAACTATGCAAAACCAAATAACAGGAACGGTCAGTATATGCAAAAAAGAAGCATTGAAAAGATAGGTTGAAATTCGAATAATGAATTTCTTCTGGTATTTTCTTGCTTCATCTTCAAACAGAACTCTCTTTCCTTGTATCTTATAAAAAAACTCCTCCTCTTTTTTCTGTATTTCAGTAAGCAGTTCTTCCTGGAGCTTCTTTATTTCCTTGATAATTTCCTCTATTCTATTCATGTGATATCGTCCCCGTTGAAGGTGGCAATCCTGATGGTTTCGTCCAAAGTCAATTCCTGTCAATTCGACGAGCACAACAAGGAAAAATCTCGTAATAATTCTAGAGAGTTCTCGATTCGCTCGCAATGACAAAACCGAGAGTTTGCCCTTTTTACGAGTTCATCAATCTTGAAAGGATTTCAAATCTACAATCGATATCACAGAAGTCACATCTCACATCAGAAGCAACCACTCGGTAACCGTGTATGGGCCATTTCCGGACATGACCGTTCCGGCGGCATCAAAGCCAAACCTGCACTCTCACGCCACTGGGAAACTGAAAAACCTCCGGCTGTCAAACCCAGGCCGTCATGAGGTGGGCTAGTTTTCCGGCGCGCAAACCGTCCGCACGGCCCTGAAAATACTTGGCATCGATGTGCTCCGGCGCCATATCCTCGATCCGGCCGAACCCCAGGTCCCGTAAGCTGCCAGCGAGCGCCGACGGATCAAAAAAAGTGTGAAAGGGCTCACCGGCCGAGGCGACCCGGCGCGACAGTCCGTCGAAAGCCTGGCGCTCCTTCGGGCTCAACAGGGCGGGAGCGATCATATAATCAAAGACGATCCCGCTTCCGGCTGGTAGCGAAGCGACAAACCGCAAGGTGGCCTCGATCGCGCCGGCAGTCAGATACATCGTCACCCCAAGCCAGGAGAACAGAGCAGGCTGGCCGGCATCGAACTTCGCTTGCCGCAAGCCGTCCGCCAGGGTCTGGGTTTCAAAGTCCACCGGGGCAAAGGTGCAATGGGCCGGGATGGCAATGCCCGTCTCGTGCAACCGCCGGCGCTTCCAGTCCTGCATGGCCGGATGATCGACCTCGAACACCCGCAGCTCACCGCCGGGAGGAGGATTGCGATAGGCGAAGGTGTCAAGGCCTGCCCCAAGAAGGACGTATTGGCCTACCCCCCGTTCCTGAGCCTGCCGCAGGGTATCTTCCGCATGGCGGCTGCGTGCCGCCAGGGAGGCGCGAAGGACGCGGGACAGCGGAGCTTCATCGAGCCATCCCTGATCATGGTCCGATACGGTCCTCTGGTCGAGCCCCAGAATGCGAAGGGCCAGCGGATCGTCGAATATCCTGGGAGCATCGAGCACCTGATGGGCGGCGCGCCGCGCGGCTACACGCAAGGCAGTCCTGCTGGGACAGTTATCTTTCATATCTTTTCTTTATGCAAACATGTCCAGGGTGTCAACACATGGCGCCAGAAATGCCCCAAACAAAACAAGCCCCCCGTAGGCCGGATAGATCTCGGTTTAGAAACGAACACGAGTTCTTCCCGTTGTTTACGACGCTATCTCAGCACGTTACACCACGCCTTCGCTGCTGCCGCGTTCAGCGGACCACAACAGCCGGCAAATCACCCTCCCCGCACCCAAAAAACAAAGACACAGAAGCCAGGGGGCGGATAGCCACGATGCACCTTTCAGGTGAAGCGCGAATACAGGTTGAAAAACTGAAAAAGCTGAACGGGGTGATTATTCGTAATGCCGCCGAGCGGCCGTGACCAGCGGTTGCCAGGCAGCCGAGGCGCTTTCCTTGATGTCAGGCACGAGGACGATCGTCTCGGCAAAGCCATAGTCAACCAGGGCCTTGCGGCACTCCAGAAGGGTATCCTGGACGATCTCCCGAGGATGGTTGCCGTAGAGATTGTAGACCAAACCGAGCAGGGGAATATTGCGGGATTTGATCGCCTCCAGGCAGAGGCGGGTGTGATTGATCGATCCCAAACGGGGCGAAGTGACCAGGATCAGGGGGAGATGGCTGACGGCGAAGTAATCGAGCAGCAAGAGATGCTCATTCAGCGGGACAAGCAGGCCACCGGCGCCTTCAACCAGCACCCAGTCATAATGCGCCTGCAAGGCGGCCACTGCCCGATCCAGCGTTGCCGCCTCGATTGTTGCGCCAACCATGCGGGCGGCCAATGCGGGTGAGGCCGGATAGGGAAAGACATACGGGCAGGTCGTGCCATCCCGATCAAAATCGGTCAGCGCCTGCCCCATCAATTTGCGGTGCAATTGGATATCGTCCGAGATCTCGCCGCAACCGGTCTGCACCAGTTTCAGCGTGGTTACCTCCTGCTGCTGCTGGACAAGGTACCGGGCCAATAACCCGGTGACGTACGATTTGCCGACATCCGTGTCGATGCCGCCTATGGCTATGGTGTGGTGCGGGGTGATCATGCGTAGCCCTCGGGCAACAGGTTTTGGCGGCACCGCCTCCAGGTTGGGATCATGACCGGGGCCGGCCGAGGATAAACATGGGATGGTAGGTGAGGCGGACCCCCTGTTCACCGGAAAACTGCTCCTTGTAGTCCGCTATGAAGGCGTTCACCTGCCGCCGCGACCAGGCCTGCTGGCCAATCGAATTGACGCCGGTGGCCCGCAGATGCTGAAGCACCGCGATCGGTGACGGATACCACAGCGTTTCCAGCGTCTCCTCGGCAGCCAGGATATGAAAGCGTTCCGCCACCACGGTCCGTAACTGCTCAAGATTCCGGTATGCCAAGCCCATGCCGGTGACGGACCGTATTTCCTGGAGATTATCCTTGCCGTACAGCGAAAAGGCCAAGATGGCGCCAGGGTGCAGGTGGTCGTGCAACTTGGCGCACAGTCCGGGCAGGTCATGCACCCAATGCAGGGTCGAAGAGGAGATGACCAGATCGTATCGATCAGGTAGCGGCACGGTTTCGATGTCACCGGCCAGAAAGGTGATTTTGTCGGCATGAATGCCGATCCTGCGGCAGACGCGCTCCTCAAACGAGGCGACCAGATCGCAGATGGTGAAATGATCGATTCCTGGGAAGCGGGTCAGCGCCTTCTCGGTCAACAGGCCGGTGCAGCAGCCGATTTCCAGAACATCAGCCGGCTGCAAACCGGGAGCGGCCTCGTTCAGCAGGCTCAGCAACCGGACAGCCACCCGAGACTGCACGGTGGCCTGCTGTTCATAGGTGGCGGCGGCTTGCTCGAAGCGGAGCTTGATGAGCGATTTATCGGGAATCATGGGCAGTGATCGGGTTACGTCGTACATTTTTCCAAAGCCTCGCAACCCAACGGAGCGGAACGGCGACAGACTGAGCGGTATTTGGTGGAGCGCAGGGAATACGAAGCGTGACGGCCTGGGTGCTAAAATCCCCAGAGCAGGCGGCCATCCACCCACCCGGTCACCCCTTGCCCATGCTCGACCTTGACCCAGCCATCCTTTTTTTCCAGAGTCTGGAACACCACGCCATACGCGGCTTTGGCCACGACCTTGGCATTGGCGTCCGGCTCGCTGCGGACATTGATCTGCTGATCGGTTCCCTTGTTCGCCTTAACAATCATGTGCGGCATTTTTTGGGTGGTCTTTTTATGGACCCAGCCGGCACTGTCCTCGAAATCCTTGACCTGCAGCCACTCGCCCTTGGCACTGACAACCTCGACCGGGAAACCGGAGTCGATCTTCCAGAGGATCTCGTGCTCAGTGCCTGGACCGGACCGCATGTTGATGTCGTCACCGGCAATGGACACCATCTCTGCTGCGGCCGCGGCCTGAATGACCAGCAGGAGGGAGATGACAAGGGCAAAAAGGGTTCGTCGCATGATCATGACCGGCCCATGTGCTGCACGGGTTCATCAGGCGGGGTGGGCCTCATCTGCAGGACATGCCCCGCTATCTCCAGGGAAAGCGCATCGAACTGGCAGGCCTCGCTACTGCATCGCAGACACCGGATGCATTCGCCGCTGTTTGGTGCTTCGAAAACACGAATGCCCACCGGACAGACCCGGTGGCAGGCCCCACACTTTGTACAGTTATCCGCATTAAATTTCAACCTAATCAGGCTGATCCGGTTGAACAGGCCGTAAAAAGCCCCCAATGGACAGAGGGTGCGGCAAAAGGGCCGAAAGGAAGCAATGCTCCAGAAGACAACGACCACCAACAGGGTCAACTTATACAGATAGAGCCGACCTGCGACCGGTCGCAGGTCGGGCATCAGCAGCAGCATGGGGATACCAGCCTCCAGGGTCCCGGCCGGACAGAGAAAAGCGCAGAACCACGGCTTGCCCAGGTTGAAATCGTCGAGCACCGTCAGCGGCAGGACAATGACCATGAACAGCAGGACGAGATATTTTCCCCATGCCAACGGTTGCGGAACGGCGTATTTCGGCGAGGGAATACGGTGGAGCAGGTCCTGAAAGAGGCCAAACGGGCAAGCCCAGCCGCATATCAAGCGGCCAAACACCGAACCGAGCATGCCCATGCATCCCAGCACATAGCTGCCTATGTAGACCTGTCCCGCCTGCAGCGAAAGCCGCACTCCGAGAAGGAGTTGCTGCAGGCTGCCAATAGGGCAAAAGGTGGTCGCCGCCGGACAGGAATAACAGTTGAGACCGGGCGAACAGAGCACCTTCAACGGCCCCTGATACAGGGTACCGCTTACCGGAAACGCCCAATAGCCGTTGCTGAGAAAAAACCAGAGGGCCTGAATCCAGGTGCGCAGCAGTTCCATGCTCAGCCGATCCCGATGCATTCCAGGCAAACGGAACGGGCCTGCTCCAGGACGTGGGAGGGTTCGTCGAAGGCGATGCCGGCGAGGAACAGCAGCAGAAAGAACAGGAAAAAAGCCAGAGGCGCCTTGCGGATCCTGCCGGCTGGGTGCCGGGTGACCGGCACGTCGTCACTGGTGGCCACAAACGCCCTCTTATTGGGACAGCAGGCTGACCAGCCGGTCGAGGTCATCACTGGAATAATACTCGATTTCCAGCTTGCCGCGCTTGCCCTGCTGGACAATCCGAACCTTGGTATGCAGTTGGTTGGTCAGTTGATTGACCAGAGCGGCACAGTAGGAGGGGGGCAATTCCTCCGACGGCGGGGGAGCGGCCTCACTCGCTTTCGCTGCCGCGGCCTGCGGTTTCTTGGCGCACAACCGTTCCGTGGCCCGCACCGATAATTCCTCGTTGACGATCCGGTCACGCACTTCCTGCAACAGTTCCGGCTCATCCTTGATGCGCAGCAGAACCCGGGCGTGCCCCTCGCTGATCACCCCCTGAACAACATCGCCCTGCAGACTTTCCGGCAGCTGCAGCAACCTGAGCACGTTGGTGATGGTCGACCGCTGCCGCCCCACCTTTTTCGCCACCTCTTCCTGGGTAAGATGGAACTCCTCCATCAGACGGCCATAGGCCATCGCCTCCTCGATGGGATTGAGATCATGGCGCTGGATGTTTTCGATCAGGGCCAACTCCAGACTTTCGTTGTCGCTGCCCTTGTCCATCACCACAACCGGCACCTCCTCGCGACCAGCCAGCTTGGCGGCGCGCAATCGCCGTTCGCCGGCGATCAGGACGTAGCGGTTGTCGTTGCCCCGGGTGACCAGCAGTGGCTGAATCACGCCTTTTTCGCGGATGGAATCGGCCAGTTGCTGGAGCTTTTCGACATCGAAATGGCTGCGCGGCTGATGCGGATTTGCCGATATCTTCTCGATATCACACATAAAAAACCGCTCAACCTCATCAAGACTCTCCTCCGGGAGCAAGGCACCCACTCCCCGGCCTAAAACATTCTTCACCATACTCAGGCCCTCGCCTTGGTTCGTTTGAGGAATTCAGCGCCCAGCTGCTTGTAGGCTTTGGCACCGGGGCAGCCGGGATCGTACTCGATGATGGTTTGCCCATGACTGGGACTTTCACTAAGGCGGACATTGCGCGGGATCACCGTGCGATAGACCTGCTCGCCGAAATGTTTCTGGATTTCGCTGGCCACCGAATGGGTGAGGCGATTGCGCCGGTCGTACATGGTGAGCAACAGCCCTTCAATAAACAATTCCCGGTTCAAATTCTTTTTTACCTTGCGAATGGTCTGCACCAGCTGGGCCAACCCTTCGAGGGCAAAATATTCGCACTGGAGAGGAATCAGCACCGAATCAGCAGCAGTGAGGCTATTGATGGTCAACAGGCCCAAGGAGGGCGGGCAATCGATCAGGATGTAGTGGAATCTCTCCATGACCGACCGCAGGACGGTCTTCAGCCGTTTCTCTCGATTTTCCTGGGAAATCAGCTCGACCTCGACCCCGACCAGGTCAATGGAGGCCGGCAGGATGGAGAGGTTTTTCAACTTGGTCGGCAGGATGCACTCGGTCGCCGCTTTGGCACCGATGAAGCAGTTATAGATGTTTTTATCCTCACTGGTTTTAAACACCCCCACCCCGCTGGAGGCATTCCCCTGGGGATCGGCATCAACCAGCAACACTTTTTTGCCCTTGTCGGCAAGGACAGCGGCGAGGTTCAAGGCGGTGGTGGTCTTCCCCACCCCGCCCTTCTGGTTGGCCAGGGCGACAATTCGAGTATCCAATGTAAAAATTCTCCTCGGGTCTCTTTGTTGATGAAACATCGGGGGAGTATACTATACTCTTGCTTCTCAGTGAACCGTTCTCTTTCTTTGCAAACAACTTTACCATGTTTCACGTGAAACATGAGATCCAGGATACAGGTATGGCGGAATACAGTGATGTCCTTATTGTCGGAAGCGGGGTGTCGGGTTTGTCTTTTGCGCTCAAGGTGGCGCGTTTTTCCAAGGTTACCCTGATCACCAAAAAAACCAAGACCGATACAGCAACCAACCTGGCACAGGGTGGCGTGGCCGCGGTGTTGTCGGTGGAGGATTCGATCGATGCCCACATCACCGACACCCTGGTTTCAGGGGATGGCCTGTGCAACGAAGACATCGTCCGCATTGTCACCACCGAGGGGCCGGATCGGGTCCGCGAGTTGATGGATTTGGGCGTCCGCTTTCAAAAGGGCAAGGACGGCCAGGGATTCGATCTGGGCATGGAGGGCGGCCATTCGACCCGGCGGGTCGCGCATGCCTCTGACCTGACCGGCAAGGAAATCGAACGGGCGCTGCTGGAGCAGATCGCCACCAATACCAACATCGAGGTCCTGGAAAATCACCTCGCCATCGATCTGTTGATTGAATCAAAGGCCCGTGGCCGAGAACGAAGCAACGGCGACCGCTGCCTCGGCGCCTATGTGCTCAACCGGCTGACCGGCGAGGTCGAGACCCATCGGGCCGGGGTGACCGTGCTCTGCACCGGCGGCTGCGGCAAGGTCTATCTCTATACGACCAATCCCGACATAGCCACCGGCGACGGAGTGGCCATGGCCTACCGGGCAGGCGCCAAGGTGGCGAACATGGAATTCATCCAGTTCCATCCCACCTGCTTTTTCAACCGGGAGGCCAAGAACTTTCTCATCTCCGAGGCGGTGCGCGGCGAGGGCGGCATCCTGATTAACCAGCAGGGGCAACCGTTCATGAAGAAGTACGATGAGCGGGGCGACTTGGCCACCCGTGATGCTGTGGCCCGTGGCATTGACGCGGAGATGAAGGCGACCGGAGCGGATTGCGTTTTCCTCGACATCACTCACAAGCCCGCGCCTTTCCTCATGGAGCGGTTTCCAAATATCTATACCACCTGCAAACAGTATGGCGTTGACCTGACCAAGAAACCGATCCCGGTCGTGCCAGCGGCCCATTACATGTGCGGCGGCGTGCTCGTGAATGAGTGGGGGCAGAGCTCGATCACCAATCTACTGGCCTTGGGCGAAACAGCCTGCACGGGGCTGCACGGGGCCAATCGCCTGGCTTCGAATTCTCTGCTGGAAGCGGTGGTCTTTGCCCACCGGGCAGCCCTCTGGCTCGAGGGGCAGATCGATGCCATCCGAACGTTGGAGCGAATCCCAGTGGATGCCTGGCGGACAGGTGGCGCCGCCGTGCTCGACGAGTCAATCCTGGTCAAGCATAACTGGGATCAGGTGCGGCAATTGATGTGGGACTATGTGGGGATTGTCCGCCGCAAGAAACGGCTGGACTTGATTCAGACCCGGCTCAGCTGGATGCTCAAGGAGATCAAGGAGCATTTTTACGATTACCTGATCACCCCGGACCTGGTGGAATTGCGCAATCTGGCGGTGATTGCCGACCTGATCGTGCAGAGCGCCAGCCTGCGCCGGGAATCGCGTGGCCTCCATTATATCCTCGATTACCCGGAAAAGAACGATCGCGAGTTCCTTCGCGATACCATCCTGCAAAAATAGCACAAAAAAACCCCCGAAGGCCTAAAGCCTTCAGGGGTTTTTCTTCATTTCTGCGGCTGCATCTTGTTCATGTGCTGCATGGCCTCACCCATCTGCCGCATCATCTCCTGCTGCTCTTCCTGACTCATGCCTTCCGGAAGCATCCCCTGCGGCACCCCTTGTTGCCGCATGCCTTTCTCCATGCCGCCCGCACCTTCCATCATTCCCATGGGGCCAGCCTGCTGCATCCGTTTGGCGCCATCCGGCTGCTTCAGGGTATCAACGGTGTTTTTAATCATCGCGGTCATCATGTTCTCCGCCTCTTGATCCACGGCAGCAACGAGACCGGCGGGAGCGGCGAACGCGCTGGCGGGGAGAGCAGTGGATGTATCGACTTTGGTGGCGGCGTTGGTATTTTTCATGCCCATGACCGAGACCTCTGCGCGCAAGGGAATGTCGGTGCCATGCAGCAGATAAACCGTGGACATGCCATTCACGGTCGTCACGTCGCAGTCATATCCCAGCATCTTGGCGCTCTTCTCTTTGACCGAGCCACCGAATTGGCCCATCATGCTGGTGCCGAGTTCTTTGGAGTTTTTCTCGAAATTCCTTTTCTCCTCGGCGTTGAGTTTGCTATATTCAGTCATGTACATTTTGCGGGGATTGGTGGTTTTCACTCCTTTTTTCTCAATGAGATCATAGGAATACATCCAATCCGGATCAGTAATTTCAAGGGTTTGCGTCTTGTTGGTCACCCCCATCATGGTGGTGGTGGCCTGGCGGTGTTTAGCCCGGAGCTTGCCATACTCCTTAATATAGAGCGTTTCCTTGCCTTGCTCGCTCCCGCTCAGGTCATAATGAATGGTTGCCTCTTTAAAGGGCAGTTTCATTTCCCAGGGCAGATCTTCACCCCAGGCAAGAGAGACCAAAAACAGCAGAACCATGGACACCATCAGCACACCTTGTTTGTTCATCCGCTTCTCCTTTTTATTTACGTGGGCAGCCTTGGCTGTATTGATTAAATCACTCCTATTGTAGCGGCTTCCGGCAGGGGTACAAGAAAAAGAAGGAGAGGCGATGCTTTCCATCATCCAGACCATCGCGGAACGAAAGATTCAACAGGCCATGGCCGAGGGCACGCTAGCCGACCTCAGTCATTGGAAAAATAAACCGCTGCCTCCGGACGACATGGCCAATGTCCCGGCCGATCTGCGTATGGGATACCGGCTGTTGAAAAATGCCGGCTATCTGCCGGAGGAGTTGGCGCTGCACAAGGAGATCACCCGCTTGGAGCAGTTGCTCGAAACCTGCGCGGATGAGAAGGAGAAAGTCAGGCAGTTGAAGAAAATCGGCTGCCTCAGGACCAAGCTGGAATGCCGTATGGGCAGACCGATGGAACTGGGGGAAGATGGTCCCTATTACAACCGGGTGGTGGACCGGCTGTCAACCCCCAGGACAGGCTGACAGCCGGGACGGCTCACAACTCCATCGTTTCGCTGAACAGTCCTTTGTCCTGTTCGATCTTCTCGCGGCTGCCGATGGTTGCCCGATAGCGGCTGGATTGCAGCTGTTGGAACAGCGGCGCGAACCCGCGCAGATCCCTGGCCGTGGTGCGCACAATCTCTTCAATCCGCTGCTGGCGGAAGGCGGGGGTGATGCCCGCCAGATAATCGTTGCGGGCCGAAGCACCCTTGGTCGCCGGTCCCTGATGGGGGTTGGCGGAACCGTAGGCGCCGATCACCAGTTGCTGCAATGATTCCGGAGCCAAGTCGTCCAAGCCATTGATCACCGCCGGCAAAGCCTCATAGGCCTCGTAGGTCCTTTTTACCTGGGGATCGCGATAGCTCACCATGCCGAAGTTGCCGGTCAGGTGATTGAACTGGATGAAACAGCCGTACGCACCGCCCATCTGCCGGACCGTATTCCAGAGATAATCCCGCGACAACCAGGTTCTGAGCACCTCGAACGAGCCATTGTACTGAGTCGAGTCCGTAAAGAGGGTGCATGCCTGGACGTTATAGACCACCTCGCCCGAGGTGGTGAAGGCCTGGGTGGCAGGCGTCTGGGCGAATTGCGGCCGGAGGGGTTGCAGGGGATGATCCGGAAGGGCTGCGACCACTGAGAGGCCGAGGTTTTGGAACCGGCGGATATCCCGGTCCTCGGCGGTGATCGAAACGATCAGTCCCTGACGGCGGAAGAGCAGGTCGCGGATCTGCCGCAGGGCGCCATGCAGCTTGGCTTCCTCCTCCGCATAGTGCCCGGCCAGGTGTTTCAAATGCAGGTAGGCATGGATGCCGTGGACGTATTCATTGTACTGGCCGGCGCGGCTCAGATGCGAGAACGCCCTGGTCGAGGCCAGCGTGTATCCCTCGCTCTGCACCGAATGCTCGGCCCAGGCAAATTCCCGGTGGATAATCTCCTCGATATGGTGCGCATCGGAAAAATCGACCGCAGTCAGCACTTCGGTCAACAGCTCGAGCGCCGGCTCCAGATACGAGGACAAGGCCTTGATATGGAGCCAGAGGATCGGCCGGACGCTGGTGCGGTCGTCTGCCCGCACGTACACCTGGAAGGAGTGGGAGAAATCACCGGTGCACAGGTTGATCGCCTTGGCGAACTGCATGTAATCTTTCTTGGCCGTGCCAATTTCAGTGAGGATGGTGGCGAACAGGTCAAGATAGGGCAGCAGGTGCGCCGGCAGGGTGGAACAGTCGAGGCCGAAATCAAGATAACAGATGCCGTTGGTCTCCAGATCGCTGATCAACAGTTCCGCACCGGCCAGCTGTGCGGGCTGCACCGCATGAAAGAGTGGCCGGGCATCGAGGTCGTCCAGGGAAAGCCGGGGCAGGCGGCGCAGGTCCTCGGCTGAATTGGGTGCCGCCTGCTGGGCCATCATCTCTCGGGTCCGTTCAACCAGATGCAGGCGGGCGTCCTCGTCCAGCGACCGGGAATACTGCTCCAGCCGCTCCTGTTCCTCCTTGAGGGTCTGCGTCATTTTATCCGGATCCGGGGCCAGGGTGACCGTGACCGTGGCCGGATTGTCCAGCAGATAGGTCCGGATCAGGTGTTCAAAGTAGCCATTTTCAGTGGCGTCCTTGCGGATATCGGCCAGGAGGTCGTCGATCCGCAGGGCGTCAAACGGCGGCATCCGGTGCTTGAGGGCGGGCAGAGCCTTGTTGATCAGGTCCAGGCCCCGCTGGGCCTTGTTCATCTCTTCCCGCACCGAAAACTCATATTTATTCAGTTCCGAGAGCATCAGTTCCCGGTCCAGCTGCTGATCAACCATCCGGCTGAGCGTCGCCTTGTACAGGGCGAGAAAATGGTCCCGCTTGTCCGGATCGGTGCCGACCAGATAGGTGATCATCATGGTCTTGAGACTCGAGTTGGACAAAAATAACCCGCCGAAATCCTTACATAAAGAGGCGTTAAATACCGCTTTTTTCAGCGGGGAGCCATCGGAATTGAACAGGATGTTGGCGATGATCTGAAAGGCGGCGTTCAGTTTGCGGTCATGGACCGTGCCCACGGCCGAGCTGATCGCCAGGAAAGTCTTTTCCCCGGTGGGGCTGCCCGGCTGGACCGGGTAGGTGTCCTCGATGAACAGCGGTTCCGTGATGTCCAGTCCCTCCTTGATCTGCGCCTTGGCCACCGGCTGCGGGAAGCTGGCGAGAAACTGTTCCTGAATAAAAGCCAGTTCCTGATCAAGCGGGGCATCACCGTAAAAGAAAAAGGTGCTGTTCGAGGGATGGTAGTGGGAGCGGTGGAAGTCGACGAACTGCTCGTAACTGAGATCGGGAATATGGCGGGGATCGCCGCCCGACTCATGGGCATAGGTAGATTCCGGCATCAGGCCGCCGTAGGTATGGTGGAACAGGGCCCGGATGGGATCGGAAAAGGCGCCCTTCATTTCATTGAGCACCACACCCATGAACTGCACCTGGTCGTCGCTGTTTTCCAGGTGGTAATGCCAGCCTTCCTGTTCAAAAGTCGATCGCAGCAGCAGAGGATGAAAGACTACGTCGCAGTAGACGTCCATGATGCTGAAGTATTCTTTGAGATTGCGGGTGGCGAAAGGGTACCAGGTGGTATCGGCGCCGGTCATGGCATTGAGGAAGGTCATCAGGCCCCCCTTGTTGATCTCGCCAAAGACATCCTTGACCGGATACTTGCGCGACCCCATCAGCACTGAATGCTCAAGAATGTGAGCCACGCCAGTGGAATCCTCGGGCACGGTCATAAAGGAAACGCAGAAGGTCTTGTTGGGATCCTGGTTCTTGATGGCCAGGGCCTGGCAGCCAAGCACCGTGTGGGTGAACAGAAAGGCTGTGGAATGGATTTCGGGGATGTATTCTTTCTGCTCAAGGAGAAAGCCGTGGTAGGTTGAGCCGATGGCAAACGAGGTCATGACGCTCCGTTCTTAAAAAGTTTTATGGGAATCCAAAAGAATGGTGACCGGGCCGGAATTTGTCAAGGAAACGTCCATCATGGCCTGAAAAACGCCGGTTTGGACCGTGATTGGGCATTGCCGGCAGAGGTCGATGAACTGATCATACAACCGCCGCGCCAGTTCGGGCGGCGCCGCCTCGTTCCAGGAGGGGCGACGGCCTTTGCGGCAGTCGCCGTACAGGGTGAACTGGGAGACGACCAGCAGTTGGCCGCCGACATCGATAAGTGAACGGTTCATCACGCCGTCCGCATCATCGAAGATGCGCAGATGCTGGATCTTTTCCACCATCCAGGCGAGGTCCTTGGCGGTATCGCTGCGGTGCACGCCCAAGAGGACGACCAACCCTTCAGTGATGGCGCCGGTTACCTGCCGGTCGACCTCGACCCGGGCCCGGCTGACCCGTTGAATGACGGCTCTCATGGCTGTAGATGCTGGGAAGCGGGGATGGGAAGGTCCGGACGGAAACCCGCTGGCAGTCCCCTTTTCATCATCCACCTGCTCCGGCGGCAGGCACACCCTCCGCAGCGGCGGGACGCAAGTTGCCTGCCAGATATTGCACAATCGACAGCGCGGCCAAGGCAGCGGTTTCACCGCGCAGGATTCTCGGCCCCAGGGAAAAAGTGGTGAAGTTCCACTGCCGCAGCACCTGCAGATCCTCGGCGTGCAGACCACCCTCCGGCCCCAGCAGCAGACACACCGCTCCCGGTTGCTCAACAAAGGCGGTGGGCACAACGGCGTGCTGCTCGCCCTCCCAGGCCGCTAAACGGTGCGGATAGGAGGAGCAATCCATTTGCCCGATGGGGGTCGCCGGCAGGATGCGCATGGGTGAGGCACGATGGCTCTGTTTGCAGGCCTCAAGCATGATCCGCTGCCAGCGCTCCTCCTGATGGCCTCGATCGCCATGGTTTTCGCAATAGCGGGACACCACCGGCAGGAAGGCATGCACCCCCAGCTCGGTGGCTTTTTGCACCAGCAGGTCCATTTTCTTGCCCTTGAGCAGGCATTGGGCCAGGGTCAGCGGCGTGGCCGTCAGCGCCGATTCCTGCCGCGTCGCGGTGATCCCGGCCGTCACCTGATTTTTATCCGTTGTGTGCAGAATGGCGGTGTACACCGCCCCCTTGCCGTCGAACAGCTCGATGGCCTGACCAGGTTTGAGCCGCAGCACCGAGGCGATATGCCGGGCCTCTGGTCCGCTGAGGGTAATCCGGTCGCCGGCAAGGGCATGGGGGGGAAGAAAAAAACGTCGCATGGTTTCTCTGTAGCAGAAAACACGAGGAAATGCATGCCATTCCCCTGGAACAAAAGGAAAAAGATCAGGACCGCTGGCCACCGCGGATCGTGGACTCGTCCGTTCTCCTCCGGTAGGTTTCTATGACCACCGGCAGCGCGGCCGGCAGATCCCGGCGGTCGACGAGGACAAAGGGGTAGCCGGAAAAATCGGGAAAAAAGGCGTCGCCAACGTAGTCGCGACCGATCACAGTGAGGATCAGGGTATGGGCCAGGGGCAGGGCCGCCCGGTAGATCTGCTCGCCGCCGGCGACAAAGGCCTTGTCCGCGTCGGCGCAGCAGGCGATGGCTGCGGTAAACGAGGCAACCGCCGTGCAGTCCGGATGCGGTCTGAAATCGGGATTGCCGCTCACCACGATGATACGGCGGCCGGGCAGAGGCTGGCCGAGTGATTCATAGGTAATGCGGCCTATGATCAGCGGGTGGCCCATGGTGGTTGCTTTAAAATGGGCCATGTCTTCCGGTATCTGCCAAGGAATGGTATTATGATAACCAATGACCCGGTTGGCTGCCATGGCGGCGATGATGATCAGTTCCATACGCGTTGGTGGGCAGAGGTGGCGGCAAAAGCGCGCAGAAAATGCCGGGACGGGACGCAATCCGGGAAAAAGATACGGTATTTTACCTGATCCGGCAACAGGGATCGGGCGCAGAGGGAGACGGCATGCACATTCTGATCTATGGGGCGGGGGCGTTGGGCCAGGCGATCGGCTGCCTGCTGGCCGCGGATGGCCACCAAGTGGACCTGGTACTCAGGCCGCGGTTTCTCGGGGCCCTGAGCAGCTCCGGTCTCGCGGTGACCGGCATTTTGGGCGAATACCGGGTCGCGGCGGAGCAGCTCGGCCTGATGACCAATCTCAAGGGACGTAACGGCGCCGCGTACGACGCGATTCTCCTCACCACCAAGACCTACGACACCGACGCCGCCATCACCGCCATTGCCACCCTGTCCCAGTGTTACTGTCCGGTGGTGTCGATGCAGAACGGCTGCGGCAATCTGGAGAAGCTGGAGGAACGACTCGGCCGCGAACGGAGCCTGGCGGCCAGGGTGATTACCGGCTTTGCCATTGAGCGTCCCGGCACGGTCCGAATCACCGTCTCGGCGGACGCTGTCCATGTGGGCGGTTGTGTGCGCGGCGTCATTCCCGCGGCGGCCAAACGGCTGGCGGAAGCCCTGGCCCATGCCGGCCTGCCCAGCATCGCGGTGGCGGATATATACCAGTCACTCTTTGCCAAACTCCTCTACAACTGCGCCCTCAATCCCTTGGGCGCGGTGCTCGGGGTCCACTACGGGGCCCTGAGCGAAAGCGATGAAACCCGAATGCTCATGGACCAGGTGATCGACGAAACCTTTGCCGTCATCACCACCATGGGCGGGTCCACCCCCTGGCCGGATGCGGCAGCCTACCGCAAGGTGTTTTACGAACAGCTGGTGCCCGCGACCTACAACCACCGGCCTTCGATGCTCCAGGACCTGGAACAGCACAAACCGACCGAGGTCGAGGCCATGGCCGGTTATGTCGCGGCCCAAGGGCGCAAATACGGGGTCCCGACCCCTTGCTGCGATATTCTGGCCGCCCTGGTCCGGTTCAAGGAACAGCAGGCGCTCCAGGTTGCCTGCTGAGCTGGTTACCCCAGCCGGTTCAGCAGGGTTTCGAGCAGGCGGTTGATTGCTGCAAACAAGGCGGGATCGGCGGCGGAGATCTCGGCCGCGCTTTGGATAGAGTTCCCCTCCACCAGCTCATGACCGCAGTGGGTCAGGATCTGCCGGACTGTCTCCGGGGTCGATTCGAGATGGAATTGGAGGGCAAGGATGCGGTTATCGTAGAGAAAGGCCTGGCTCGTGCAGCCCTCGCTCTCAGCCAGATGAACCGCGCCAGAGGGAATATCGAAGGTATCGCCGTGCCAGTGAAAAACCGTGACCGCCTCCGGCAGGTCGGCCAGAAAACCACTCCGTTTCCCCGCCTCGGTCAGCCTGATCGGCCACCAGCCAATCTCTTTGTTTTTCCCGGAAAAGACCGGTGAGCCCAAGGCATCGGCCAGCAGCTGCGCTCCCAGGCAGATGCCGACCGCCGATTTACCCGCCTCAATGGCCGCGCGAATCAGCGCCCGTTCCCCAGCCAGCCAGGGATAGCGGTCATCCTCGTAGATGTTCATCGGCCCGCCCATGATCACCAGCCGGTCAAAATCCTCCAGCCGGGGCAAGGAGTCGCCTGCGTACAAACGGGTCAGGGCCAGGGAATGCCCCTGGTCGGCGATCCATTGACCGATATGGCCCAACCCCTCAAAATCAACGTGTTGCAGGGCATGGATGTGCATACCTGCCTCCTCCAATGTGTTCCTGTTGCACAGAGGGCAGAGAGTAATCAGATGGCGCTAGGTTGGAAACCGCCCGCACCGGTTGACAAATGCGGGCGGTCTTGTCCTGATTGATGGTCAGCCGGCAGCGGGCGGAGGTTCGGCATCAACCGGCATGCCGAAGGCCAGGCGCAGCTTGCGTTCGATGTTGGCCAGGGTTTCCGGGTGTTCCTTGAGAAATTTTTTGGCGTTTTCCCGGCCCTGGCCGATGCGTTCCTCCTGGTACGAGTACCAGGCGCCGCTTTTGTCGACGATTCCCTGAGCCACGCCCAGATCCAGCACATCACCGGTCCGGGAGACGCCCTCGCCATAGATGATATCCACATCCGCTTGTTTAAAGGGCGGAGCCACCTTGTTCTTGACGATCTTGATCTTGGTCAGATTACCGATGGCATCCGTTCCTTCCTTGATCTGGGTGGTCTTGCGGATGTCGATACGGATCGAGCTGTAGAACTTGAGGGCGTTGCCGCCGGTGGTGGTCTCGGGATTGCCGAACATCACCCCGATCTTCATCCTGATCTGGTTGATGAAGATGAGCACGGTGTTGGTACGCGAGAGCACGCCGGTAAACTTGCGCATCGCATGGCTCATCAGGCGCGCCTGCAGGCCGACATGCTGATCGCCGACATTGCCGTCGATTTCGGCCCGGGGCACCAGAGCCGCCACCGAGTCGATCACCACCACGTCGATGCCGCCGCTGCGGATCAGAATCTCGGCGATCTCCAAAGCCTGCTCGCCGAAATCGGGCTGGGAAATGAGCAGGTTGTCGGTGTCCACCCCTAAGCGTTGGGCATAGTTGGTGTCCAGTGCGTGCTCGGCGTCGATGAAAGCGGCATTGCCGCCCCGCCGCTGGGCCTCGGCAATTACGTGCAGGGCCAGGGTCGTTTTTCCCGAGGACTCCGGGCCGTAGATCTCGGTCACCCGCCCGCGCGGCAGGCCACCGACGCCGAGGGCCAGATCAACCGACAGGATGCCGGTGGGGATGACCGGGATGTTCTCCCGCTCGGTCGACCCGAGGCGCATGATCGAGCCCTTGCCGAACTGCCGGTGGATCTGGGTGATGGCGTTGTCGACGCTTTTCAGGCGACCTTCACTGGTTTCAGTGGCACTTGTCATGAAATTCTCCTTTTCTGACCAATCATCAGTAGTGGGGGCAAAGGGGGCATCGCTTATCCACCGGAAATCGGTGCATTCAGCAGCACGCACACAAAGGCGGACCTCCTTTTTTGGATTCTGGGACGTTCAGCCCGGCTCTCCGGGTCAGTGTTTTTTATATAGAACCTGTTCCTGTAAATTCTCTTTGACCGGCCCGCCGAGTTTGCTGTACTCGGCGCTGATCTCCGGTGCGCACAGGCTGGTGGAGGTCGAATCGGCAAAGACCCGGTTGGCCACCAACTTTTTCCCTTGGAGGGCGTAGTGTGCCTGATAGGACTGGACGCTGCTTTGAACCTCCATTGCATTGGGGATCGACAGCACGTTCATGGCGTCAGGGAGTTCGATCTCATAGCTTTCCTGGAACAAGCCGTTCGAGCAGGCTACATCATAATCAATTTTCTGATCCATGCCAGGATCAACATGGGCATCGATCGCCATCATCCCTCCCGGAGGATAGAGATAAAACGCTCCGCTGCCCGGAAATCTCACATACTTTTCCGCCCGGTCGATCTGCAGGATGTAATGATAGGTGTCGCTCAAGCCGGTGGGGTCATCCTTGAGCAGGCGGCCGGTGGCGACCAAACCCGCGGATCGGAAGAGATCCTTGATAAAATCCTCTTCTTTCTCCCTGGGGAGATCGCGGGCCCATTGCCTCAACGATATCGCGGCATCGCCTTTGAGAAAGGCTTCAACGGTTCCGGAAAGGGAGCCGTCTTCAGCAATTTTTAATTTGCTCACCACCTTCTGTTCGGTGGCACGGGCAGGGGTTGGAATCCGGCGTTGCTCGTTGTCCTTCCCGGCCAGGAACGCAACCTTCCCCCGGACAGAGGGTGGCAAGATCCCGAAAGGGGCTTCCTTTGAAGTGGCGTCGAGAAAGAGATCAAAGGCCGGAATATAATTGATGACATGGTTGAATTGGGAAACAACCGGAATCTTGGGCAGGGTATAGATCGACCGCGCATTGACAAGGGCCTGGGTACTGTCGATGCCCCGCGCGGCAAGCAGTGCCTGCAGCAGGGTCGCGTGATCCTTGCAGTCCCCCATTTTGTTATCCAGGACAAACGAGAGCTCTCGCGGCACCACCGTGCCCACGCCCACGCAGTTGCCACCATAGGTCAGGGTTTCGGCAACCCATTCATACAGGGCTTGGGCCTGATCCCGGGGCGCGGTTTTGTCGCCGACAATCTGTCCCGCGAGTTCCTTGATCCGGTCCGTGACCTGGGCCTTGGGCAGGGCCCGAGCACCGTAGGCGGCGGCAATCTCCTGATAGTTCCTGAAGGTTGAAAAGGAAACGCCCGGCTCCTTGTCAGGATCCATTGCCGAATAATCTCTTCGTTCACTTTTCACCGGCTGCGGGTTGGTGTAGGTCCATTCCACAAGTTTCCGGCCGGGCGCAGGCGAACTCACCTTTTCCTGCATCTCCCGCGCCGCATACTGGACCCACATGCCTTCAGGATACTCGACCTCTACCCGCGCATTATCGAAGGCCATCTGCCTGGAGAAGAGTTCAGCCGCGGTAAAATGGTTGGGAAAGATGGCTTCGCTCTGGATGATGCGAGAGGAAAAAACAACCGTATCACCGACGGCAACATCAGGAAAAACGAGCGAAACGGAAGAGAAATCAGAAAATACAGGCGCTGTTGGATCATCCCCCTTGTTTATTTTTACCTGGTAGTTCGCTTTCGGCACATCAATTCGGCGACCATCCGCCTTCCGGGTGTAGGCCTCGACAATTTCGGCTTTTTGCACGCTGGTGCTGTAGCTCACGGAAGCATGTTTGACAGAATCGATCGCAGACTGTTTCAGAACTGTTCGCGACCATTCTCTCGATTCAATCAATGTGGCGTCATCATGCAGAACATATTTGACATGATAATGCTCATATCGAATTGGAAGGTCCATCGGCACCGACGCCAGGGCAATCAGTCCGGAAAAGAACTGACCCAAAAGAATGCACAACAGCAACGCATAACGCATGATATGCCTCAATTACCTTGATTATTCTTCCGCTCACTGATTAGCAGTCATGAACGTGACCATCCTAACCTGGATAGTCGAGAATAATTAAACAGCAACTGGCACCATCGGGTCAAGGTGTGAGAAGAAATCGGCGCACCATATCCACGGCCGTCTGGGCGGTCTTCTCTTGGATTTGCCGGCGGGATCCGTAAAACCGGCACAACTGGTCCATCACGATGTTGCGATGGGCAAGCCCCAGATAAACCGTGCCCACGGGCTTTTCCTCCGTGCCGCCGCCGGGTCCGGCGATGCCGGTAGCCGCGATGGCAATGTCGCACCCCAGCCGCTGGACCGTCTGCACAGCCATAGCCCGGGCCGTTTCGGCGCTCACCGCTCCGTGGCGGGCGAGCAAAGCAGGATCAATGCCGAGCAATTGTTCCTTGAGGTCGTTGGCATAGACGACCACGCCGCCCTTGAACCAGCGGGAACTGCCGGGGGTTTCGGTGACAGCGGCGCCAATCAGCCCGCCGGTGCAGGATTCGGCCGCGCCCAGCATCAGCCCCCGCTCTTGGAGCAGGCGGCCGGTCACCGCGGCCAGGGTTTCCTGGCCGATGCCGTAGAGATTGTCCCCCAGGGCTTCGCGAATGAAGGCGTCGGCCGCGCGGAAGGCGGGATCAGCGGTGCCGCCCGCAAGGTTGTGGGCGGTGAGACTGACATGGACCTCGCTGCCCACCGGATAATAGCCGATTTCCATGCCCTGCTGTTCCAGGGGATGGAGGCGTTTGTTAATCTCAATCTCATAGAGGCCGCAGGTGCGGTAGACCCGCTGGCTGACGGGCAGAGCCGGCGAGGCGTCGAAGGCCTGCAAGCCGGGGAGCACCTTGTCGCGCAGCAGAATTTCCATCTGCGGCGGCACACCGGGGAGAAAATAGATGGGCTTGCCCTGATACCGGAGCAGGTAACCGGCCATGCGGCACTCGTCGTCGAGCACTTCAGCGCCTTCGGGCAACTGCGCCAGCTTGGTGAGCGAGACCGCGGCATGGTCACCTGCGGTCATGCGGGATGCAATATTGGCCTGGACGCCGGGATGAACGGCGCCGTTGAGATTGAGGGCCTTGATCACCGCCTCGTTGGTCAAGTCATCGGTGGTGGCGCCCAGGCCGCCGGTCACCAGCACAAAATCGGCCCGGGCAATCGCCGCCTTGAGGGTCTCGCCGATGAGTTCAGGGGCATCGCCGATGGTATGCATCGCCACGACTGTATGGCCCAGCAAAAACAGCTGCCGGGCCGCATGCCCGCTGGTGGTGTTGGTGATGCGGCCCGAGGTCAGTTCGTCGCCGATGGCGATTATCTCTCCAATCATGCCCGTGTCCTCTGAGGTTAATGGCCTCGCCAGCTTACCTGTTTTGGCGACTTTCCTCAAGCACGTCCTCGGCAAGAATCCCTATCGGCTGGCCGTCGGCCACCATGGTCAAACGCACCGGCACCACCTGGCGGATCAGGCCGGAACCGCCGGCAAAGCGCAGGGGCAGATAGTTTTCGGAAAACCCCTGCAAAAGGCCGCTTTTTGCCTGCCGCCGCTCCACCAGCACCCGGTGGACCCGGCCGATATTGTCCTGGTAGAAGGCCTGCCGCTTCACCTGATCCAGGACACGCAAACGCTGGACCCGCGCTTCCTTGACCGGACCGGGCAACTGCTGGCCAAAAGAAGCGGCCAGGGTGCCAGGCCGCCGGGAATAGGGGAAAACATGGAGATAGCTGACCGGCAGGCCGGCCAGCAGATCGTAGGTGTTGGCCGCCTGCTCTTCGGTCTCTCCGGGAAAACCGGCCAGGACATCGCAGCCGATAGCGGCTTCAGGCAGAGTTTGACGCACCCGCCGAACCACCGCGGCAAATTCGGCGCGGGTATAGCGCCGGTTCATCCGGGCCAGGACGGTATCGTCGCCGCTCTGCAAGGGGATGTGGAGGTGGGGCATGAAATTTGTATGCCGGGTCATCAACTCCAGGAGAGCATCGTTGACTTCAGCGGGCTCGATCGAGCTGAGGCGGAGACGAAGGGCGGGAAACTCGCGGCAGAGCCGGTCCAGCAGGCTGTAGATGGTTTGCCCCTCGCGCAGATCAAGGCCGTACTTGCTGACATTGATGCCGGTGATCACCAGTTCGCGGTACCCCTGGGCGACAAAAACCGCTGTCTGTTCGAGCACCCCTGCCAGCGGCAGGCTGCGGCTGGGCCCCCTGGTGTAAGGCACGATGCAGTAGGAGCAGAAGTTGTCGCAGCCATCCTGGATGCGAAGATAGGCCCGGGTGCGGCCGCGGAAACGGGTGACCGGCAGATCGCAGATTTCTTTCTTTTCGCGGATCCTGCCCATGAGCAGGACCAGATCGGGCGGATGCTCCGTCAGGGCCGCCTCGACCAGGCGATGCTTGTTGCCGTTACCGACCACGGTTACCGGGTGTTCAGCCAGGTTCAGCACCGTCTCCGGGTCCATCTGGGCATAGCAGCCGGTGACCACGACCCGGGCGCCGGGGTGCTCGTGCAGTACCCGGCGGATCAGCTGTCGGGACTGCTGCCCCGCCTTAGCGGTGACCGTGCAGGTGTTGATCACGTAGACGTCGGCCTCGGCCTGGAAGGGCACCATGGCGCACCCTCGCGCCTCGAAGCCGCTGGCAAAGGCGGCCGACTCGAACTGGTTGACCTTGCAGCCCAAGGTGGTGATGGCTATCCGTTTCATCGTCACGCCTCCGCTCTTTCGCTCGACCCGATGACCGCACTGCCCAGGACCCGATCGTGCTCATAAAAAACCGCGAACTGACCGGGGGTGATGGCGCGTTGCGGGCTAGCGAAAACAAGTTCCCAGGCGTCAGGGCCGGTCTGACGCAGGTCGGCCAGGGCCGGTGCGTGGCGGGAGCGCAACTGCACCAGTCCCCGCCAGGACTGGACCGGCGGCAACTGCATCCAGACCAGGGCATGGAGGGTACAGCGGGAGTGGAGGAGATCCTGCTGCTTGCCGACGATCACCCGGTTCCGGGAGCCGTCCAGGCCCACCACATACCAGGGGGTGGCGTCCGGCAGGCCAAGGCCGCGGCGCTGGCCGATGGTGTAGTGCCATACGCCCCGGTGCTCGCCGATCTGCCTGCCGTCCAGAGTGACCACTGGCCCGGCTTGATCGTCAATCCCCTGTTTTGCAAGAAAGCCGGGGAGCCCTTGGGGGAGAAAGCAGACGTCCTGGCTTTCCTCGCCGCCAAAGTGGAACCCCAGGGCGGCGGCCCGCGCATACACCTGTTCCTTGGTCCAGCTGCCCAGGGGAAAATGAACCCTTTGCAGTTGTTCCATTGATAAGCGGGCCAGAAAATAGGATTGATCCTTGAGCCGGTCGACTCCGCGCGCCACGAAAAAACGGCCATCGCTTGATTCGATGCGGGCGTAGTGTCCGGTGGCGATCTGGTCCATGCCCTTGGCCAGGATGGCATGCGCCAACAAGGCAAACTTGACGGTGCGGTTGCAGTGAATGCAGGGGTTGGGGGTCAGACCGGCGTGATAGCTGTTCGTGAAATACCTGATGACCTGCTCGGTAAACTGGTGACGGAGATCGATCCAAGTCAGGGGGATCGACAGTCGGTCCGCCACCTCCTGGACCCGCCGCTGCTGCGCCTCCAGGTTGGGGAGCGGCAGCAGCATAAAAAAACCATGCACCTCGTACCCCTGTTCTTGCAGCAGGGAAGCGGCCATGGTGGAGTCCACCCCGCCGCTCATGGCAACGCCGACCTTCACTGCGGCCATGGACGGCAGACCCTCGACGGCAGGTTTTGAGCAAAAACAACGAGTAACCGGTTCACAGCAGTGAGGTCAGCACCTCGCAGTCGCGACAGACAGCCATTTTTTCCTTCCAGTTCTTGTCCGCCGCGCACGCGCAGAGGGTGCCGCTGAGAAACCAGCAGAGATGACCCGCCTGAAACTCCCAGGCCGGGCACTCTTTTTTCCGTTCGCATTTTTTTATGGTCCAGCAGTCCTTGCGTTTGGGATGGCTGTCCCCTCTCTGGCTCACCGCCAGAAAATAGAGTTGCCGCTCGACATGAATGGGAATGGAACGCCACCCCTGCTCATAACTCTGCACCGCTTTCAAGGAAACTCCCAAGAGCCCGGAAAGTGTCTTTTGAGTTTTTCCCAACTTTGCTCGTAAGTTAGAAAATGTTTCGCGATTCATGATGCTGTCCCGGATAGAATAATATGTGCTCAACAGATACCACAAGGTGCGAAGACCGGCAATCCATTTCACCGGCAGCTTAAAGGCGGGCATTGGGTAATGCTCACCGAGCATTTTCATCGGAAAAGCCCCTGGAAAAGAGAGTAAGAATAGTGTAATTGTCTCCGGACAAGAAGAACGGTGTTCACCCTTTTTGCGTTGCGGCCTCCGCATCGGCACCACTCACTGGCAACCATTGGCAAAGAGTACGATAGACATGACTGAACAGGAAAAAGTGAACGGCACCGGCATCGCACGAATCAAACGGGCAATGCACTGTTCGTACCTCGGCCTTTCCGGTGCCTATCGCAACGAGGAGGCCTTCCGCCAGGAGCTACTCGTCTGCCTGCTGCTGCTCCCTGTGGCGTATTGGCTCGGTGACAGCAACGTCGAACGGGCTCTGCTAGCCGGCAGCCTCATCCTGCTCTTGATCGTCGAACTGCTCAACACCGCCGTTGAGGTAGTGGTCAACCGCATCGGCACCGAACGGCACGAGCTGTCGGGTCTAGCCAAGGATCTCGGTTCGGCCGCGGTGGCCATGGCCATTGCCAACACGGTGATTATCTGGCTCCTGGTGCTCTTCACCTGAGAGAATCCTGACCAGCACCTGCCGCCCTTTCCCGGACAGTCCCAACACGGCCCATCCAGACGCCGGTACCGCCCTCGGGGTCTGGGAATTCCTCTCCCTCCTCAATACCACCTCCCCGATTTCGCGAACAATATCATCCTGGCTTCGCGGGTCATGCCCTCCGGGGTTTGTAGTCATGCTCTTCCTTCCCTTGACCGGGATGCGAAGCTGATCGCTCTGTGCTCGCCCGCCGGCCTATTGATGCCAGATGAAACACAAAACAGCCCGCACGGGCAGCGCTTCCCCTGCACCGGTACAATCACCGGCACATTTTTTCAGGAATACAGCCGTTCATTTTCCATTTGACACACAGAAATCTATTTTGTAACACATGACGGTATTATCGAAACATAATTTGTATTACCGCCTTCACATGCACCGTTGTTCTACCAGCAGAACGCACTTCTACGGACATGCATTGTCAAAGGAGAAACGATCATGCATATGGCCGACGCGCTTCTTTCGCCCGCCGTTGGCGGCGCCCTATGGGTAGCCACCGCCGCCACCATCGCGTTTTGCGCCAAGACAGTTCAACGGGATCTTGATCACCGGAAAATTCCTTTAATGGGCGTGCTCGGCGCCTTCATCTTTGCCGCTCAAATGATCAACTTCACCATCCCGGCCACGGGCTCATCCGGTCACCTTGGCGGAGGGATGATCCTGGCCATCCTGCTCGGCCCCTCTGCAGCCTTTCTGACCATTGCCTCGGTCCTCACCGTCCAGGCCCTTTTTTTTGCCGATGGCGGCCTGTTGGCGTTAGGGTGCAACATCGTCAACCTCGGCGTCTTTCCCTGTTGTATTGCCTATCCCTTCTTGTTCAAACCCCTTGCCGGCGACAGAAAAAATCCGACGCGCGTTGCCATCGGGGCCACCCTTGCCAGCATCGCCGGGTTGCAACTCGGGGCTGTGGGGGTGGTGCTTGCAACCGTCCTTTCCGGCATCTCGGAGCTGCCGCTGGAGAGTTTCCTGTGGGCGATGCTGCCCATCCATCTCGCCATTGGCCTGGTTGAAGGCCTGGTCACCACAGCCGTGGTCAGCTTTGTCTGCAAGGCCAGGCCGGAACTTCTTGAATTTTCAGCAACCTCGCGTCCCCTGGGAAACCTGTCCCTCACCAAAGTACTGACCGGCCTTACATTGGCAGCGGTGATCACCGGCGGAGTATTGTCCTGGTTTGCCTCATCGTTTCCTGACGGGCTGGAATGGGCGCTGGCGAAAACATCGGGCCAGGAACAACTGGCCGCACCAGCAGAGGGCATGCATCAGTTGCTGGCAGGTATTCAGGAAAAAACCGCTTTCCTGCCTGAATATGCTTTCCGCAACAACCAACATGAACCGGTTCGCCAGGAAGAATCACCGCCTTCTTGGCCGGCGGTCGATACCGGCACGACCGTCTCGGGTTTGGTTGGTGGCGGCCTGACCCTGATGCTGGCAATCGCACTTGGCTTTGTATTCAGGAAACGCAGCAAAATCATGTAGCCGATACTATCCGGCAGCTGCACTCTCCAGGCAGTGGTGGCCTCGTGCCCTCGCTGGTTTTTCAGGCAGGGGGAAAAGTCCGGAGGGAGGAAAGCCCACGCATGGCCAACATCGAATCCGCTCTGCATGATCTGGGCTATCTTGATACCCTGGCCGCCAAGGACACGACCATTCACCGCCTTGACCCCCGGGTTAAGGTGCTGACCGCGGTTGTGTTTGCCCTCTGTGTCGTTTCCTTCGACAAGTACGTTATTGCCGCGATGCTGCCTTTTGCCCTGTTCCTCAGCCTGATCATGGGACTGGGCGATATACCGGCGCACTTTGTGCTCAAAAAACTGGTGCTGGTTTCCCCCTTTGCCCTTCTGCTTGGCATGTTCAACCCTTTCCTCGACCAGCAGACCCTCCTGTATCTCGGCCCCATGCCGATATCCGGGGGCTGGCTGTCCTTTGTTTCCATCCTGCTGCGCTTCTGCCTGACGGTCGGCGCCATGCTGACCCTGATTGCCACCACCGGCTTCAATGGCGTCTGCATGGCTCTCGAAAAAATGGGCGTGCCGAAAATTTTTGCCGTCCAGTTGCTCGTGCTGTACCGCTATATTTTTGTATTGATGGCTGAAGGCCAGCGGATGTACCGGGCCAGGACCCTCCGCTCGTTCCAAGGACGCGGCGCCGAGATGAAGACGTTTGCCCATCTGATTGGCACGCTGCTGCTGCGAACCCTGGACCGGGCCGAGCGCATCCACCTGGCCATGCTCTGCCGTGGTTTCGATGGCACTATCCATATCAGACGGGTTCCTCGGCTCACTGCCAGGGATATCCTGCTGTTTACCCTCTCCAACGTCATCCTCATCAGCATGCGCCGCTATGATTGCTCGTTACTGCTGGGCCAATGGCTCACCGGACTGGTCCAATGAGTCACCACATTGTCGAAGTCCAGGACCTGACCTACACCTATCCGGACGGAACCGGGGCCGTTCGCGGCATCTCCTTTCGGATTCATCATGGGGAGTCGGTGGCGGTGGTTGGCGCCAACGGAGCGGGTAAATCGACGCTGCTGCTGCATCTCAATGGCTATCTGACCCCCCAGAGCGGCACGGTACGCATCGGCGATTTTCCGCTGACCAAGGCCACGTTGCGAGATATCCGCCGCACGGTCGGCATGGTTTTCCAGGACCCGGATGACCAGCTGTTCATGCCGACTGTCTACGAGGATGTCGCCTTCGGTCCATTGAATCTTGGCCTTCCCCAGGATGAGGTTGCCCAGCGTGTGCAGAATGCTTTGGCGCGCGTCGGGGTGGAACATCTCAAGGAGCGCCCGCCCTATAAACTGTCCGGCGGCGAAAAACGGGCGGTTTCCATCGCCACCGTGCTGGCGATGTCGCCCGACATCCTGGTCATGGATGAGCCCTCGTCCAATCTCGATCCGCGGTCCCGCAGGACCCTGATCGAACTTTTGGCTGGATTCCAGCACACCAAAATCATCGCCACCCATGATCTCGACCTGGTGCTCGATCTCTGCCCACGCACCATCGTCATCCGGGAAGGCCGCATCATGGCCGACGGACCAACCCGCGCAATATTCGAGAACGATCAGCTGCTCGCCGAGAGCCACCTGGAAAAACCGTTGCGCCTGCAGGCCTGTCCCGTGTGCTGCCGGCATCCAGTTGATGAGGCCCCTTAGGCTTTGATCCCGAGGAGGAGTGGCCAGCCGCGCCCGTTCAGGAGGATTGAGAGCAGCCCGGTCCGAGCAGACGGCTATTGCCGCCCGGCCCGGGCACGACCTGGATGCGGATATCGATGCGGTCCTTGAGCATCGGCACATGGGAGATAATGCCGATCAGCTTGCCGTCCTGCCGCAGTTCGGCCAGGGTCTGGAGGGCGGTATCCAGGGCCTCCTCGTCCAACGAACCGAAACCTTCGTCGAGAAACAGGGAATCGACCCGGACATTGTGGCTGGCCATGGCGGACAACCCCAGGGACAGGGCCAGGCTGACGAGAAAGCTTTCACCGCCGGAAAGGTTGCGGGTCGAGCGGATTTCCCCGGCCTGGTAGTTGTCGATCACCTGTAAGGCCAGGGGCTCTTTGGGGTCGCGCAGGAGGATGTAGCGGTCGTTCATCTTGCGCAACTGGCGATTGGCGTGACTGATCATTACTTCAAAGGTCAGGCCTTGGGCAAAGACCCGGAATTTCTTGCCGTCGGCCGAGCCGATCAGCTGGTGCAGGAGCTCCCAGCGATCGAGTTCCTTCTGCTGAGCGGCCAGGGCCAGTTGCTGCTGCTCGAACTGCTGTTTGTGGCGGGTGTTGATTGCCAGCCGTTCCCGATCAGCACCGATGCGCTGCTGCAAGGTTTCGAGTTCCTGGCTGAGCCCGGCCTGATCGGCGAGCAGATCCACCCGATTGTTCTCGCCCTGGTGCTGCTCTTCCCGTGCCAGCGCTGCCGCCTGTTCCGCCCGGCGGGCAATGAGCGCGGCCTGTTCCATTTCCAGCCCCTGCTTGAGTTTGCCCAGTTCCGCCAATGTTTCCGGCGGCAGCAGGGCTCCGCTCAAATCGTCCAGATCCGAAAAACCAGCGGCGGGCAGAAGAGCCAGCAGGCGGCGCTCCTGTTCCCGGTTCTCCGGCTGCACGATCTGCAACTCCTCGGCGGTGAGCCGCACCTGTTCGCTCAGGCCGTGCAATTCCCTGTCGATGGCGGTCAAACTGGCACGAATTGCCCTCTCCCGGACCTCCACCTGCTGCACCAGGGTCCGCAGGCGTTGCTCCTCGACATTCGGGTCGCGATCGCCATACCGTTCGAACCGTCCCGCCAGCAATCCGGCTTCTTCCCGGCGCAAGCCCTCAAGCTCGGCGTCCTGTTGCGACAGGGACCGGTCAATGGTGGTCAGCAGCAGGTCCAGCTTGTCCTGTTCCGTCTGCAGTTGCGTCCTGCGCCGCAGCAGTTGCTCGCGCCGCTGTTCGTGCGCCTTCCAGGCCCGCTGACGCTCTTCCAACTGGAGGAGCAGGTGACTTGCCTGCCCGGGTGGACACGCATCAATGCCCAGGGGCTGCAGTTGGCGGAGAAGGTCGGCGCGGCACCGTTCAATCCAGGTCCGTGCCTCCCCTGCCTGTTCCAGAAGCCTCTGCCGCTCGTTGTCGATGAGCGCGCCGGCATGGCGGGCCGACTGCACTTGCTGCAGCAGGCCAGTGTGCCGGGTTACAGCCTGTTCCAGCTGGCTGCGCACCGAGCGCAGCTCGCCATCCAGCCGATCGATGCCCTGCACGCGATTGCGTTGTTGCTGCAACTGCTCCCCGCCCTGTGCCAGCAGCCGGTCCACTTCCGCCGCCTCCCCGAAAAGAACCTGCAACGGCGCCAGTTGCGCCGCCAGCTCCTCCTGTTGTCTTCGCCCCTTGGCAATGGTCTGGGCGGTGTGTTCGATATCCTTGACCAGGCCGGTCAGCGTCTCCCGTGCCTGCGTCATCGCCGCCAGCACCTTTTCCAGGTCCGCCCGCGCCAGGGCAAGGGGTTCTTCCACGGCCGCAAACGGAGGCTCTTCCACGGCCCAGGGATGGTGGAGGGCCCCGCAAAGCGGGCAAGGGACGCCATCAGCCAGGTGGCGGCGTTCTTCCTCGTAGCTGCGGAGGCGCAGGTGCAGCTGCTGATTTTCCTCACACCGGGTCACCAGTTGCTGCCGCAGCTGCCTGTTATCCTCCAGGGCCTGGAGTTCCCTCGCTTGCCGCTGCTTTCGCTCCCTTGTCACCCGGAGGGAATCATCAAGCGCCGCCAACTCCCCTGCCAGAGCCCGCTGCCGAATCAACAGTTCGGCTCCTTTTTCCAGTTGCCGCTGCCGCTGATCCGCCTGTTCGACCTCCTGCCGCCAGCGGGAGGGTTCCTGCCCGGCCAGCAGCCCTGCTCTTTCCTCCTCCACGGCCTGCTGCCGCTGTCGCAGCGGGGCCAACTGCTGTGCCGCCTGCTGCTCCTTGGTGGCGAGAAGGCAGCACTGCTGTTCCGCCGCGGTGCGGGCGGCCCGTTGTTTCTGCAGCCCTTGCTCCAACCGCATCAGGTCGGTTTCCCGCGCCTCCAATTGCTGCAGCTGCTGGCGAAAACCGGCCAGACCTTCCACCAACAGGCGGTCGTGGCCATGCTCCTGGAAAAACGATTCCAGATCCTGTTCCTGAACCGCGATCCCCGCCAGTTGCCGTGCCACCTCCTGCCGCTGCCGTCCGGTTTGGTCCAGTTCCTTATCCGTCTGCTGCCGGACGCCGCCGCGCTGGGCAATGGCCTGTTTTTTCTCGTGGATGTGGAGATCAACAGCACGGACCGCTTTGATGGCCTCGTTTTCCCGCTGCTGGAGCTCCACCGTATCCTGCAGCTGCTGGCAGGCCTGCCCATGCTCCGCAGCGACCCGCCGTTGCTCCCGGAGCAGCTGCTCCAAAGTGGCGCGCAGGCTTTCGCTCTTGCCGTTCAGGGTGGCGATGCGCTCCCTACCCTGGAGCAGCCGGCTATATTCGCCCAGCAGCGATTGCGCCCGTTGACCGCGTTCGCCCTTCAGCAGATCGCCCCCGGCCGATTCCCGGCGACCGGCCAGGTCGAGCAGCAATTGATCGCTCTCGGCAATCTGGCCACGCAAGGATTCGATGGCGGCCAGGCGGTGGAGGGCGTGGGCCAACGAGGCCAGCCGTTGCTGCAATCCGGCCACCAGCGTCATCCCCTCGCCGACCGCCGCGTTCAGGGTCTGTTCCTCCTTCTCATCCAGCAGAACGACATTGCCCATGGCTTCTCGAAGCAGGGAGGTTTTTTGCCGCTCCGCACTGGTGCGTTCATGAACGGCGATGGAGATACGCGAATAGATGGAGGTGCCGGTAATCTGTTCGAGAATCGGGGCACGCTGGTCGGCATCGGCTTGGAGAAAGGCGGCGAAATCCCCCTGGGCCAGCAGGATCGAGCGGGTGAACCGGTCGTAATCCATGCCGGTCACCTGCTCCACCAGGCGGCCGACCTCCTTGCTCCGGGACTCCAGCACCTTGCCGCTGCGGGCATCAACGATCTCATGCCGAGGTGTTTGCAGTTCCCCTTCCGCGCTGCGGCGGGCGCGGTGCTGGCCCCAGTGGCAGCGGTATTGCCCCTGCCGGGTCTCAAATTCGACTTCGGCAAAACAGGCGCCGGTCCGGCGGGAGAGAATTTCGTTGCTGCCCTTGCTGATATGGCCAAGGCGCGGCGTCCGGGCGAACAGGGCCAGGCAGATTGCGTCCAGGATGGTGGATTTGCCCACGCCAGTCGGCCCGGTGATGGCGAAGATGCCCGCGGCTGCGTATTCGGGCGCGGTGAAGTCGATGGTCCAGGAACCGGTCAGTGAGTTGAGGTTGCACAGGCGCAGGGAGAGAATTCTCATGTCCCCTCCTCCGCCTCGCCGTCCTGCCGGGCCAGGGTGGCGGTGATTTCGAAAAAGGCGCCGCGCAGCACCTCGCGCTGCTGCTCCTCGATCGTGTTTGCCGCCAGGCAGCGCTCAAAGACCTCGGCCACGCTGAGATCGTCCAGGGTTTCGGCCTCATGTGCCTGCTGGAGCACATAATCGTAGATCCGGCTGTTGCGGATGCGCAGGACAATGAGGTCCGAATCCTCGACCGCGGCGAGCACCTGCTCCCGCAGGTTGGGGATCACCTCTTCGCCCTCATACTGCAACTCCACCCAGGCCGGGCTGACCGCCGCCTTTAACTGATTGAGGCCGTCAAGCAGAGTGGCCAGGTCGCCGCGCAGGGAGGCCAGGGGCTGAAAGACGGGCACGTCGACCGGCTCCGCCGTACACACTTGGCCCTCGCAGCTCACCACCAGAACGGCCTTGCGCTGACCGGCCTCGGCAAAACTCATCGGCAACGGTGCGCCGCAGTAACGCCGGGTCGGACTGCCGGCCACCAGCTGGCCGAGGTGCAGATGGCCGAGCGCGAGATAATCGATGCACCCGGGAAAGCTGGTGCCCTCGATCCGGTCCAGGCCGCCAATGGATAGCTCGCGCACCCCATCACCTTCAATGGTCCGCCCACCGGCGACAAAGAGATGGCCCATCACCACCAGAGGCAGGGAGGAATCGATCTCGCGGCGCAATTGGTCCGCAATCTGGCAGACCTGTTGATAATGGTCCTTGATGCCCTGACGCAGCTGTTGTCCCTTTTCCTCCAACGTTTCGCCGGCCGCGGCCAGGCGAAGATCACGGTCACGGAGAAAAGGGACGGCGCAGACCAGGAGTTCAGGCTGGCCTTGACGGTCCCGCAACAGGAGTATTTCCTTGTCCGGGCTGCTGCCAGCCATGCCGACCACATGAATGTCCAGCTGGAACAGCAGTTCGCGCGGCGCCTCCAGCAGGGCGGGCGAGTCGTGGTTGCCGCCGATGATGACCACATGCCGGCAGACGGAACCGGCCAGCCGGTGGAGAAACCGGTAGTACAGGCCCTGGGTCCGGCTCCCCGGCGTGGCGGTGTCGAAGATATCGCCCGCCACCAGGAGGGCTTCAATGGACTGTTCCTCGATCAGCCCGGCCAGCCAGTCGAGAAAACGGCCCTGCTCCTCGTGCCGCTGCCGGCCATGGAACCGGTGGCCGAGATGCCAGTCCGAGGTGTGAATGAGCCGCATGGCGTCAGATGCAGGGCCTCAATAGGCGCCGATCCTGGTTTCCATGGTGAACACCTCCCCTTCGACCTCTTTGACCAGGGCCTGGCCGGCGATCACCGTTTTGCCGTCATAGGTCAGGGTGGGGCCGCCATGCAGCTGCCAGCCGCGGTTGAGCTTGTCAGACACGCGCTTGCAAAAGGTTTCGTCGTCCGGGCCGGTAATACAACTGTACAGTTTCATTCTCGCGCCTTATGTATTGTTTTTGGAATGATGAACAAAAAAGCATGCTGACCAGCCGGGACAGCGGTCACATGCTTGTGGCGCACATACTACCGCTCAGACCGGAGAACGACAAATGAATCCTCGCCCCTTTGACCCGTTTCGCGACCGCTTGAGCCGGGACATCCGTAACGATCTCTCCGCGTCCCTGCTCGTCTGCCTGCGTGAACATCGCCTGCAGCCGGCCCGCGAGGTGGCGGCCCGTTTTTTTGCCGGTCATCCGGGCCCGGAACAGGCAGCCTATTTGACTGACCGTCTGCAACGGTACGAACTGTTTCTCAACCAGATAGCGCAAGGGCCGGAGGATGTGGTGTGGCGGGGGCTGGTACTCTGGGACCTGGGCCTGCACTTCGAGGTGCATGAAATCCTGGAGCACGCCTGGCTGCGGGCGCAAGAGCCGGAGAAAAGCTTTCTCCAGGCTTTGATCCGCGCGGCCGGAGTGTATATCAAAGGGGAGTACGGTTTTTCCGAGGGCGCGGGCAAGCTGGCCGCCAGAGCCCTGCCGGTCCTCGAGGCCCATAGGGATCGGCTTGCCGCCTATACCGACCCGGAGCGCCTGCTCACCGCTCTGCGTTCACCTCAGAAAAAAGCCCCCCTGCTGCTCGTTTGATCATTTTTCCGCGCCACGGGATGCGGCAGGGTTGACGCATCCGGCTGTTTCCGGGTAAGATGGCCCCTCTTTCGCTGGCTGACCATCGTGTGACCGGCGAAAAATTAGTCCCGCCGGGGCTGATTACACCGCATTCATCGCTGCGCCCGTAGCTCAGCTGGATAGAGCATCGGACTTCGAATCCGAGGGCCGGGGGTTCGAATCCCTCCGGGCGCGCCAGCAAATCAAGCACTAAGCCGGTTTCGGTTAGGTGCTTTTTTGTTTTGCCCAAGTTCTGCTAGCGTATTGCTAGCACTTTCTGGCAATGTCCATCAATATCCCCACCAGCAACAGCCAACCAGGCAAAAAAAAAATATCCACAGGGGAGACAGCCGCCCACCTTGCACCAGTCGGACAAACTCTCCCCAGAAAGGCGAGTGAGCTATGCCTGGCCTCACCTATCACCCAGCTCAGTTTTGCGCTCAGTGACCCGAATTCCCGATACCGATCAATCAAAGTTTCCCTCATCATCTCAAAAATATCCGTGGCCCGGTCCAGGTCGATTATAACGGACTCCACCATGGAACACAGACCGCGCCGAGTGGCATAGAGAGAATGGATAGCATCGTCCTGTGGGTGTTTGGCAAGCAGTTCGTGCTACTGCAGCCAGCTTGCTTGGTCTTTGCAATAATTATTCGGGTCGCGGTAGGAATGCCGCTTACGCGGCACCCCCCACACAGATCCCAGCGTGCGCTGCTAACGCACTGAGTCCACTCTCGGGTGTTTAGCGTCAAAACGTTACAGCGGTTGCGGATGTAGGATTCGTATCGGTGGAAGATAACGTTTTATTACACCCTGATACCTCTTCCAGTTAATTCTTTGACGTTGACTTCGACGGCGAAGTGCCCGTGTCCAAAGCCATTTGACCCAATGCACAAATGAAGCGATGCTCAAGCCATTTCCAGGGACCGCGTAGTAGGCCATATGGCCCCGCACCACCTGATTCAGCCACAGACCTGTTTCCTTAATGGGTCGTCTTTACAGCCTGCAGTTGTGCCCGCCTCCTTTTGGCAATAGTTTTACGCGCAACTTTAAACCAGCCGTTCGTCCTTGCTCGGCTGCAACAGTGGGTAAATCAAAGAAAATCAAACGCTTCGAGTTTCCATTTTCCGGCTCTTGCACGGTCTTCCTGCGCAAATCTTCCGAATTCAAGCAACCGTGTTTTGTCGGGGTGGAGCGATAATCCAAAGCGATCCAGCCGGTCCCTCAAGACCATCCAGTAACGCTTTGTCTTCTGGATTGAGAAAGCGGTCTCTGTTCAACTCCTGAATTTTATTACCTATCGGCAAAGATTGGGTTGCCCTGGGCGCAGGTGTTAAAAATACCGGCAACAGTTTCAGGGCGTGGTTGGCCGTAGTCAGTATAATATCATGATCATCAACACCTGACCTCGTCCCATTTTGACCCAGTCTGGGTTTTTCTCGTATCATTTTGACCCGTAAGTTGTAACGGTATAATTTATATGGATAATTTCTGATATCCTGCCCGGTTTTTTCCCAACGCTCCTCCCTTTTTAACGAAGACCGACTTTCCCGCTGCCCCCTCCGGTTTTTACTCATTTTTGGTCCATGGGACTTTCTGGCTCAGCCATCCTAGTCTTTAGGTCACTCTGACCCGCTCGTTGACTCAGGTTGTCGTTTTGGGTCGGTTTAAGGCGGTATTCGCTTTTGAGGTTAACGCATAACACGCTAAAAATACGATTTTTTTCTGGCACATCCCTTGCTTTGTCAGAAGCAGCGCATATTTGGATCCAAAGAGAAACAACAAGACTCAGCAACCCTCACTACACAGCAAAGGAAGGTGTGATTATGGCAGTTCGAGAGCAAGTATATGGTTATTTCATTCCCAGTGTGACCCTGATCGGCATCGGCGCCGCCAAGCAGATCCCGGATAAGATCAAGGCCCTCGGCGGCTCGAAACCGTTGATCGTCACCGATAAGGGTATCACCGGCGCGGGCATCACCAAACAGATCACCGATCTGCTCGATGCCGCCTCCATGAAATATGTCGTGTACGATGAAACCATCCCCAATCCTACTGACAAGAACGTGCATGCCGGCGTCGACGTCTACAAGAAAGAGAAGTGCGACTCCCTGATCACCCTGGGCGGCGGTTCCTCCCACGACTGCGGCAAGGGCGTTGGTCTGGTTATCGCCAACGGCGGCAAGATCCATGATTACGAGGGTGTCGACAAATCCTCCAAACCCATGCCGCCCTACCTGGCCGTCAACACCACCGCCGGCACCGCTTCGGAGATGACCCGTTTCTGCATCATCACCGACACCTCCCGTCATGTGAAGATGGCCATTGTCGACTGGCGCGTCACTCCGGGCATCGCGGTCGACGATCCGCTGTTGATGATGGGTATGCCGCCGGCCCTGACCGCCGCCACCGGCATGGATGCCCTCACCCACGCAGTTGAGGCCTATGTTTCGACCATCGCCAACCCGATGACCGACTCCGCCGCCGAGAAGGCCATCGAGCTGATCGCCAAGTACCTCCGTCCGGCTGTGGCCAACGGTCAGGACATCGAAGCCCGCGAAGGCATGTGTTTTGCCCAGTATCTCGCCGGCATGGCCTTCAACAACGCCAGCCTCGGCCATGTCCATGCCATGGCCCATCAGCTGGGAGGCTTCTATGACCTGCCGCACGGCGAGTGCAACGCCATTCTCCTGCCCCATGTCGAAAAGTTCAATCTGATCGCCAAGATGGACCGCTTTGTCAAGATCGCCGAGTTGATGGGCGAGAACACCAGCGGCCTGGCTCCCCGCGATGCCGCCGAGCTGGCCCTGGTGGCGATCAAGAAACTGTCCGCCGATATCGGTATCCCCGGTGGTCTGGTCGAGTTGGGCAAGCGGTATGGCAAGGAAGTCAAGGCTTCGGATATCGACACCATGGTGGCCAATGCCCAGAAGGACGCCTGCGGCCTGACCAACCCGCGCTGTCCGAAAGACGTCGATGTCAAGGCGATCTACACCGCGGCCCTGTAAAAAGAGGTGGTGAGGCGCTGAGTCTGTAGGTTGATAGCTGGCTACAGACTCCACACCTCCAGACTCTCACCCTCAAAACCCCCCCGGTGCCGTCCGCCCCTGTTATCCCTGTCTTGGCCTGAGCGGACTGCACCGGGTTTTCGACCTTTTTTTTGATTCATGGAATTACCAGTTACGCTGTGGTTGGCGTTGCGGGACGCGCTAACGCGTCCCGTGTTTCACGTTTCCCCCGGAAAAGAGGGGCGCTGTCTTTCACTCCTTGTGACATCGCCCCTCGTTTTCCAAGGTAATCGGCTTCTCGGTTATCGAAAACAAATGGATGACACAGCCGACGCACGAACATGTGCGGCAGATAGCGCCCATGTAGTCTCCTGCCGCCGGTGTGCGTATTCAAACCTGCCGAAACACCCAGCACGGTTGAAACCATCATGTCCAAACAAGGACACTCTTCGAACACAGCTTTTTCAATACGGTTTCCCGTATTGTTTCCACATTTTTATGGGAGGAACTCATGCAGAGAAAAATATTGTATGTCAATGGTGTTGAGCGTTCGGTTGTCAGCGAAAACGCCGATTTGCTGTCCGACGTCATTCGCAAAAGCCTGCGCCTCACCGGCACCAAGGTAGGCTGCGGCAAGGGACAGTGCGGTGCCTGCAATGTGATCATGGACGGCAAGCTGATCCGCTCCTGCATCACCAAGATGGAGCGGGTGCCGGATGGTGCGGCCATCACCACTATCGAAGGAATCGGCACTCCCCAGGATCTCCATGCTCTGCAGATGGCCTGGATGGTGCACGGCGGCGCCCAGTGCGGTTTCTGCACCCCCGGTTTTATCGTCTCCGCCAAGGCGCTGATCGACACCAATCCCGATCCTTCCCGTGAAGAGATCCGCGACTGGTTCCAAAAATATAAAAACGCCTGCCGCTGCACCGGCTACAAGATGCTAGTCGATGCGGTTCGGGATGCGGTCCGGGTTATCAAGGGCGAGATCGCCATGCAGGATCTGGCCTACAAGATCCCCCAGGACGGCAAGGTCTTTGGCACCAATATGCCGCGCCCCAGTGCCGCAGCCAAGGTTTCCGGCACCTGGGATTTCGGCGCCGACTCCGCCCTAGCCCTGCCCGAAGGCACCCTGCAGATGGCCCTGGTCCAGGCCGAAGTGTCGCACGCCAACATCCTCTCCATCGATACCAGTGAAGCGGAAAAAATGCCCGGCGTGTTCAAGGTCGTTACCCATAAGGACATCAAGGGCAAAAACCGGATTACCGGCCTGATCACCTTCCCGTCCAACAAGGGCGACGGCTGGGATCGACCGATCCTCTGCGACACCAAGGTATTCCAGTTCGGCGACGCCCTGGCCATCGTCTGCGCCGATACCGAGAAGAACGCCAAGGCCGCGGCCAAGAAGGTCAAGGTCGAGTTGGAAGAGTTGCCCGCCTACATGAGTGCTCCGGCCGCCATGGAGCCGGATGCGATCGAAATCCATCCCGGCACGCCCAACATCTACTACATCCAGAAGATCGCCAAGGGCGAACAGACCAAACCGATCTTTGACAAGGCGGAGGTCACCATCGAAGGCAGCTACTATGTCGGTCGCCAGCCACATCTGCCGATCGAGCCAGATGTCGGTTATGCCTACCACGACGACAATGGCAAACTGGTGATTCATTCCAAGTCCATCGGCATCCATCTCCACCTCTACATGATTGCCCCCGGTCTCGGCGTCGAGCCGGAAAACCTGGTCCTGATCCAGAACAATACCGGCGGCACCTTCGGCTACAAGTTCAGTCCGACCATGGAAGCCCTGGTCGGCGCGGCAGCCATCGCCACCGGTCGCCCGGTTTTTCTCTGCTACGATTATTTCCAGCAGCAGACGTACACCGGCAAGCGTTCGCCGTTCTGGACCACCGTTCGCCTGGCCGCCAGCAAAGACGGCATGCTCCAGGGCATGGAGACCGACTGGTCGGTGGATCACGGCCCGTATTCCGAATTCGGCGACCTGCTGACCCTGCGCGGCGCCCAGTTCATCGGCGCCGGATACGACATCCGCAACATCCGCGGCGAGGGCCGCACCGTGTGCACCAACCATGCCTGGGGTTCGGCGTTCCGCGGTTACGGCGCACCGGAGTCAGAGTTCCCCTCCGAAGTGCTGATGGACGAACTGGCCGAAAAACTGGGCATGGATCCGTTCGAACTCCGCTACAAGAATGTCTATCGACCGGGCGCCACCACCCCCACCGGGCAGGTGCCGGAGGTTTTCTCCCTGCCGGAGATGTTCGACAAACTCAAACCCAAGTATGAAGAAGCCAAAAAGCGGGTGGCCGCCACTTCCACCACCGCTGTCAAGCGCGGCGTCGGCCTGGCTTTGGGCGTGTACGGCGCAGGTCTTGACGGCCCCGATACCGCGGAGAGCGATGTCGAATTGAATGCGGACGGCACGGTCACCATCTACAATGCCTGGGAAGATCACGGGCAGGGTGCGGACATGGGTACTCTGGCCACGGCACATGAGGCCCTGCGGCCCCTGGCGCTGGCACCGGAGCAAATCAAGTTGGTCATGAACGACACCAGCAAGTGCCCCAACTCCGGACCTGCCGGCGGTAGCCGCAGCCAGGTGGTGGTGGGTCAGTCTATCCGTGTCGGTTGCGAGGAGCTGATCAAAGCGATGAAAAAGGCCGACGGTTCCTATCGCACCTATGCGGAGATGGTCGCCGAAGGCATCCCCACCAAGGTCAACGGCAAATGGACCGCTCCGGCCAAAGACTGCGATGCCAACGGCCAGGGTAGCCCGATGTGCTGCTACATGTACGGCCTGTTCATGGCCGAGGTTGCCGTGGAAGTGGCCACCGGCAAGGCCACGGTGGAGTCCATGGTCTGCGTGGCCGATGTCGGCAAGGTGGTCAATCGGCTGGTGGTCGATGGCCAGATCTACGGTGGTCTGGCCCAGGGTATAGGTCTGGCCCTCTCCGAGGACTTCGAGGACATCAAGAAGCACTCGACCCTGGCCGGCGCCGGTTTTCCCTACATCAAGCAGATTCCGGACAACATGGAGATCATCTATGTGGAGACTCCGCGCCCGGACGGCCCCTTCGGCGCTTCCGGTGTCGGTGAGATGCCGCTGACCAGCCCGCATGCCGCGGTCATCAACGCCATCTACAACGCCTGCGGCGCCCGTGTCCGCCACCTGCCGGCTCGTCCGGAGAAGGTGCTGGCGGCCATGCCGAAGTGAGAGAGTGAGCTGTTGAGCTCTTGAGCTATTTCGTTGTTTCGTTGCTTGCGGTGGGCACTGCAGTCCTGTGTCCACCGCAGATGCAAACCTGACAACCTCCAGACGAACTACAACCTCGAGATTGAAATGGATCAACCGCAGCTCAGATCCCTCGAAGCCCGCTGTATTCAGGAGGAGCAGCCGTTTTGCACCGCGGCCTGCCCCATCCATGTCGATGTTCGTGCCTTCATGACCGCGCTGGCCAAGGGCGATGTGCGCGAGGCACGGAAAATCCTCGACCGGACCATGCCGTTTCCGGATATCCTGGGCCGCATCTGCGACCAGCCCTGCCGCCCCCACTGCAAACGCGGCGAAATCGGGGATCCGCTTGCCATCGGCAGGCTGGAGCAGTTCTGTGTTCACGCCACGCAAACGGTGGTCAAACTCCCAAAACTACCAGCCAAGGGCGGCAAGGTCGCGGTCCTCGGTGCCGGACTCTCCGGGATGACGGCGGCCCTTGATCTCAGCCGTAAAGGTCGGCCAACCATCTTGATCACCGGCAGTCCGGCCATTGGCGGCTCCCTGCACCAGATGGCATTGTCGATCCTGCCCAAAGAGGTTTTTGTCCAGGCTGAAGCCACCCTCACCGGCTACGGAGTAGCGATCCAGACTTGTACGACGCTGGATCGGCAGGTGGTGGCGTCTCTGCTGGACGAATATGACGCGGTGTATTGTGACTGGGATGATTTCGACGCCAGCCTGCTGCCCTTTGCCCTGGGTACGCCCGACCCCTTGACCCTGGCCCTTGAGCGCGACGGCTGCTTTGGCGGTGGCGGCGTTGGGACGAGCCAGCCCTTTTCGGTGATGCATCAGGTGGAAAACGGCCGCCGGGCGGCCCTCTCGGTGGAGCGCCACCTGCAGCAGGTTTCCCTGACCGCCCAGCGCGAGAAAGAAGGCGCCTGCACCACCCGGATGTATACCGTGACCAAGGATTTCGCACCAGCTGCCGAGATGCTGCCAAACAACGCGGAAACCGGGTATACTTTTGACGAGGCCCAACAGGAGGCGTGCCGCTGCATCCGCTGCGAGTGCATGGAGTGTGTCAAGCAGTGCGTCTATCTCCAGGAATACAAGGAATATCCCAAAACCCTGGTCCGCAAAATCTACAACAACCAGGCCATTGTCCAGGGAACCCGTAATGCCAACAAGATGATCACCGCCTGCAGCCTCTGCAACCAGTGCACGGTGATCTGTCCCCATGATTTTCCGGTGGCCGAGGTGTGCCGCTCCACCCGGGTGGAAATGGTCGAGACCGGCCACATGCCGCCCTCACCGCACGATTTCGCCCTCGAGGACATGCAGTTCAGCCTCGGCGAGTTCTGCGCGCTCAGCCGCCATCAACCGGGGAGCGACAGCAGCACCTACCTCTTCTATCCGGGCTGCCAACTCGCAGGCTCTGCACCGGAATCGGTCAAACAGACCTATGGGTTTCTCACCGCCCAACTCCAGGGCGGGGTTGGGCTGATGCTGGGCTGCTGCGGTATCCCTGCCCACTGGGCCGGCCGGACCACCCTCTTTGCCGAGACCATGGCGGCCTTCAAGGCCGAGGTGCATCGATTGGGCCAGCCGACGGTAATCACCGCCTGTTCCTCCTGCCTGTCAATGTTCAAGAAATTTGCGCCAGAGCTGACCACCACGTCGCTGTGGGAGGTGTTGGATACCTTGCCCCTGCCGCAAGGCCACTCCCGGCCGGAAAAACCGCTGGCCCTCCATGATCCTTGCACGGCCCGCGAGCAGCAGGACCTACGCGCCAGTGTGCGCAGTCTCTGCACCAAACTCGGCATTGAGGTGGTCGAACACGACTACAGCGGTGAACTGGCTGACTGTTGCGGCTATGGCGGCCTGATGCAGTTTGCCAACAAGGGACTCGGCAAGAAGGCGGTGCAGCACAAGGCCAGCCGGAGCGGCCTTGACGGGCTGGCCTATTGCGCCATGTGCCGCGACAACTTGGCGGCCCAAGGGCGGCCAGTGGCCCATCTCTTGGAGTATCTCTTTGCCGCAAGTGATCAGGACCCTCTGGCCCGCTCCAATCCCGGTTCCTCCCAGCGTCATGAAAACCGGGCCCGGTTGAAATCCGACTTGTTGGCCGATCTCTGGCAAGGGGATGCGATTGCCCGGCCCGCCCACACCGCTATCCGCCTGCAGATCAGCCAGGAGTTGGAAGACCTGCTCAACAGCCGTCTCATTCTGGCCGAGGACATGCAAAAGGTTATCCATCATGCCGAGCAGACGGGCCGCTATCTGATCAATCCGGCCAACAAGCGCCGCCTGGCCAAATATCGGCCGGTAAGGGTCACCTACTGGGTGGAATACGAACCCACAGAGCAAGGCTACTTGGTTTGCAATGGATACAGCCACCGCATGCAACTGCCGGAGGACAGCAAATGAGCACCTTTTCCTTTCTCGAGGCCACCGTTTGGCACTGTGCCGGCTGCAATCAACCGCTGCAGCCGGCCAAGATGCAGGTGACCTACCTCAACTCGGCCTTTGATGTGGAACTCATGGCCTGTCCCTCCTGCGGTTTTACCCTGGTGCCGGAGAGTCTGGCGGTGGGCAAGATGCTGGAAGTCGAACAACTGCTGGAAGATAAGTAAGATGCAAACGGGCTGTCTTTTCCGCGCCAGCACCCCGGTGACGCTCTATGAGCAGGATGCGCTTCATGACTTGACCGGCGGCACTCTCAGACCCGGCGGCCTGGCGTTGACCAGGGAACTGCTTGCCTTCTGCCATCTGCCCACCGGTTCCGCCATGCTCGATGTCGGCTGCGGTCCCGGCCACAGTTTGGAGATGATGGCACGAGAGTTTGGGTTACGCCCCACCGGGATCGATCCCTCTCCGGCCATGTTGCATAAAGCCAAGCAACAGGCGCCCATGGCCGTCCTGCATCAGGCATCGGCCATGGCTATCCCCTGCAATACAGCCAGTTTCGACGGCGTACTCTGCGAATGCGTGCTTTCGCTCACCGAGGATCTGTCGACCAGCCTGGCCGAGATGCACCGGGTACTCAAGCCCGAAGGACGGCTGATCCTCACTGATATTTACTGTAAACAGCTCTCCATTCAGACGCGTCTTCCCGAGCTGAAGAGCTGCATCAGCCGGGCCCTGCCGCTGGAGACCATCACCGGCGCACTGATCCGGGCCGGTTTCTCCCTGACCCTGGTGCGTGATCGCAGCGATCTGCTCAAACAGCTGGCCGGTCAGATCATCTTTTCCTACGGCAGTCTGGAAAAATTCTGGGGACTGTTCATGGACAGCGAGTCCGCCCATCGCACCAGCTGCGCCCTGGCTGCCGCCCCGCTGGGCTACTACGTGCTGGTTGCCGAAAAAGGAGGCCTGCATGGATGAGACCGCGCTACGCATCATGCACCTGCATGCCCAAGGCTACTGCTGCAGCCAGATCATGATCAAGCTCAGCCTTGGAGACATGGGCGAGGAGAATATCCCCCTGGTGCGGGCCATGGCCGGATTGTGCGAGGGCTCGAGCACTGGCGATCTCTGCGGCGTCGCCAGTGGCGCGGCCTGCGTGCTCTCTCTCTACGCCGCCAAGGGCAGCGACGACGAACAACCCCTGGACTGTTACCCGATCATGCTGTCGCAATTCATGGACTGGTTCAAACAACGTGCCACCACCTGGGGCGGCATTCGCTGCGAGGATATCGTCGTCTTCCAGGGAGGGCGTAAACCCGAGGTCTGCGGTGATATCATGCTGCGCGCCCGTGAAACCCTTCTCGGCATCTTAATGGAGAACAACCTTGACCCGAGCCTGCCCAGAGAACAAGCAAGCAGCTATTGACCGTTCGATCCGACTGCTGTCATCGACGGCCAGTCTCTGCCCGATCTGTCTCAAACGGGTGGCTGCCATCCGTGAACAGCAGGGCGAGGCGGTCTATCTGGTCAAACAGTGCCCGGAGCATGGCACCTTTCGCACCGTGATCTGGCGGGGCAGCGTGCCGTTTTCTGCCTGGCTCCGGCCCAAGAAACCCTCTGCGCCCCGCCAGGCCTTTACCACCGTTGACCGTGGTTGCCCCTTTGACTGCGGCCTCTGTGCTGCTCACGGCCAGCACACCTGTACCGCCCTGATCGAGATCACCAGCCGCTGCAACCTGCGCTGCCCGGTCTGCTTTGCCGATGCCGGTGCGGGACAGGCCGGTTCCGAGCCCAGTTTGGCGCAGATCGGGGTGCTGTATGACCGGGTGCTCGCCGGCTCCGGCCCGAGCAATATCCAGCTCTCCGGCGGCGAACCAACCATGCGCGAGGACTTGGCGGAGATCATCCGCCTAGGCCGCAACAGGGGGTTTGGTTTTATTCAGCTTAATACCAACGGCCTCAAATTGGCGGCAGATCGCAACTCTGCCAGGGAACTGAAAGAGGCAGGCCTGGCCTCGGTGTTCTTGCAGTTTGACGGCCTCAGCAGTGCGACCCACCTGGCCCTGCGTGGCCGTGACCTGCGGGCGATCAAAGAGCAGGCCATCCGCAACTGCGCCGCCGCCGGCTTGGGCGTGGTGTTGGTGCCAACCCTGGTGCCGGGCATCAACACCCATGAGGTCGGGGCCATCATCGCCTACGGGGCTCGCTTTGCACCGACGGTGCGCGGCGTTCATTTTCAGCCGATTGCCTACTTCGGCCGCTATCCCCAGGCACCGGCCGATAGCGACCGGCTCACCCTGCCGGAGGTGATCGAGCTGATCGAAGGCCAGAGCGGTGGCACCATTGGCCGCGATCATTTTGCCCCGCCCGCCTGCGAGCATGCCCTCTGCTCCTTCCACGGCAACTTCCTGGTGCAGGAGGACGGCTCGCTGCTCGCGCTGGGCAACCGCAGCGCCTGCTGTTCCACCGGCGAACTGCAGGCGATCCCCGCCTTGGAAGGCCGGGAGAAAAGTGTCAGCTTCACTGCCCGGCAATGGTCGCCGCCCGCCCTGCCCATGGCCACCGTCCCATCCGGATGCGGCTGTGGCGAGCCCGCCGCTCCCCAGGACGATTTGGATCGTTTTCTGGCCCGGGCCCGCACCCACACCTTTTCCCTTTCCGCCATGGCCTTTCAGGATGTGTGGAACCTCGATCTCGAACGGCTGCGCGGCTGCTGCATCCATATCGTCTCGCCGCAGGGCTCCTTGATTCCCTTCTGTGCCTACAACCTGACCACCAATCAGGGCAGACCGCTCTATCGTGGAGTGTGGCGATCATGAACCTGACCACCTTGGAACCCCTCCTGGCCGGGACCCTTGGCCGCAGTGAACTGCCGCTACCGCGTGCTGCCATAGAGGATTGGCAGTTGCAGCAGCTCCGTGCCCAACTTAACTACTGCCGGGAGCGCTCCCCCTTCTATCGCCGCCATCTGCAGGGCGTTGAACCAAAGTCCATCCAAGCGTTGCAGGATATCGCCAAGCTGCCGCTGATCACCGAGGCCGAGCTGCGGGCGCATGGCCCGGCCATGGTCTGCGTCAGTCAGGATGCGGTGGCCCGGATTATTACCCTGCACAGTTCCGGCACCACCGGCATCCCTAAACGGCTGTTCTTCACCGCCGAGGACCTGGAACAGACCCAGCATTTTTTTCATCTGGGCATGCAGCAAATGGTCGATCCCGGTCAAAGCGTGGCCATTCTCCTGCCCGGGGCCACACCCGACTCCACCGGCCATCTCTTGGCCCAAGCGCTCACGCGGATGCAAGTCACCAGCCATATCATCGGTCTGGTCACCCAACCGGCAGAGGCCGCCCAGGCCCTGGCCAGGCTGCGGCCCGATGTCCTGGTGGGCTTTCCGGTGCAGATTCTGGCCATCGCCCGCATGGCCCAGTTCCTGCGACTCTCCTTGGGCCAGGTCCGTTCGGTGCTGTTCTGCTCCGACTATATTCCCGACAGTCTGCGCGCGGAACTCAAGGCCCTGCTGGGTTGTGAGATTTTCACCCATTACGGCACCACCGAAACCGGCCTGGGCGGCGGAGTCGACTGCGCGGCCCATTGCGGCTGCCACCTGCGCGAGACGGACCTGCTGTTCGAGATCATAGACCCGCAGACCGCCCGGCCGCTTGCCGATGGGCAGTGGGGAGAGATCGTCTTCACCACCCTGACTCGAACCGGCATGCCGCTGATCCGGTACCGCACCGGCGATGTCGGCCGTTTGCTCTCCGGCGCCTGCCCCTGTGGCAGCCACATTCGCCGTCTCGACCAGGTGCTGGGCCGCAGGGAACAGATCCGCAGTCTCCGCAACGGCAGCCGTTTGGCCATGCCCGACCTGGATGAAAAACTGTTTCCGATTCCCGGTCTGCTCGATTTTAAGGCCTCCCTGACCATGGACAACGGCCAGCACACTCTCCACCTTGAACTCACTAACTTGCCCGGAAGAGGAGAGAAGGTCAGCAGTCTGGCCATTGAGGTTCTCACAAACCATATCCTGCTCCAGGGTGTGGCGCTTTCCCTCACTCTGACACCGGGCACCACCATTCACCCCGCAAAACGCCTACTCGAAGACCATCGCGAGGACCAACCACGATGAAAAAATTGATCCAACAGATCTGCACCAGCCTGGCCGACAACCAAGACCTCGTGCTTGTCACCATCTCCAGTCAATCCGGCTCCACACCCCGCCTGGCCGGCGCCAAGATGATCATTCTCCGCGACGGCCGCATCAGCGGCACCATCGGTGGCGGGCTGGTCGAAGCCACGGCCATGGAGCAGGCGAACACCTGCTTTGCCACCGGACGTTCCCTGCGCCGGTCCTTCGATCTCTCCAATGGCGATGCCGCCACCACCGACATGATCTGCGGCGGCCGGATGGAACTCTTCCTGGAGTACATTGCCGCTGACGAGACCAACCTGCGGGTGTTCCACGATTTGTTGGCGGCCATGCAGTCCGGTCGCCGGGTCACCCTGGTCAGCCAGTTGGCGGACGGCAACGACACCGACCTTCGTTTTGTGGTCGATCACCGGGGAGTTACCAGCCGGGACGACCTTGCCAAATCCTTGCTGGCGGCAATTAAGCAGGTCCGCTCCTCCACCTCGGCCTCGACCCTGATCGAGCATCAGGGCCAGTTCTATCTGCTCTCCTATTTCGCGGTGGCCGGCACGGTCTACCTGCTCGGCGCTGGCCATGTCGCCGCCTGCACCGCCGAGGCGGCCTCCCGGGTGGGTTTCCGGGTGGTGGTGGTGGACGACCGGGATGAATTCGCCAACCGCGAGCGTTTCCCCCAGGCCGACAACATCAACGTGCTGCCCTCCTTTGCCGGTTGCTTGCACGATTTCGATATTGATGGCGATGCCTATTTGGTGATCGTCACCCGCGGGCACATGCACGACATGGAAGTACTTGACCAGGCGCTGCGGACCAATGCTGGCTACATCGGCATGATTGGCAGCCGCAAGAAGCGTAACGCCATCTATGCTAAACTGCGGGAACGGGGCATCACTGAACAGCAGCTGGAGCAGGTGCGTTGCCCCATTGGCACGGCGATTGAGGCCGACACCCCCGAGGAGATCGCGGTGTCCATCGTCGGCGAACTGATCTACCAGCGGGCCACGGGTCGAAGGGCATGGCACCTGGCGTAAGCGCCATCATCCTCGCCGCCGGCTTCTCCTCGCGGATGGGCGAACTGAAGGCCCTGCTGCCCCTGGGCGGAGGCACGGTGCTGGCACAATGCGTGGCGCTGTTCCGCGACTGCGGCATCGAGGATGTGGTGGTGGTCAATGGGCACCGGGCCGATGAGGTTGAGACAGTGGCCAAGGCCGCCGGGGCGCGGGTCGCCTTCAACCCGGACTATGCTGACGGCATGTTTGGCTCGATCCGGACCGGCGTCGGCCAGATGGCTGGGCAATGCGCCGGTTTTTTCCTGCTGCCGGTGGATATTCCGCTGCTGCGGTGCGGCACAGTGCATCTGCTGGCCCGGTCGTTTGCCGAGGCACCGGTCCGGATTTGCTATCCGGTGTTCGCTGGCCGGCGCGGGCACCCGCCGCTGCTCCATGGCGATTGCATTCCAGCCATCCTCGCTGAACGAGCACCCGAGGGCGGCCTCCACACCCTGCTGGCCGGGATCGAGACCGAACAGCCGGGCCAGGTGCGCGAGGTGCAGGTGGCCGACGCCAATATTCATGTCGATCTCGATACGCCCGAGGATTTCCTCGCCGGCAGTCGCCGCTTCGACCGCCGTGGACTGCCGACCATGGCCGAATGCGAGGCGATCCTGGCGCACATCCACCTCATGCCGGCCAAGGGACTGGCCCATGGCCGGGCTGTGGCCGAGGTGGCGGTGGCCCTGGCGGAGGCGATAAACCGGCACAGCGGCCGGGGATTGGATCTGGAATTGTGCCGGGTCAGCGGCTGGCTGCACGACCTGGCCAAGGGGCATCCCCGCCATGAAGAGGAAGGGGCGCACTGGCTGGACGCGCTGGGGTTCGAGCGGGCGGCCGCTATTGTTGCCGCTCATAAGGATCTGGATTGGACTCCGAAGATGGGGATTGGCGAACGGGAGCTGGTGCATCTGGCTGACAAACTGGTGCGGGGCAGCCGGGTGGTCCGTATCAAGGAGCGGTTCGAGGAAAAGCTGGCCCTCTATCGGGATGACCCCGAGGCGGTCCGTGCCATTCAGAGCCGGTATGATCAGGCCTTGCGGCTGGCCGCCGCAGTTGAGAGAGTGATAGGCCAGTCTCTGGCAGTGCTGACCGAAATGGCCGGGGCTTCATGCAACGCCTGATCTACCTGCTTCGCCATGGCGAGATTGACAAAACCGTGCCGCGCCGTTTCCTCGGCCGGACCGATCTGCCGCTCAATGCCAGCGGTATTCGCCAGGCATTGGCCTTGGGCAAACAGCTGCAAACCATCCCCTTCACCCGCATCGTCACCTCGCCCCTCAAGCGGGCGGTACAGACCGCGACGCTGATCAGTGGCCGGCCGGTCGAGGCCATCGAGGTCATCGACGCCTTCGCCGAGATCGATCTCGGTGCCTGGGAAGGACGCACCGTGACCGAAATCGAGCACAGCTTTCCTGGCGCCTACGAACAACGTGGCCAAGATCTGGAGCACTATCGGCCTCTAGACGGCGAGAGCTTCGGCGATCTGGCAGACCGGGTCTATCCGGCCCTGTCGGAGCTGGCCGCCCGAAGCTCTGGTCCTCTGTTGATCGTTGCCCATGCGGGTGTCAACCGGGTCTTGCTTTCCCGGCTGCTGCACCGGCCCCTGCAACGCCTGTTGGAGATTCCCCAGGACTACGGCGCGGTCAGCATTCTGCGGAGAAAAACTCAAGACATTGAGTTAGCGGCCATCAATCTGCTTGGCCGGCTCCCATCGCCACACTCATTCATCACAGCAGCACAAGGAGAAACACGATGACGATCATGGCCACATTGGCGGCAAAGGCGGTTGTTCCGGTCGAACAGGCTGTGGGCATGGTTCTGCCGCACGATATTACCGAGATAGTCAAGGACGAGTTCAAGGGACGGGCCTTTCGCAAGGGGCACATCATTCGCCAGGAGGATGTGGCGCACCTTCGCCGCCTGGGCAAGGAGCACATCTATGTGTTGCAGCTGGGGCCCGACGAGATGCACGAAAATGATGCCGCCCTGTTGATGGCCGAGGCTTTGGCTGGCCCCGGTGTTGCCTATTCGACGGAGATAGTCGAAGGCAAGGTCAGTCTCAAGGCCGCGCAGGATGGTCTGCTGAAGATCGACCGCGAAGCACTGTACCGCTTCAATCTGCTCGGCGAGGTGATGTGTGCCACCCTGCAGGACAACACCCCGGTCAAACAGGGCGAGCAGGTGGCGGCTTCGCGGCTGATCCCCCTGGTGGCGCCACGACGGGTGGTGGAGGAGGCGGTGGCCATCGCCACAAGTGGGGCGCCTATTGTCAGGGTGCTGCCCCTGGGCACGGTGCGGGCCGGCCTGGTGATCACCGGCAACGAGGTCTTTTATGGCCGCATCCAGGATCGCTTTGAACAGGTGCTGCGCGACAAGCTGGCCGCTTTGGGCTCGACCGTGGGGATGGTCCAGTTTGCCCCGGACGATCCGGAACAGATCGGGGCAGCCATCCGCGCCTGTCTGGAGGATGGCGCGAAGCTGATCGTCACCTCCGGCGGCATGTCGGTCGATCCGGACGACGTTACCCGTTTGGGCATTACCATGGCCGGGGCCGAGGCCGTGGTGTATGGCACGCCGGTGCTGCCGGGGGCCATGTTCCTGGTCGGGCGGATCGGTGCCGTGCCGGTGCTGGGCGTACCCGCCTGCGGCATGTTCCACAAAATCACGGTGCTGGATTTGGTGCTGCCGCGCATCCTCACCGGCGAGTCCATCGGCCGCGAGGATCTGGCCGAGCTTGGACATGGAGGGCTTTGCCGCAACTGCACAAGCTGCCAATACCCGGTCTGCTGCTTTGGCAAATTCTAGTCAGTCACCACCGGCAAAGCCCGTGGATGAGGGATTGTGAACCACTCTTGAGAGCACGCAACGAGTTCACTGACTTGCCATTTGGTGGTCAAGATCCATCCATGAGGACGTGAGGTGGTATTGAAAAAGTGGACACATTCTTAAGAGCGGGTTAGACCGTAAGAGGAGGTGTTCCATGACGAAAAATATGAATAAATACACACAGGAATTCAGGGAGTCTGCAGTCAAACTGATTACGGAACAGGGGTATCGGAATGCCGAGGCCGCTCGTAATCTCGGTATTAACCCAACCATGTTAGGCCGCTGGAAGCGTGAGATTGAGGGTGGCGGAGTTGGCTACTCAGATTCTGCAAGCGCAAAGGATATACAGGCTGAGTTGATTCGCCTCAGGAAAGAGAATCACCGCCTGAAAATGAAGCGTGAAATCTTAAAAAAAAGCGGCGGCCTTCTTTGCGAACGAATCGGGATGCGGTATCAAATGATCGATATCGAAAGGAAGTGACGTGGCCAAATTAAAGCAGACGTTTTCCTGAATCCGTGAGGTCATCGCAAGGTCTCTAAAACAAGAAAGGCTCCTGAATATTCAGGAGCCTTTCTTGTTACGTGAACGATATTGCCGTTCTTTACTTGCTCATCTTACATCGTAAAACTGCCGTCCTTGTGGTTGGTGATTGTGGCGTCAAGAAAACGGACTTTGTAACCCTTTTCCTTAAGTACATTATAGGCCATTTCAGAACGAGCGCCGGTGGAACAATACAAGACCAGTTCCTTGTCTTTAGGAATCTCGGCGAGGCGGTCAGCTATTTCACCGGCAGGAATGTTGAGGGCACCCTTGATCATTCCTGTTTCCTCAATCTCTTCCTTGTTGCGAACGTCAATGATCTGGACGTTCGCTGGAATACCCTTGGCAAATGCCGCAAACTCGGTCACCGGAATACTGCCAGCTTTCGGCTTTGGCACATAGACGACTTTCTTGGCCGGCTGCCCGGTTTCCACTGCATACTTGGCCGTTTGCCAGGCGTCAATCCCGCCGATGAGCACCCGAGGTCCTGGGTAGCCTGCTTTGACCAGTTTCGTCGCCACCTTTTCGGCACTTCCGTCCCCTTTGGCATCATAGACAACGATGGGTGGTTTCATCTCCTTTTTGGGGAAGGACTTGAGGACCTTGTCGAGATCCTTTTCCGGAATGTTCACGGCACCCTTAATGAAGCCTTTCTTGGCCTCTTTGGCAGTGCGGACATCAAGCAGGATGAAGGACAGCTCCTTGTCAAGCCATGCTTCTTTAAGGGCCTGGGAATTGACGGTACTAAAATTGCGCTTGTTCCATTCCGGCATGCCTTCAAGGAACACTTTGACATTGGTGTAACCGATTTTCTCTGCCTCACGGGCAGAAGAAGGGCTGAGAGCTCATGTGGCCCCTGCGCAGTAGTAGACGATCAGCTCATTCTTGTCTTTCGGGAGCTTGTCGAGATTCTTCTGGAACGCTGGAAAAGGAATGTTAATAGCGGTTGGAATGGCGCCTTCCTGAAATTTTAGCGCAGGACGGGCATCAATCAGGGTGTACTTCTCTTGTCCAGCGACAAGTTTTTCCACAGCCTCGACATTGATTTTTTTCTCTGCCGCCACCGTCATTTTCGGCTTGATGGAAATCTCCGAGATGGATTTGGTCCCGTTCGGCGCCTCCGTATACGCCACCCGAACCTCATGTCCCTTTTTGATGTCCCGCAGGGATTTTTCGATGTCGCCGGGGGTTGAGCCGTTGGTGATCGTGAGTTTGTTTTCGTCAAATTTGACGACTTCGGTTGCTCCATCCAGCTTAAGCTGAATCACCTGCGACTTCATTGATACGTCATCAAAAATGGCCCGCATCTGCCCATCTTCGGGCGCATGGCAGACGGCGCAGGATTTGACGTCCTTTGCTTTAGCCGGCGGCGCCTGATCCGCGGCCAACGCTGCCGACGCTATCAGCAGCGTAACCGCCGCCAGACCGGCAAGCGTTCCTCTTGGTTTGTTCCACCTCATAATGTTCTCCTCCTTTCGTAGTTTCCTGCCTGATGATCCCGGCTTCTTGCAATGTCTTTGCGCACCCGTTGGCACTGTTGCCTGTGCACAGAAGTCAATGGATGGCGAAAAACCGTTCTGCGCAACGAGAACGGATCACGACGTCCTTCAGTTGGTCAAAAGCAAAAGGCATGCCACTCAGGAGAAGGCTGGGGAGCCGAGAAAAAAGCGCTGGCGGGAGGGATCAGTCGCGGAGGAGAAGACCGTAGCGGTGCAATCGGTTCCAGACCGTCACCCTGGAAACGCCAAGTATCTTTGCCGCCATGGATTTGTTGCCTCTGGCTTGCGCCAAGGCTTGGAGCAGTTCCTGTTTTTTTTGTTCGTCAGCGGGGAAAGCGGCTGGAAGCGGGGCGATCACCTGGGTAAGATCCGGCGGCAGGTGGCGAGGTTCGATGTATCCGTCGGTGCAGGTTACAAAGGCGTAGGCAAAGGCGCTTCTCAGTTCCCGGATGTTGCCTGGCCAGGGGTAGCGCACCAAAGCCCGCATAGCCTCAGGGGAAATCCCGAGAATCGGTTTGTTGCTTTTCAATTGTTGATGGCGAAAGAAATTTTCAGCCAGCAGGGGGATGTCCTCCGGCCGTTTACGCAGGGGAGGCAGTTCGATGGGTAAGACATTGATGCGATAATACAAATCGCTGCGGAAAACCCCCTTGTCAACCAGTTCCCTGAGATTCCGGTTGGTGGCGGTGATGATCCGCACATCGACCGGGATGGGCCGGTTGTCACCGACCCGTTCGATGACCTTCTCTTCCAGGACCCGAAGCAGCTTGACTTGGATCAGGTGCGGTAACTCACCGATTTCGTCGAGGAAAATATCGCCGCCGTTGGCCGCCTCAAAACGCCCCTGCCGGTTCTGATAAGCGCCGGTAAAGGCCCCTTTAACATGGCCGAAAAGCTCGCTTTCCAGCACCGATTCGTTGAGCGCGGCGCAGTTTACCTGAATGTACGGCTGGTTCTTCCTGTCCGAATGGAGGTGGATGGCTTTGGCTGCCAGCTCCTTACCGGTGCCGCTTTCCCCGAAAATGAAGGCAGGAGCATCGGAGGCGGCTACATTGGCCAGGAGGTCGAAGGTATGGTGCATGATCGTCGAAGTACCGGCCATGCCGTAAAAAGTGTCCTCGGCCTGGAGGTCGTGGCGAAAGGCCTCGATCTGACTTTCTTTTTCCATCAGCTCAGTGACATCCGCCCATGTCTCGACCGCCCCGATGGTCACCCCGCGTTCATCGCGCAAAACCGAGGCGTTTTTCATGGCATGGACCAGACTGCCGTCTTTTCTGGTCAGGTGGCATTTACGCATGGAAACCGTGCTGTTACGGAACAGCAAGCACCAATGCCGGTTGGTGGAATCGTAGATCCTTTCACAACTGCTGCATTTCAGGATCGAGCAGTTGGAGCCGAGAAGTTCTTCGCGGTCATACCCGGTCATTTCAATGAAGGCCCGGTTCACCGAGACAATGATGCCGCCAGGGTCGACCAGCATGACGCCATCATGAATGATGTCAACAACTGTTTCCCAATAACGGCTGAGGGTTTTGTCCTCCATGGAGACGCTCCCTGTATAGTGTTTAAACATGTGCTTAAACACTATACACAAATTGAACAGACAAACAAGAGGAAGACTGCCTTTGTTTTTATTTTTGGGGCGGATGAACTTCAAGCAAAATGCCCGAAGCAAACCTTCTCTGTTCCGGTCTGACACGAAGAATGGTTCCGAACCGCTTGAGGAAATTAGGGTCCAGGCTTATTATTAGAAGGGTATCGAAAGGAAATTTAAGGGACTTACAAGATAAATATGCAGGAGTGGAAACAAACGAGATGTTCACCAAAACACCAAAACTCGCGCCAGTGCTGTATATCCCTCATGGCGGAGGCCCGTTACCGTTGTTAGGCGACCCGGCCCATCAGCAACTGGTTGAATTTTTGAAAAGCACCCCTCGTTCCCTGGGAACGCCTGCAGCCATTGTCCTGATCAGTGCCCACTGGGAGGAGGAACAGCCGACCATCACCGGTGGTAGGCACCCCGACCTGCTCTACGATTATCATGGATTTCCGCCAGAATCCTACCGAATTAAATATCCAGCACCCGGTTCGCCGGCATTGGCGAAACGGCTTTACACTTTACTGGAGGCTGGCGGTCTGCAATCGCGTTTGGATGAGAGGCGGGGTTTTGATCATGGCCTCTTTGTACCGCTGAAAATCATGTACCCCCATGCGGACATCCCCTGCGTCCAGTTGTCACTGCTCGCCAGCCTCGACCCGATAGCTCACATCGCTATCGGCAAGGCCTTGGCTCCTTTGCGCCATGAGAATGTCCTGATTATCGGCTCGGGATTTTCCTTTCACAACCTCAAAGCCTTTTTCACCAGCCCTCCCGGAACGCCTGACCAACAAAATGAGGTTTTCGACCACTGGCTGATCGATACCTGCACCAACGAGACCCTCTCTTCGGACGAAAGGGAGGAACGGTTGGCCTATTGGACAAGCGCCCCCAGTGCCCGCTACTGTCACCCAAGGGAGGAGCACCTCCTGCCCCTGCATGTCTGTTGGGGGATAACACAGGCAATGGCCCGGCTAGTGTTCCACGGGGAAGTGCTCGGCAAAAAGACCTGTGCCTTCCTCTGGTAAAGCGTGATCGCTCCAGGCCACCCCGCTTCCCGCGTCTCCCGACGTGAAAAAACATAAAAGCCAAACACCGTGTAGGTATTTGGCTTTCTGTTCTATTTGACTGGTCGGGGCGGAGTGATTCGAACACTCGACCTCCTGCTCCCAAGGCAGGGGAATATATTGTCCGATAAAATTCAGCGGCATCCGGCATCTATATATTTTTTTATAAAAAAATCATTGTCTTAACAAAAATTTTTTGTATCTAGTGTCTAACGAAATGCGATGTTGTCCAGCATAATTTTGTGCATTCGCTGCACTTATTTTGCACTTATTTTTCCCAGGCAGTGATGATCGAATCAAGAAAGAAATTTTCAACCGACAGAGAAGTCGCCTCACTCTCGCCTCTTCCCGGCCAAAAACAGACAGAATTTTTTCACAAGAATAAGCCAGGACTGATTTTACGGGTTGGCCAGAAAAAAAAGGTATGGGTAATTGCCTACACGGTTGATGGAAAGCGACGAAAATACACGCTGAAGAAAGGTTACCCGACATTGGACTGGGAGAAGCTGTTAAAATTTACAACGAAATCAAGGCAAAAGCGATTAGCGGAGACGATCCGCTCGCCGAAAGGGTCAAACAAAAGGCGGCGCCAACCATTCAAGACGTCATGGACCATTATTTTGCGGAAACATCCATGGCTCCCAAAACACGATCAGAGAGCGTACGGCTTAGCGACAAGGATATCATTCCTGTCCTGGGAAGGAAAAGGGCCATTGATTTGACTCGACAGGACGTAAAGGCGCTGCACAGAGGTATTGTTGAACGCGGAGCGGCGGTGATGGCAAACCGCACAGTTGAACTTCTTCGGCGGGCTTACAACTGTGCGTACAGCGAAGAGCTGATTGATATCAATCCATTCCCTAATCTCAAAAAAATCCAGGGCACCGAGTCTCTCCGTGACAAGGTGCTGAAAGATTGTGAAATTAAAGCCATCTGGACAGCCCTTGAACGAGAAAGTCCCAACATGAGAGATATCATGCGGCTGCTGTTACTTCTTGGTCAACGATCCATGGAAACGATGTCGATGGCTGTTGACGATATTGATCAGATAAGGAAGGAATGGACCGTTCCGGCAAACCGCACCAAAACAGGGAAAATCAATGTGGTGCCACTGCCGGAAATGGCTTGGCGCATAATCGAACCGAGGCTAGCCAACCCCAAATGGATATTCCCATCCTTTCATAATGCTACCCGGGTAGGTGCCAAAAGTGATGGCCATTCGAAAAGTACCAAAGATGCTCGCCGTCGCCTGAGAAAAGTGACCGGAATTGACAACTGGACGGCGCATGATCTGCGAAGGACATGCCGAACCATCATGGCTCGCGAAGGAGTGCCGCCTCACATTGCTGAACAAGTGTTAGGGCATGCGCAATCGGGCATTGAAGGGGTGTACGACCAGCATACCTACATCTATGAGAAACGCCAGGCTCTGGAAAAAGTTGAGACAGCCATACAAAAACTCTTGGTGATCTGCGAATAATCGGCAATGCTGCGGTTTCACTCTCCCCCGGCATGAGTATGAATCCCAACTGTCCCTTTACCTTCTTGTAATCAATGCTCCTGGAAGATCAAAACACCGAACGGAAATCGTTACGCAAGGTATTGGGTAAAGGTGCTGACTGGGATGGGCTGGCGCGAATCTGCGTTTCTTTTGCCAACGGTTCCGGGGGCCACTTGCTGATAGGTATCGAAGACGGAGAAGCGTTGCCGCCAGTCGGGCAACAACTTCCTCCTGATCTCATGAATCGGATTCGCAGACGCATTGCCGAACTGACGGTCAACGTTCAAGTCCTGCCATCAAGCCAACAGGCCACCAACGGTGGTGAATACATCGAGCTGGTCGTGCCACATTCTCCCAACGTTGCCTCCACCTCCGACGGACGATATTTTCTGCGTATCGCTGATACAAGCGTTCCAGTGGTAGGCGATGATGTTTTACGCTTAGCAAACGAACGGCCGGGGTTCTCGTGGGAAGCCATGGATGCTGCTGTTGATCGAAGGCGCGTCGACAAGGGGAAATTGATTCGATTTATCGAGGGGATTCGGCTCTCGGACCGGGTGAAAGACTCGGTTCGGGAAAAGAACAGCGATGAAGTGCTCGACCATTACGGCTTAGCAAACGGCTCAGCGCTGACAAGGCTTGGGGTGCTGCTCCTCGGAACCACTGCCGACCGGCGTGCCCTTGGGACAGCGCCTCTGGTTCAAGCCATCAAGTACGATGACCAGGGGCAAAAAGTAAACAAATGGGTGTGGGATGACAGCACACTCTCCCCATTGGAACTGGTGGATGCCATCTGGTACACCTTGCCGGATTTTCGCGAAAGTTACGAGGTGGCGGAAGGCCTCTACCGTCGTCAGGTGCCTGCCTATGACGAAAAAGTGGTGCGGGAACTGGTGGTCAATGCCTTGGTCCACCGGCCATACACCCAGCAGGGCGATATTTATGTGAACCTGTTCCCCGACCGCCTGGAGGTTGTGAATCCTGGTCGTTTGCCAATAGGCGTGACTCCGCATAATATTCTCCATGCAAGCCGCCGTCGCAACGAAGGGTTGGCACGAGTGTTTCATGATTTGAACCTGATGGAGCGTGAGGGGAGTGGATTTGATCTGATGTATGATCGACTGCTCTCACAAGGACGTCCGGCACCCATTGCCGAAGAAGGTCCGGATTGGGTAAAGGTAATTGTGCAGCGTCGGATCCTCAAACCTGTAGTGCTTCAATTGATCGCGAAAGCCGACGAGCGCTTCCAGCTCAGCCAACGCGAACGTATTACCCTCGGTGTTCTGGCACAGACCGAGGGCATGACGGCACGGGAACTGGCAACTGCGCTGGAGACCGGGACCGCAGAACAATTGGAGACCTGGCTGGGACGATTGGTTGACAGCGGGTTGGTACAAACCGTGGGCAAGACATCGGGTAAACGATATTTTGTATCGCCAACCCATCTGCGTAATTCACGCCTGGACACCATGACAACGCTCAGCCGGATTAGCCCTCATCGTCTGCGCGCTCTTGTTCTTGAGGATTTAAAACGCTACCCGGACTCATCCAGTTCGGAGATTAACCGGAGAATTGGAGCGGAGATATCTCCAAGAACACTCAGACGGGCTCTTGAAGCTCTCGTCGGCGAAGAAACGGTTACTTACACCGGTGATCGCCGGTGGAGAAGATACCGGCTTGGTGTCCAGGCTTGAGTCTAAAGGACACTATCGTGGGAAATGGTCGCGTTTTCAAACGGCCACTCATGCGTAAATTTCTATAATTTATTATTATCACAGCATTTTTATAAAGGACACGCCAGTAAATTTGGCCGTTAGAAGTCATGATCTGGCCATTAGCATACGCCATGACATCAGACTGAAACCGAATAAGCCTTTCAGTCTGAGCCCCGCCGGAGGCAGAGCGCCTCTCCGCCTTCGCCACCTGGAGGTGGCGCGTGGCATAGTGGAAGGCGAGAAGACATTTTTATGGCAAAGGCTATTTTAACAACCAAAGTAGATCCAACTTATGATGACCTTCCAGAAGAGCGCTATCATTTTCCCCGCATCTATCTTGGCCAAATGGAAAAAGCCATTGGCGACTGGATTATATATTACGAACCTCGTCGAACTTCCGGGGACTTGTCAAGCAGCGGCGGAAGACAGTCGTATTTTGCTACTGCCCGTCTATTGAGCATCGAACGAGACCATAGTCACGAAAATCATTATTATGCCTTTGTTTCAGATTACCTTGAATTCGATCACACAGTCCCTTTCAAAGAAGAACATCATTATTATGAAAGCAGCCTTCAACGGGATGATGGGAAAACGAATAAGGGAGCTTTCGGTCGTGCTGTAAGATTGATTCCCGATAAAGAATACGACCTTATCCTGCAAGCTGGTTTCGCAAAGGTCTTAGGGGTAACTACAGATGAAAACCAGACACCGTCGGCAACTCCTTATGAGCTGGGGGATGAATTTGCCCACTATGAACGTTCTATCGTTGAACGGATTGTCGCTCGGCCTTTTCGTGACGTTGCGTTTGCTGTCTCAGTAAAAGAAGCATATCAAGATACTTGCGCAATGACTGGGCTTAAAATTATTAATGGCGGCGGCCGTGCAGAAGTGCAAGCAGCTCACATCCAGCCGGTCTCGCAAAATGGACCAGACTCCATTAGAAATGGAGTGGCCCTTTCTGGCACAGTGCACTGGATGTTTGATCGCGGTTTGGTTTCTATAGACGATGATTATTCCATTCTTGTAGCAGCAGATCGTTTGCCAGATACCGTCATGCGACTTTTAAATGAAAATCGAAGACTTATTTTGCCGCCACGAGCTGATGTAAGACCCCATCAGCATTATCTCAATTACCATCGCGAGAATATTTTTAAAGGATGAACAGTCGTCGCTCCTATCAACCGCCCTACACCATCAACCCGGGCACTGTGCATCTGGTTGCCCGGGTCAGCGAAACGGTGGGGCGTTTAACCGTGCTTGTCGATCAGCCCAGTACGCTTCGACTGCGACGCATCAATCGCATTCGCACCATTCGGGGATCGCTGGCCATTGAGGGCAATACCTTGAGCGAGGCGCAGGTCACCGCAATCCTGGAGGGCAAACGGGTGATTGCTCCACCCCGCGAGGTTCAGGAGGTGCGGAACGCTATCGCCGCCTATGATCGTTTTGAACAATGGAATCCGGGAGCAGCGGCGGATCTGCTGGAGGCGCACCGGATCCTGATGGCGGGTTTGCTCGATGATGCCGGGCGGTATCGGCGCGGCAGTGTCGGCGTAATGGCAGATGGCGAAGTCATGCATCTCGCCCCTCCGGCGGATCGTGTTCCGGTCCTCATGACCGATCTGTTCCAATGGCTGGCTGACTCCAAAGAGCACCCTTTGATCACCAGTTCGGTGTTTCATTACGAGTTCGAGTTCATCCACCCCTTTGCCGATGGCAATGGCCGCATGGGGCGGCTGTGGCAATCTTTAATTCTGGCCCGATGGAAGCCACTTTTTGCCGACATCCCGGTGGAGAGTCTGGTCCATGAACACCAGACGGAGTATTACCGGGCTCTGCAAATGAGCACGGAGCAGACCGACTGCGCACCCTTTATCGAATTCATGCTGAGGATGATTCTTGATGCCGCCTCCGTCTTCACCCCCCAAGTCGCCCTGCAGGTCACCCCCCAAGTCAGGCGTATGCTGGAAATCATGCAGGGCGAAATGACCCGCGAAGCCATGCAAAGTGCCTTGGATTTGCGGGATCGAAAATCGTTCCGCGAACGGTATCTTGTGCCCGCCCTGGTCGAAGGGTTGATCGAAATGACCATTCCGGACAGGCCCAACAGCCGGTTGCAAAAATATCGTCTGACCGGGAAGGGGCAACAAATGGCTGCACAGGGTGAGGTGCTATCATGAGCGAATACCAGTACTACGAATTTCTCGCCATCGACCGCCCCTTGTCGGCCAGGGAGATGGACCACTTGCGGGCGGTTTCCACCCGGGCGCGAATCACCCCGGTGAGTTTTGTCAATGAATACAATTGGGGTAATTTGAAAGCCGATCCCATCGACTTCATGCGTCGTTTTTTCGATGCCCATGTCTATCTTGCCAATTGGGGAGAGGCGCTCTTCATGGTGCGGTTGCCCTTGGAGGCCATCGATGAGCAGACGATCACAGCATTGTGCACAAGTTCTCATGTAACTGCCGAAAAGTTGCGGAACCACTGGCTGCTGACCTGGTCGCTCCTTGGAGAAACAGAGGAATATGATCCCTTTGATTTTATCGAAGAGACGGGATGGATGGCTCGTCTTACCCCTGTACGGGAGGAATTGCTGCGGGGTGATCTGCGCAGCCTTTATATAGGCTGGTTGCGGGCCGTGACCACCGGGGAAGTGGGGGGTGATAATCTGGAACCCCTGGCCTTGAAGGGATTAGGGGAATTGACCATGGCACAGGAAGCCTTGGCCGAGTTGCTGGCAGTCGATCAGGATCTGCTGGCAGGTGCGGGTATCGGCAATCCGCCTCTGCAGCAAGCTGAAGTGAATGGAACGGTTGTGGATGCATGGCTGGACCAGCTGCCACAACCTGAGATCAAAAAATACCTGCGGTTGCTGCTTTCCGGGAAAGGGGTAGAGGCTGAACGGGAATTGAAAAGGCACTACGCCGCCTGGCAAGCCGAACAGATACCGGAGACGAAAGAAACGTGTCGGGCCGTTGCCACGCTGGGGCAACTGGCCGAACAGGCAAAGAAAAACAGACTCCGCAAAGAAGCACAAATCCGCAGTCAAGCCGAAGCTGAACGCAAAAAATTACGAGATATAAAGCTGGCAAAACTGGCCAAGGATTTTCCCCGGGCATGGAAGAGTGCCCATGCAGAGGCCGACAAGGGGTACGCCAGCGCCTACGATTTGTCCTGCCGGCAATTGGTGGATCTGCGTGACGCCTATAATCAACAGGCCATGTCGGCATCGTTCCAAACAGAGTTCCAGCTATTCATGGACAAGCACCGCCACCGGAAGGCCTTGATGACAAGGCTGATCAAGGCCGGACTCTGCCGGGCGAATTGATGCCGGTGGCAAAAGACGACAATTGCCCGGCTTGCAGGCGTCTTGAAGAAGAAAACGCTCGCCTGAAAAAACTCCTGGCCAGCTATAGCATCTGTTGGGATGAAGGTCCAGTTGTGCCATTCCCCTCGTCGCCCGTGCCATCGCCACCCGCATCGAGCCATCAACTGACGCCCCCTGAAAAAATCTCTCTTTTCCGCCGACTGTTCCGGGGACGCGAGGATGTCTATCCCAGGCGTTGGGAGTCGGCCAAGGGCACTTCGGGATACTCACCGGTTTGCGGCAACGAGTGGAAGCCGGGGGTGTGCTGCAAACCGAAAGTCAAATGCGGCGATTGTGCGCACCGGTTGCTCCTGCCGCTGACCAATCAGGTGTTCTATGATCATTTGGCCGGTCAGTACACCATCGGCGTGTTTCCACTGTTGCCGGATGATACCTGTTTTTTTCTTGCCGTCGATTTCGATGAGGCTGACTGGCGGGAAGACGCCAAGGCCTTCATGCAATCCTGCGAGGAATTGGCGATAGCGGCGGCGCTGGAAATCTCACGGTCCGGCAATGGTGCACACGCCTGGATCTTCTTTGCCGAACCGGTTCCGGCCCGCTCAGCCAGGCAGCTTGGCGCCGCGCTTATCAGCTCCACCTGTAATCGCACCCGACAATTGTCCCTGGCCAGTTATGACCGTCTGTTCCCCAACCAAGATACGTTGCCCAAGGGTGGATTCGGCAACCTGATTGCGCTTCCCCTGCAAAAGAAGCCCCGCGAACAAGGAAGAAGCGTGTTTGTGGATGAACAACTCGCTCCCTTTGCAGATCAGTGGGCATTTCTTGCCGCACTGCAACCATTGACTGCTGCGGAACTGGAAGGAGCCATTAAGCGTGCAAGCCAAGGCCGCAGCCCGCTTGATGTCGGTTTTTCGGTCGATGAGGAAGAATGCAAACCGTGGGAACGTCCGCCCACCAGCCCAGCCCGGATACCCGGACCGCTTCCGGAATCATTGTTGCTGGTGCTGGCCAATCAGATCTTTATTGCCAAAAAAGACCTCCCCCAACCGCTGGCGAATCGTCTGATCCGCCTGGCCGCTTTTCAAAACCCGGAGTTTTACAAGGCCCAGGCCATGCGCCTGCCGGTGTGGGATAAGCCGCGCATTATCGGCTGTGCTGAGAATTTTCCCCTGCACATCGGTTTGCCCAGAGGATGTCTTGATGGGATTCTTGCGCTCCTGAAAGAAAACGAGATCAACGCAAAGGTTGAGGATGAACGGTTGCCTGGTCACAAAATTGCGGCCAGATTCACCGGTATGCTACGGAAGGATCAGAAGGTAGCTGTTCGTGTTATGCTGCAGCATGAGATCGGTGTGTTGTGTGCTCCCACCGCCTTTGGCAAGACGATCACCGCTGCCGCCCTGATCGGTGGACGCAAGGTGAGTACGCTGGTGCTGGTCCACCGCACCGAACTGCTGCGACAATGGCAGGAACGGTTGACCGGTTTTCTTGAGTTTCCCAAAGAAGCACTGGGGTGTATTGGTGGCGGCAAGAAGAAACCGACCGGCAAGATCGACATCGCTGTCATGCAATCCCTGTCACGCAGGGAAGATTTGGCCGAACTGCTCGATGGTTACGGACAGATCATTGTCGATGAATGCCATCATCTCTCGGCCTTTTCCTTCGAGTCAATCCTCAAACAGGCCAAAGTTCGGTATATCGTCGGCCTGACTGCTACACCTGTTCGGCGTGATGGCCATCAGCCGATCATCTTCATGCAGTGCGGCCCGATACGCCACAGAGCAACCAAAGCGGAAAATGCACCGACAAAGCTGGCGGTGTTGCCCAACTTTTTGCCTGCTCCCGAGATTCCATTGAACGCTCCTATCCAGGAGGTTTTCCGCATCCTGGTGGGTGATATGCAGCGGAATTGCCGGATCGCCGCTGATGTGGTGGCTGCATACCGGGAAGGGCGCAAAGTCCTGGTGCTGACCGAACGGACCGAGCATCTGCAATTCCTGCGCGACGCGCTTGGGGATGAAGTCGTCCATTGCTTTGTGTTGCACGGTCGTCTGACCAAGAAAGAGCGAGTCGCCACCCTGGCAGAACTTGCAGCATTGGACGGCGCTCTTCCGCGAGTATTGCTGGCGACCGGCCGGTTGATCGGCGAGGGGTTTGATCACCCGCCGTTGGATACCCTGGTGCTGGCCATGCCGATATCCTGGAAAGGAACGCTGCAACAGTATGCCGGTCGCCTGCATCGGGAGCATGACGGGAAGCAGAATGTTCGAATTCTCGATTACGTCGAACCTGATCAACCGCAGCTCGCCCGGATGTGGGAAAAACGCCAGCGTGGCTATCGGGCTATGGGATATGAGATTGTCGAAAACCCGGCGAACGCCAGGTAATGAAATCTTTTGGCATCATGAAGGGAAAACGCGTGAGGAATCCTGGAAAGTTGTATCAAATCAGAGCGTTCACAAGGTATCATTCTATAGCCTTAGCCGCTGGCACGACTTGCTTTGCCTGCACTTATTTTGCACTTATTCAACAAAAAAGGGTTAGCTTCGAAAAGCTAACCCTTTGATATTTCTGGTCGGGGCGGAGTGATTCGAACACTCGACCTCCTGCTCCCAAGGCAGGCGCGCTAACCAGGCTGCGCTACGCCCCGACTCTTGTGCTTTTGCGGATAGAAGGAAAAATTATCTACACCATTCGGCCCATGCTTGCAAGCCTTTTCCCGGAAGGAGCTTGGGGAAAGGGGCGGAATTCCTGCCCGATGCAGCTGCCTCATCAACCATCCCCTCCCATGGCCGTTCCTGTCCGCCATATTAGGCTGGCGCAAACCCCTGTTGCCCTTTAAAATAATCGAGAATGATTCTTCCATCGATTTTCATCCGGTTTGCCTAAACGAACAGCATCAGGAGTATTCATGGCTGCCCCTCCTCCTCTGATACAACGCATCACTTTTCTGCTGATCTTTCTCACGGCCTCGCTGATGCTCGGTCTGGTGCTCTGGCCATTCTGGACGCAATTGTTTCTCGCCTTTCTTCTGGCCAGCGTTTTTCATCCTGCCTATATTCGGCTGAGTGCCCGAACCCGCCCCTGGATCGCCGCCTGCCTTACCTGCCTGCTGATCACCCTGTGCGTGTTCCTGCCCCTGCTGTTTTGCATCGGGGCCCTCTCCGCCGAAATCCCCGGAGTGATTCAACTGGCCAAGGATAACGATGTCCTTGTCCTGCTGAGGCAAAGTCTGGAAAATAACAGTCTGGTGCATCGGGCCGACACCCTGCTCGCCAGTTTCGGCATCCACATGGATCTGAATCGCCTCCCCGGCCTGATAACCGATCTCTCGACAACCATCGGGTTGTTCGTTTACAATCAGGTTTCAGGCTGGGCCGCCAACATCCTGCGCTTCATCCTGCAGTTCCTCATCGTGATCACCGGCGTCTTTTTTCTGCTGATCGAATTCGACCGCCTGACCGGATTCCTGCTCCGGCTCTCCCCGCTGCCCGAATCGCAGAACCGCTTTCTCATCGAACGTTTTTCCACGATCTCCGGCGCCATCCTCATCGGCAACAGTCTCAGCGGGCTTATCCAAGGCATCTGCGGCGGCATTTATTTCGCGGCCATGGGCCTGATTTCGCCGGTGCTCTGGGGCTCGGTCATGGCTGTGGTTGCCTTCATGCCGATCGTTGGGATCGGCCTGGTCCTGCTCCCGACTGCCCTGATCCTCTATCTCAAGGGCCACGGCTGGCAGGCATTGGCCACCATGTTTTTTTACCTGATCCTGACCTTTGCCGTCGACTACCTGTTCAAGCCGAAATTCGTCGGTGAGCAGGCACACCTGCCGCCGCTGCTGGTCCTGCTCTCCATCATCGGCGGCATGAGCGTGTCCGGGGTCATGGGGATTATCTACGGACCGCTGGCGGTCACCGCCTTTCTTACCCTTGCCGATATGTATGTGCTTGAGTACCAGCCTTACTTCGACCATCGGGATGAAAACAGTCAATAAATTGTGGCCCGGAAAAGATATTCCCCCTTGGTGACAAAACAGCCTCTCCTTGACAGGATACGGGCTTTCAGGTAACAGCAGGGAGTTCTTTTCCGGCTTTACCCGAGGCGCCAACCCGACGAACCTCCGTCCCGCCCGAAGCAATCCCGGAACAAATGGCGGACGCTCCCAGTTTTCCGGCAGCCCATTCCCTTGCCCCCTTGATGAGGAGATTGTTGTATCGTGGATATTTTTGCGCTGATCCAAAGCGTGATACTCGGCGTGGTCGAAGGTCTGACCGAGTTTCTGCCGATTTCATCGACGGGTCATCTGATCATCGCCGGCGACCTGCTTGCCTACACCGGCGAACAGGCCAAGACCTTTGAGATCTGCATTCAGCTCGGCGCGATTCTCGCCGTCTGCTGGCTGTACCGGCAGCGATTGCTGCGGGTAGTGACTGGGATGACCAGGGATGCCGGCTCCCAGCGGTTTATAATCAATCTGATCGTTGGCGTCCTGCCCTCGGCCATCTTCGGCCTGCTCCTGCACAAACTGATCAAGGCGCACCTGTTCAACTCGGTGGTGGTAGCCATTGCCATGATCATCGGCGGGTTTATCATTCTCCTGGTCGAACGGCGCGAACGCGAACCACGCATCACCGAGGTCGATCAGATGGACTGGCGCGACGCCCTCAAGCTGGGCCTGGCCCAGGTCTTCTCCCTGATACCCGGCACCTCTCGCTCCGGGGCGACGATCATCGGCGGTCTGCTCTTCGGTCTTTCCCGGCAAGCGGCCACGGAATTCTCTTTTTTCCTCGCCATTCCCACCATGTTTCTCGCCACCGGCTATGATGTCTACAAGTCCTGGCACGCCCTGGCCCAGCAGGATGTGGCCTTCTTTGCCGTCGGCTTTGTCACCGCCTTTTTCAGTGCCCTGCTGGCCATCAAGGGATTGATCCGCTACGTGGCCCATCACGATTTCAAAATTTTCGCCTGGTACCGCATCGTCTTCGGGACGATTGCCCTGGTCTACTTTCTTCACTGAAACCCGCCATGATCACCGAACTCATCAGTACAATCGCTGTCCAGATCCTCGAGACCACCGCCTATGCGGGTGCTTTTATCCTCATGGCCCTGGAGAGCATGATCGCACCGGTGCCGAGCGAGGCGGTGATGCCTTTTGTCGGCTTTTTGGTCACTGATGGCAAATGGAACCTGTGGCTCGCCGTGCTGGCCACCAGCCTCGGCTCGCTGGCCGGGTCGCTGGCCTCCTACTGGATGGGCTACTACGGCGGCAAGCCGCTGGTGCTCAAGGTCGGCAAATATCTCCTGCTCAACCGCCACGACCTGGAGTTGACCGAACGCTATTTCAACCGCAAGCAGGGGGCCTACACCGTTTTGCTCGCCCGTTTCATTCCTGTTGTCCGCCATTTCATCTCCATCGCCGCCGGCATGGGCAAGATGCCGCTGCTGCCGTTCATGCTGGTCACCGTTGTCGGCGCCACCCTGTGGAACGGCTTTCTCCTCTACCTGGGCCTGCGGCTGCGCGAACACTGGACCGTGGTCCAGAAATATTCCCACCAGGTCGATATCGTCATCGTGATTCTGGCGGTGATGGGCATCGGCTGGTTTATCCGTTCCCGCCTGGCGGCCCGCAAGCGCAGGCTCGACAACTAGCGGGCCATCGAAGGGGCCGAAAGAAACCTTTCGAGCCGCTCCCGGCGATAGCTGAAAATCCGTTCCAGGGTTCTGCGAATGTAGATGCGGTGGAGCAGGCGGCCCAGGAGTCCGAAGGGCGGCTGATACAAGACTTTGTCGATCAGCAGCACTCCGTCGTTCACCTGTTGCATCTCATGATAATGGTACCAGAAGCGGTACGGCCCGAGCCGCTGTTCGTCGACAAAGCTGTGGCCTGCGCGGATATGCTTGATCTCGGTCACCCAGGTGTGGGTGCCAAACAGGGGGATGGTGATCCGGTATTCGACGATCAGGCCATTGAACATCACCGCCGGAACATCGGTAACGATGCGGAATTGCAGGTCCGGCGGGGTAATCCGATCGAGATTGGCCGGATTCTGCAAAAACGCCCACGCCTGTTCCATCGATGCGGTCACCCGCTGCTGTCGCTCCAGGATATACATCGTATTGCTCCTTTCCGCTTGCGCCTTCCTCCCCACACCATAGAGACCGGATCGCTCAGCCAGAGTTCTTGCTGGGGACCGTTCACCGGCCCGGTTGCCTTGATCGATGCGGGCCATCGCAGCTCTTCGTGTTCAAGGGGTTCCGGATGCCGGTAAGAGCGAGGGCTGTCCCGGCGTCCAGGTGCGGATATAGCGGTTGACGTCGAATTTGCGCCGGGCTCCTGCGACATTCATGTAGCGGATGGTGCCGAAAACCGGCCGTTCGGTCCAGCCGCGGTCATGGACCCCGCCGATCGACCAGGCGATGCCGGTGTAGCCGTTGGTTTCGCGGCCGTCGAGGGCATAGCGGTCGTTGAGATGGATAGCCAGCCGTAAGGCCCTGCCCGGCTCTTCGGTCCATTCCAGGATTTTTTTGGCCCAGTACATCCGCAGGTAGCTGTGCATCTTGCCGGTAGTCACTAACTGCTGCTGCGCGGCATTCCACAGCAGATCATGGGTCTGGGCGCGCTCGAACTGCTCGTCGCGGTAGAGATAGGGCCTCTTGTCCTGGCGGTGCCGCTCCAGGCTGCGCCGCGCCCATTCGGGAAACCCGGCGACCTGATCATACTCCGGGGTGAACAGGCAGAAATTATCCGACAGTTCACGCCGGACCACCAGCTCCTCGACAAATCCATCCACAGCCGCACCGTGGAGACCACGCCGCCGCAGTTCAAGCACAATGCCCTGCGCGGAAATCATGCCAAAATGGAGGTAGGGTGAGAGATCGGAGCAGGCATGTATGTTGGGATCATTCCGTTGCCCGTAGTGTTGCAGACGCTGCTCGATAAAGGTTGCTAAGGTCGCGCGGGCGGCGCTCTCGCCAGGCAGCAGCCACGAAACCGGCTGGACGCTGGCATCCACCTTGAGACGGGCGCGCAATGATGCGAGATCATGACCCGCGACGCTCATGGTCCACGGATACGGGTGGGGGTCGAGTGCGGGAAAAGGATCGAGAAAATCGTGGAGATGCCGATGAATCCGGGGGCGGAAGGTTCTGGCCATGAATTCCCGGTGATCCGACGCCACCCAGGCAGGCACGATATTGCGGCTATCAACCTCATGCACCGGGCACAGGCGCGGCTTGACCAAGGCATGCAGCCACTGTTTTTTAATCCGCAGGGGATCGAAATCGGTAACCACCAGGGAGGGACGCAACTCTCGGCACAAAAGAAGCATTTCCTCGGCCGGCTCACCGCTGCGCAGAATCAGCGCTATGTTGGCGGCCCTCAGCGCTGCCGCTGTTTCCGCCAAACCTTTGAGCAGAAAATCGTACTGCCTGAGAGTCGCGCCAAGAAAGGACGGGGTCAGACAAACAACCACCGCCACAGGCGTGCCATGCTCCAGGGCCTGCTGGCGGGCCCAGATGAGTCCCCAGTTGTCCGTGGCCCGGAACGCTCTGTGCATCCAATAGAGAACGGGCCCCGGCCTCTGCTCTGCACCGTCATGGACCCGCACCCGCTGCGGATTGACCAGGTTGTCCATATCGATTATCCAGCGCAAAAAAAATCCCCGATAAGGGCTTATCGGGGAAGAAAAAACTTGGATTACCAGCGTTCGGTGCCGACAATCATGCTCACATCCATGCAACTGGCCCGTTCGTGGTCAGTCAGGTCACCAATGCCTCGTACCCCATTGCGGGCGCTGTCCAGCGAACAACTGAATTCCTTGCCGTTGTCATCCCGCACCCATACCAGTGACTCGTATCCGACAGCATTGACCCTGAGGTCTCGTTCCGTGAATTCCATGACGTTCTCCTTATCGTAATCATACAATTGTATTTTAAATATCGAGAGTTACCAGCGTTCGGTGCCAATGATCAGATTAACATCCATGCACTCCCGCCGTTCTTCTTCGTTCAATTCGAAGCGATCACGGGTATCGCCCTTGAGCACTTCGATCGGGCAAACATATTCCTTGCCATTTTTATCCTTAATCCAAGCCAACGATTCATATCCAACCATGGCGTCCTCCATGTGTAGTGTTTTTTTATTTTTTTCCTCTTGCCTGAAAGAGTAACCAGAAAACCCGCCCGCACAATGAGAGTTAAAAATGGAATTAATGATAAGAAATACTATCATTTTGCTCCGAACCCTGGCGAAACAAAACAAAAAAGAACGCACTGCCACGAATCAGTGAATCCGCCGCCTCCTACCCATGCCGTTCTGTTTCCGCCTCGGCTCCTCTTGACGAACCGAGAGGCCGGCATAATTGTCTCAGGAGTATTGCACACACCTGTTGTACCCGTTGCCTTACCGTCATTCTTGCTGGGTGACGCACCTCTTTCCATGATCGAATGGAGCTTTTCACATGCACAGATTACCCAAACCCATCCAGAAAACTGTTCTTGCCACTTGCCTGCTCTGCCTGACCCTGCTCGCCGGCGGGCATCAACCTTCCTACGCCCAAAGCGACGAGGACCTGGCCCTGCTCGACCGTTCTGCCAAGGCCTTCTCCTCGGTGGTCAAAAAAGCGGGTCCGGCGGTCGTCCATGTCGGGGTGGAAAAGGAAACCTCGGCCAAGGGCATGGGCCAATTTCCCTCCGATCTGTTCAACGACCCGTTTTTTGAACGGTTTTTTGGCCCGCAATTCCGGCATCCCCGCACCAATCCGAAACAGGACAAGCGCACCTTCAAACAGCAGGCCGCCGGGTCGGGCTTCATCATCGCCAACGACGGCTATATTCTCACCAACAACCATGTGGTCGAGAATGCCAGCAAAATCACTGTCCGCCTGGCCGATAAACGTGAATTTCCAGCCAAGGTGGTGGGATCCGACCCGCAGTCAGATGTGGCCATCATCAAGATCGACGGCAAGGACTTACCGGTGCTCCCTCTGGGCAATTCGGACAAACTGGAAGTGGGCGAATGGGTCATTGCCATCGGCAGTCCGTTTGAGTTGAGCCAGACTGTCACCGTCGGCGTGGTCAGCGCCATAGGCCGCAACCGTATGGGCATCACCGACTACGAGAATTTCATCCAGACCGACGCGGCCATCAATCCCGGTAACTCGGGCGGACCGCTGCTCAATATCCGTGGCGAGGCCGTGGGCATGAATACCGCCATTTTTTCACGGAGCGGCGGCTACATGGGCATTGGATTCGCCATCCCGATCAACATGGCCAAAAGCATTGAGCAACAGTTGCGCCAAAGCGGCAAAGTGACCAGGGGCTGGCTCGGCATCCTCATTCAGGACGTCAATGAAGAGCTGGCCAAGTCCTTCGGCGGCAAGGCGGGCGGCGCCCTCATCTCCGAGGTGACCGATGGTTCGCCCGCCAAAAAAAGCGGTCTGCTGCAGGGTGATATCGTCACTGCGATCAATGGCGAATCGGTGACGGACGTTGCCGACCTCCGCAACAAGATTGCCATGACTCCGCCGAACAGCGACCTGAAACTGCGGATTCTCCGCGACGGCCAGGAGAAAGAACTGGTGGTGACCGTAGGCGAGCAGCCCGCCGACATGGCATCCATCGCCAAAAAGATGACCGGTTCTACCTTGAGTGAACTGGGGCTTACCCTCCAGGATCTAACCAAGGAGGTCGCCGAACAGTTCGGCTACAGCAAGGATCAAGGCGTGCTGATCGCTGATGTCGATGCCGACAGTGCGGCCGCCGAGTTAGGCCTGCAGGCCGGAATGCTGATTGAAGAGGTCAATCGTACCAGAGTGCGCAACCTCAAGGAACTGCAACTGGCCCTGAAAAAATCCGGCGATGCCAAACAGGTTCTGCTGCGGGTCCGCTCCGGTGAGCAAAGTCAATACGTGGTCTTGCAGACCAAATAAACGCCTGAAGCCTCTTAACCACCTCCAAGCCGGTACGGATGACTCGTACCGGCTGTTTTTTTATCTTCAGCAAAATCGCGACTGGCCAGCAGCCGTATCCGGGCGCGGGCATTGCGGGTGATGCGGGACTGGTTGTTTGAACCGGGACAGCGGGGCGGCATCCAGGCACCGCGAAGGTCCTGGTGCCGGTGTGATTTGCCCTGCGTTGCAGAGCAAGGCAAGGTTTCGTTGCACTAAAATCTCGAACCTGATCCCTCCAGTTCTTACCCCTGAAAATCGGAGCGGAGGTCACGGGTGATCTTGCGGCTCGCCTCGGCGTCCTGATTACGGATCAGGTCGGGCAGGTGGCCCCAGAGGCCGATCTTATCATTCTTGATTGCCAGGATGCCGCCAATGCCGGGGATGGCGCCGACGTCGTCCAGCACCGGCGTCAGGTCCTGTTCGGTCTTGATCAGGTTGCAGACCAGGGTGACAGCGGCATCGGCCAGGGCGCCGTCCTTGGCGGCCACGGTGGCCAGGTCGCATTGGCCGAAGCTGAGACTATGGCCCATCGTGCTCGACGAGGAGCAGAGGGCAAGGGGCAGATCACACGGCTCGATGCGGAAGGCGAGCTTGTTGCCGATGGGGTTGTCGCCGGCGTAGAGGCCGATGGTGATTTCGGTGTTGGAGTGGAGAAAGATGTCGCCGCCGTTTTCGACGATGGCCTCCCGGCAGCCGGCGGCCATGGCCGCCTCCACGCCCATCTGCGCCAGGGTCCCGGCCACTGCGGCCATCGGGCCGAGCCCGGTGAGATTTGCCGCGGCAGCCATGCGCAGCGCTGCCTCGGGCGCAGCCTCCAACAGGACCACCGGAACCAGCGCGGTCCGGAATTCGGGGTGACGGGCGATATAGCGTTCGAGTTTTTTCCGTTCGTCGACCACGGTTCGGGTCACCAGGTCAAAGGCCTCGCAGGCGACCCGCAGGTTGGTGTCCTTCCAGGAAAAGGAACGGTAGACGCGCATGGGGATACCGGCTTTTCCTCTTTTACCCCTTCAGAAGGCCGACGAGCAGGCCCCAAAGGGGCAGGCGGCGATGCAGGCCAGGCATTCGACACAGCTTTCCTCGTTGAAGGCGACGGTGCGGGTAGCCCGGTCGACGATCGACAGCGCTCCGGTCGGGCAGTGGACCACGCAGGCGCCGCACTGGCCGCAGCGGCCCTCGTCCCAGTGGACGCCTTTGTTGCCGGCATGGATATCGACATCAAAGGTACCGAGAAAGGCGTACGCCCGGTCGATGTTCTCCGGAGTGCCGGTCACCTCCAGGCTGAGATACCCTTCCTCCTCGGAGGTCACCTTGGCACGGAAGATGTTGACGATCAGGTCGAAATCCTTGACCAGGTGGTAGACGATCGGCTTCTCGGTCTCGCTCTTGGGAAAATAGAGATATATTTTTTTGGTGATCATCTGGCCGGTCCTGTGATGTTCAGTGATTGCATGCCCTGGCCCAGCGGCAGACGCTGGCTGGGCTCGGAGAGGAGAAAACGGCCGTCTTCAATTTCCGCCTTGAGCAGGTTGCAGATCTTGAGCGCCTTGTTGTAGGAGGAAAGCGAGGTCACCGGTACCTTCTTGCCCAGCAGTTCCACCTCGCCGGAGCGCAGCTCTTCGTAGTTGAAACGGGCCAGGACCTTGCCGGTCTTCTGGGGGTAATCCTCCGAGTAGTCGATGACGCAGGCGGTGATGTCGCGGTCGCGGACCGTGGTCCGCCTGAGGATCTCCGGGTTGAGGATCGGGATGGGAATGCCGACACCCAGGGCCAGCGACACCCCGTAGCCTTTGAAACTGGTGCCGCGGACGAATTCGGGCAGCATCTCCTTCATGTTGGCGGTCAAGGCGAGCGTCCCGGCCCCCTCGACCGGCACGCCGTTGTCGCCGCGCTCCACCAGCGAGCAGTGCTGGGTGCCCTGGGCATAGACGATGCCCCGCGCCCCGGCCAGCCAGATGCTGGTGCCCACCCCGATGGTTTCGTACAAGGGATCGTTGAGCAGCGGCGCCAGCTGTCCGGCCGAGCAGTAGGTCATGTTGCGCATCTTGGCCCGGAGGATGCCGAGATAGGTGTAGATCCGTTTGTCCGAGACATTGACCGCGACGTTGTAGTTCTGGTAGCAGTTGCGCGGGTTGACCATGATCGCCTGATTGAGATCATTGATGTCGAACAGGGTGCGGATCTCGCGGCGGGGATAGTCGTCGGTGCCGTAGGACAGCCCGAACAGTTGCAGTTTCTTGCCGGCCACCAGATCCTCGATCACATGCCCGCCGCCGTAGCGGAACTCGCCGGGGTGGTACATGTTGGCCGGGTCGTTGTGGCGCAGCTGGGTGGCGCCGATGTAGACATCCACCGCCGCCACACCGCAGTAGGCCATGACATCGTTGATCCAGGCCTCGGAGATGCGCATCTTGGGCGTACTGTGGCCGAAATTGAGGAAACAGCCGGACGAGCACATCGGCCCGAAGGTGGCGGTGGTGACCACGTCCACTTCCTTGGCGGCCGCTTCCAGACCCCGTTTGTCGACGTAATCGATCACTTCTTCGGCCGTAAGCACAACGGCCTTGCCGGAGGCGATTTTCTGGTTAATTTCCGCGTAGGTCTTGGTCATAGCGCATTCTCACAGGTAAGGGGCCTCAGGTGTGCCGGAAAGCGTTTACTATAGGACGAAAGGAGCAAAACAGCAAGTTGCCGCATCGCTGAACCATGAAAAAGAGTGGGCGGGAGCGGTAAAAACACGCTTCTTGTTTTTTATGAATCTGGCATAATCGTATAAGATAAATTCTTCTATTTCGAAAACCACTCTTCCCTGGAGGAAACAACATGGCCGCATCCAAGGATTTTTCCAGGTGCAATCCACGCACAACCCTGCGGGCTGGCGATACAACCTACACCATCTTTTCGGTCAAGGCCCTGGAACCATTGGGCTACGGCCCCATTGAGCGGTTGCCCTATTCCCTGCGTATCCTCCTGGAAAACCTGTTGCGCCATTATCCGCAAGGGTTGGCCTCCGAGGCGGATATCGAGAACCTGGCCTCATGGCGTTTTGATGCGGTCAGTCCCGAGGCGGTGCCCTTCATGCCCAGCCGGGTCATTCTCCAGGATTTCACCGGTGTACCGGCCCTGGTCGACCTGGCGGCGATGCGCTCGGCCCTGGCCCGGCATGGCGGCGATCCGGCCACCATGAATCCCTTCATTCCCGCGGATCTGGTCATCGACCACAGCATCCAGGTGGACCGCTCCGCTGACCGCCAGGCCTTCGGGGTCAATGTCGAGCTGGAGATGGCCCGCAACCGGGAGCGCTACACCATGCTCCACTGGGGCCAGCAGGCCTTTAAGAATTTCCGGGTGGTGCCGCCGGGTACCGGCATCGTCCATCAGGTCAACCTCGAGTATCTGGCCTCGGTGGTCGTAATTGGCGAGGAGAACGGTACCCCGGTGCTCTCGCCGGACAGCGTGCTTGGCACCGATTCCCACACCACCATGATCAATGGCCTGGGGGTCATGGGCTGGGGTGTGGGCGGGATCGAGGCCGAGGCCGTTCTCCTCGGTCAGCCCTATTCGCTCCAAATCCCCGAGGTGGTGGGCGTGCGCCTGAGTGGAGCCCTTCGGCCCGGCACCACCGCCACCGACCTGGTGCTGACCATTACCCGCTTTCTCCGCGCCAAGGGAGTGGTCGGCCGCTTCGTCGAATTCTTCGGTCCGGGGCTGGCGGCCTTGAGCCTGCCCGACCGGGCCACCATCGCCAACATGGCGCCGGAATACGGGGCCACCATGGGCTATTTTCCGGTGGACACCGAAACCCTGCGCTACCTCCGGGCCAGTGGCCGGCCGGAGCACCTGGTGGACCTGGTGGAACGCTATTGCCGGGAGCAGGGCTTCTTTTTTGACCCGGAAAACCGGGAACCAAACTACTCGGTGGTCTACGATATCCTGCTTGACGACGTCGTCCCCTGCCTGGCCGGACCCAAGCGGCCCCAGGATCTCCTGCCGCTGGCCGGGGTGAGGGAGGATTTTTTCAAGCAATTTTCCCAGCAACTGCCGCCGGAATCGCCGTCCACGGAGGCCGGCAACATGAACGGTTGCCCCTGTTGTGCACCAAGTCCGGCCTCGCCCGCTCCAGCCCCAAAATCCTGCGCCGCCCTGTCCAACGGCTCGGTGGTCATCGCCGCCATCACCAGCTGCACCAACACTTCCAACCCGGATGTGATGATCGGGGCTGGTCTCCTGGCCCGCAAGGCCCGGTCACGCGGCCTGGTTCCCAAGCCCTGGGTCAAGACCAGTCTCGCCCCCGGCTCCCGGGTGGTCACCCGTTATCTCGAGCAGAGCGGGCTCCTGCCCGACCTCGAGGCCCTGGGCTTTCACGTGGTCGGGTACGGCTGCACCACCTGTATCGGTAACTCCGGCCCGCTCCCCGACGACATCGAAACCGCCATCAGGAAGCACAACCTGGTGGTCGCCGCCGTGCTCAGCGGCAACCGCAACTTCGAGGCCCGCATCCATCCGCTGGTCCGGGCCAACTATCTCGGCTCACCGCCCCTGGTGGTCGCCTACGCCTTGGCGGGAACGGTCTTGATCGACCTGGAGAAGGAACCCCTGGGCGTTGACAGCCAGGGACAGCCGGTCTATCTCCACGAGATCTGGCCGAGCGCCGAGGAAATCCGGACTGCGGTACGCCAAAGCCTCAAACCCGATCTGTTCACCGTCAGCTACGGCTCGGTCTTTGCCGGCGACACCCAATGGAACGAACTGCACGGGGGCAGCGGCAACCTCTACCAATGGGACCCGGATTCCACCTATATTCGCGAGCCCCCCTTCTTTCAGGCCATGAGCGCAGAGCCGCAACCGGTGACCGATATCGTTGAGGCCCGCATTCTCGCCCTGTTCGGCGACTCGATCACCACCGACCACATCAGCCCGGCCGGTTCGATCGGACCGCAGACCCCCGCGGGGCTCTATCTCCAGGGATTGGGAATCGCGGCCCCCGATTTCAACAGCTACGGCTCCCGGCGCGGCAATCACGAGGTGATGATGCGCGGCACCTTCGCCAACATCCGCATCAAAAATATAATGGTGAACCGGGAGGGTGGCTGGACCACGATCTGGCCTGAGGGCACGGAGATGCCGATCTATGACGCGGCCATGCACTACCAGGCAGCAGGCACACCGCTGGTAATCTTCGCTGGCAGGGATTACGGCACCGGTTCATCGCGCGACTGGGCCGCCAAGGGGACCATGCTGTTGGGGGTCCGGGCGGTGATCGCCGTCTCCTTTGAACGTATCCACCGTTCCAACCTGGTGGGCATGGGGGTTTTGCCGCTGCAATTCCCCGAAGGCACGGACGCCGCAACCCTGGTTCTGGAGGGCAACGAAATCATCAGCGTGCACGGTCTCGAGGGTCCGCTCCAGCCGGGGCAAACAGTGGAGCTGCACATCGACCGGCTCGATGGCCGCCACCGGGTTATTCCGGTCGTCCTCCGCCTTGATAATGCAATGGAAATCGACTATTACCGCCAGGGCGGCATTCTCCACAAGGTGCTCCGGCAGCGGCTGCAAAGGACGTGAATCAGCCGATGACCGCCTCCGGCAGGCCGCCTGGCTGCAAACGTCCCTGAATCGTGCGGTTTCCCATGCCCAAAATCGTGCTCGCCACCATCAACGCCCGCTACATCCACGCCAGCCTTGGCCTGCGCTGGCTCCATGCCAATCTGGGCGCGTTGCAACCCCTGGCCGGCATCCAGGAGTATTGCCTGACGGATCAGGTTGGCGAGATGGCGGAGAAAATCCTGGCGTCCGCGCCGTTGATCGTCGGCATCGGCGTCTATATCTGGAACGCTGTTGAGGTGCGGCAACTGGTGGGTATCCTCAAACTGGTGGCGCCGCAGACAACAATCGTCCTCGGCGGGCCGGAGGTCAGCCACCTGCCCCTGCGGGTGGATCTAAGCGGAGCCGATTACCTGATCCAGGGGGAAGGGGAGCATGCCTTTCGCGAACTGTGCGCGGCTCTGCTGGCCGGATCGCCGCCGGCGGAACGGATCATCCCTGCCGGTGCGGTCGAGGTCGAGACCCTGGCCATGCCCTACCGGTTTTACACCGATGAAGACCTGGCCCACCGTTTGCTCTATGTCGAGGCCGCGCGCGGCTGCCCCTTTACCTGCGAATTCTGCCTCTCTTCCATCGACAAACGGGTCCGCCCTTTTGCCATCGACCGGTTCCTGGCCGAGCTGGAAACACTCTGGCAGCGGGGAGCGCGCACCTTCAAGTTCGTCGACCGCACCTTCAACTCCAATCCGGCAGCGGCCGGCCGTATCCTCGATTTCTTCCTCGCCAAGGAACCGCCCTTTCATGCCCATTTCGAGGTCATTCCCGACCATTTTCCGGACAATCTCAAGGAACAGCTGCAACGTTTCCCCACCGGCACCCTGCAACTGGAGGTCGGCATCCAGACCCTGGACCCCGAAACAGCGGCCAACATCAGCCGCCGGCTTGATTTTGGCCGGATCAAAGACAACCTCGCCTTCCTCGAGCAGCAGACCACGGCCCATCTCCATGTCGACCTGATCGTCGGCCTGCCGGGCGAATCGATCGAACAGTTCGGCCAGAACCTCAACACCCTGGCCGGGCTGACCCGGGGCGAGATCCAAATCGGCATCCTCAAGAAACTCTCCGGCACCGCCATCAGCCGCCACGACCAACAGTTCGGCATGGTCTACTCACCCGACCCGCCCTATGAAATCCTCCAAAACGATCTCATAGTCTTCTCCCGGATGCAGGAGATGAAGCGGCTGGCCCGGTTCTGGGACCTGGTCCACAACAGCGGCAATTTTCGCCGCACCGCCGCCCTGCTCTGGCCGGACGGCGACGTCTTTCACGGCTTTTTCGATTTTTCCCGCTGGCTCTACGGCCAGACGCGGGCCACCTGGCAGATCGGTCTGCCACGCCTGGCTGAACTGCTGTTCCGTTATCTGGTCGATGAGCAGGGGAGGGGAAAAAATGAAGTGGCCGACAGCCTGGCCGCCGACATCCTGGTGATCAAGGGCAGGGTGCTGCCTTCGTCGATCCGGGAGCATGTCACCCGGATGCCCGATGAACGCCACGCCCTCGGCGACACGCTGACCAAGCGGCAGCGCCGTCACCTCTCGGAGCATGATGACCGGGAAAATGGCTAGCAGGCGCACACGCAAGAGCACCATCGCGGTTTTCTACCCCCGCCTGAACCTCATTCTCCATCCAGCGCTTCTCGCACCTTGGTTGCAAGCGCGGCGTGCGAAAAGGGTTTCTGGATAAAATGTATCCCTTCATCCAAAACACCCTGGTGCGCAATGATATCGGCGGTGTAGCCGGACATAAAAAGACATTTAACCCCTGGCTGATTCACGTGCAGCCGGTCAGCCAAATCACGGCCGTTCATTTCCGGCATGATCACATCGGTTAACAGGAGATCGATCTTTCCCGCATGCTCTTGCGACAGCCGAAGAGCCTCGTTGGGAGTGGTTGCGGCAAGAACGGTATAGCCAAGGCTCTGCAGCATGATTGTCGCCATTTCCAAAATGGCAGGCTCGTCCTCCACCACCAGGATCGTTTCCAGGCCTCGTCGTAATGGACCCGTTCCTTCTTCTCGCTTTTGTACCGCCTCTCCTGCATGTCTGGGAATATAAACTGTAAAAACGGTCCCTTGCCCTGGTTCACTGTACACATTCACAAAGCCGTTATTCTGTTTAATGGCGCCATAGACCGTTGCCAGGCCAAGGCCAGTCCCCTTGCCGACACCTTTTGTGGTGAAAAACGGTTCGAAAATCTGGGCAACGGTGTGCTTGTCCATGCCGCAACCGGTGTCACTCACCGATATCCGCACATAATCACCGGGCACAAACCCTGCGTGTGCCGCGCAGTATTCTTCATTGAAGGTGCTGTTTTGCGTCTCAACTACGATGGTCCCGACACCTGCGATTGCGTCTCGAGCATTGACGCACAGATTCGCCAAAATCTGGTCCATCTGGGAAGGATCCGCCTTGACTGACCATAAATGTTCTCCAGGAATCCAGGTCAGGTGGATATCCTCGCCAATAAGCCGCCGGATCATGGCGAGCATGCTCTCCAAGGTCTTGTTGAGATCCAGTATTTTTGGAGCGATGGTTTGTTTGCGGGCAAAGGCGAGCAACTGGCGGGTCAAGTCAGCTGATCGCTCCACAATATCCCGGATCGTACTGAACCGATGGAAATACGGATTGTCCGGTTGCATATCCATCAGAGCCAAATCTGTATGCCCCTGGATGACCGTGAGCATATTGTTGAAGTCATGGGCGATTCCGCCAGCGAGACGGGCAACGGACTCCATTTTCTGTGATTGCAGAAGCTGTGCTTTCAGCTTCTCCCGTTCTTCTTCCGTTTGCTTGCGTTCGGTACTATCGATATGGGTCCCGATCATTCGCAAGGCCCGGCCATCTTCCCCTCTGGCAACCGCCTTGCCTCTGCCTTGAATCCATTTCCACTCGCCGTCCCTCGTCCGCATCCGGTATTCAATCTGAAAGGATTCGCACCGGTTTTCAATGCAATCAGTATTCGCGGCCAGCACCGCGTCTCTCTCTTCCGGGTGAATCATCTCAATCCATGCTCCGGTGGATTGCGCTCTCGAATCTGCATCGTATCCCAGCATCGACCAATAACTTGGGCTGTAATAGACGGCGCCGGACGGAATGTCCCAGTCCCACAACCCGTCCTTGGTCGCTTCCATGGCCAGACGGAAACGCTCTTCGCTCACCCGCAGCGCTGCCTCCGCTTGTTTCCGTTCCGTAATGGCACGTGCTTGCTGAATATTTTGATACGCGGAGTTGGAGAGCTGATTGGCTAAGGTGAAGAGGGCCTGGGCAATGCGCCCGAACTGTTGGCGCGACATGGACGGCACCTCGTGAAACGCCTGCATGAACGCCGTCTCATCCGCGCCGATTGCCTGGGCGTAGCCGCGCATGGATTCCTCATTTTGGGTCTCGTTCCGCACCTGGCCGATCAGCCAGTTGGCGACATGATGACCGCCAACGGTAATACTGGCGCCGGCATCCCATAACCCGCCGCTGAGGCACGGCTGGACAATCGGCCCGCCTGGATGATACCGGCCGATGACCGCGTCGGACTTGAAGCAGTTGGAGCACCCCTGTTCCGTCTTGCGGATAATGTTGCTGCATAAATGGGTAAAGTTGCTCGGCGCGGTGATCGGGGTCCCATCGGGATGGGTGATGATTGAGGCAACTCCGGTGGCGGCGGCGAATTCGTCCTGGATGCGCTGAATCAATGCCGGATCAAACAGATCCTCAAAGGTGACGCCATTTTTCTCGGTCAATGGGCAGGTCAGGGTGACCAAGCGTTTTGCCAGCGCCTCCTCCAACCGTTTGTATTCCGTGATGTCGCGGAATTCGGTCACGCGCACCATCCGCCCTTTGTACGGAATATTCGTACCGCGGAGACTGACGGGATACTCTGTGCCGTCTTTGCGGAGCCCGGTGGCTTCGTAGGGCTGCTCGAGGCCCCGCCGGATAGTATCCATGACCTGATCACGGCAGTGCGGGGCAATGAGCTTGAGCCCATCCATGCCGATCAGTTCGTCAACAGTGTACCCTGTCTGCTCCGCGATTCCTTGATTGCAGTCCAGGATGACGCCCTGGTCGTGGATGACTATCCCGCCAAAGGAGGCATTATGGAGCGCCCGGAATCGGGCCTCGCTCTCGCGCAGCGCCGCTTCGTCGCGCCTGCTTTTGGTGATGTCTTGAAAGAAACAGTGCGTCTGACGGAATTTGCCCGCTGGGGTTGTGCCAATTTTGCCGTTGAAAGAGACCAGGATGACGGAGCCATCCTTCTTAACCATCTCGAACTCGATACCGAGAATCTCGCCTACCGCTTTGAATCGTGGGAAATTGGTCTTGAAATGGACCCGCCAGCCGGGATGGAGAAAATCGGCAAAATTCCTGCCAATCACTTCCTCGCGCCTGTAGCCGAGTATATCCAGCCAGGATTGGTTGACCTCAAGGAAACAGCCATCACCATCCAGGGATTGATAGGCGAGCGGAATCTGGGCGCAGAGCTGTCTGAGATTTTCGCACTCCGCCTGCAAGCGGGCTTCTGTTGCTTCCAGTTCCGCAACCCGTTGTGCAAGGCTCGATAGCTGTTGCGAATGCACACTGGAGGAATCGTCCATATATCTCCCGAAGCGTGTTGAAAATGGAGGGGGCACGCTCGCCAGGATGGGCTGAGCGACCCCAGACAGCTGCCTGCCGGGCAACCATTGCCATGCATTGGGCAATGCGACCCCGGACGGGAAAAAAGGTGTCCTCTTTCCCATCCATCTTTGCTTGTACCAGAATGCGAACACCGACCGTTGTCAATGCAAAGAACGAAGAAAAGAAGGAGGAAGGGGCCAGGAGGCTGGCGGAACTAACGCAGAGCATTTCACCTCGGCCTGATGCCTCGATTGCCGGGCCGCATGGTTCCTAAGGCAGCGGTCCGGGGCTTTGCGGCACTCCTTGCCAGATCCTGTCGAAGCTGTTAGAGAAAAGTTGCCATGTTTCCCCCACGCCGTTTCCCCTTGCGCAATCTCTAATATGTCTGTGAAACCCCGATCCCTCTTCCTCCACGAGGCCGCTGTCCTCCTCCGGCTGACCGGTCCGCTGGTTCTGGCGCAGTTGTCGCAGACCGCCATGGGCTTTGTCGATACGGTCATGGCCGGGCGGGTCAGTGCGGTCGATCTGGCGGCGGTGGCTGTCGGCTCCTCGATCTTTTTCCCGGTCTATCTGTTTCTGATCGGCCTGCTCAGCGCCGTTACCGCGCTGGTGGCCCAAGCACATGGGCGGGGCAACGGGCCTTTGGTGCGGCGGTCGATCCGCCAGGGCATGGTCATCGGCCTGGTGACCGGTCTGCTCCTCATGCCGGTCCTGTGGCTGATGCATCCCTTCATGGTCTGGATGGGGGTCAGCCCCGAGGTGATCCCCATTACCAGCCGCTACCTGTTCGCCATTTCCTGGGGCCTGCCGCTGGGCGGCATCTTTTTTGCCCTGCGCAACGGCGGCGACGGCCTGGCCAAACCACGGCTGTCGATGTTTGCCGGTTTCGTGGGCCTGGCGGTGAATATCGCCGCCAATTACCTGCTGATCTACGGCAAGCTCGGCCTGCCGGCCATGGGCGGCGTCGGCTGCGGCTGGGCCACCTCCTTTTCGATTCTGACCATGCTGGGATGCATGGCCCTGTTCCTGAAAAAAAGCCGGATTGACGGCACCGACCGGCTCTTGGCCATGACCCTCGCCGGGACCGGTTCCTCCAGAGCCTCGCTGGCCTCCTTTTTCCGCCTGGGGATACCGCTGGGACTGGCCCTGTTCATCGAGTGCTCGATCTTCACCATCATCGCCCTGTTCATCGCCAAGCTGGGCGCCCAGGTGGTGGCGGCGCACCAGATCGCGCTCAATTTCACCGCGCAGCTCTACATGCTGCCCTACAGCCTGGCCATGGCCCTGACGGTGCGCATCGGCTTCACCATCGGCCGCAAGCGGACCCGGAGGCTGCGGCGGATTGTCCGCACCGGTCTGATCCTGGCCCTGGCCGGGTCTGTCCTCACCGGTCTCCTTGTCTTGTGCTTTTCCCATGAAATCGCGGCCCTGTACAGTGGAGATCCGGCGGTCCGGGCGCTGGCTGCCTCGCTGCTGGTGTTTGCGGCTATCTTCCAGATGCCGGATGCGCTGCAGGTCAGTTGTGGCGGTATTCTGCGCGGCTGCAAGGACACCCGGGTGCCGCTGCTGCTGATTTTGACGGCCTACTGGGGGATCGGGCTGCCGATGGGCTATGGCTTGGGACTGGCGCACCTGGGGGGATTGGAACCTGGCCCCCAGGGCTTCTGGATCGGGCTGATCTGCGCCCTGGCAGCGGCAGCGGCACTGCTCGGCTACCGGGTACTGGTGATCGTGCGCCGGTTGGAGGGGCAGGGGACTACAACAGGCCGTCCATGACCGCCAGGCACATGTCGGCCTTATTAAGGGTGTACAGGTGGACACCGGGGGCCCCGCCATCGAGCAAGCCCTTGACCTGCTCCCGGGCATAGGCCACGCCGATCTCGTAGACCGCCGCCGACCCGCCCTGTTCATGGGCCTTCATCACCGCGTTGATCAGCTGGCCCGGCACCCGGGCGTTGCACAGCTGGAGGGTAAAGCGCAGCGAGGCCAGGCTGCGGATCGGCAGAATGCCCGGCACCACCGGCACGGTGACCCCTTGCGCCCGCAGCCGCTCGACATAGTCGAAATAGACCCGATTGTCGAAATACAACTGGGTGATGATGAAATCAGCGCCGCATGCCACCTTGTGCCGCATGACAGCCAGGTCCGCGCTAAAGGAAGGCGCCTCGGCATGGGCCTCGGGGAAACCGGCCACGCCGATGGCCAGGTGCGGATGGTTTCCCCGGATATAGCTCACCAGATCCGAGGCATGGGGAAAGGCGGCAAAGACCTCCGCATCCGTGCCGGTGAACCCGGCGGGCCGGTCACCGCGCAGGGCCAGGACATTCTCGATCCCCAGGGCCTTGATCGCTTCCAGAAACCCGTCGATCTTGTCCCGGTTAGCCGTCACCCCGGTAAGATGGGGCATGATCTCAAAGCCGCAGGTGGCAATCAGCCGCTCGCAGATTTCCAGGGTATTGCTTTGGGTGGAGCCGCCGGCACCGTAGGTCACCGAGGCAAACAGCGGCCGCAATGGTCGTAATTCCCGGGCCACCTCGAGAAATCCCGGCCATTCCTCCTGCTTTTTCGGCGGGAAAAATTCCAGGGAAACAAACGGACTGCGATCCTTGATCAGTTGAGGAATCTGCATTCCCATCCTCCTTATCTATACTGTAGCCGTGGGAGATTGCGGCTCACTGCCGAGCCTGACCCTCACGTTGAAATCGTTATTGGTAAAGACCGTCTGCAGCGGCAAAAGGCGAACGGCTAAATCCCATCTAAAAAAAAGACCGATAAACGGATCTGGCAGTCTGCTTGTCTGCCAGGGAAGGTACCCATCCCACCGCAAAAACCGTTCGACCCCTGAACTCCTCAACGCCGGCGGGTTTTCTTGCCGCTCCACAGCGGGTCCTGGCCGAACCGGGCCTGCCACCAGTCCTCGGGATCGTAGATGTCCCGTTCATCTTCCCCCGCATCCGCGCGTTTCAAGGGGAAACGGTATTCATTGCAATAGCGCATCAAGAGTTCGTACGCGGCGGTGACCCGGTACATCTGCTCGCTGCCCCCTCCAGCACCGGGCTTGGCCGCATCGGGATGATGCAGCTTGCTCAGCCGGTGGTAGGCCCGCTTGATCTCGGCCAGGGTCGCCCGATCGCCCAGTTGCAGCACCTCTTTCGCCTGTTCAACGGCCTGCCACTCCTTGGCGTTCACGCCTCGGCCTTTTTCTTCCAGGTTTTTTCGGTGCCGCGTAGGAGACGGCCGATATTCTGGTGATGTTTGACCCAGATCATCAGGACAATGAAGGCGGCCAGCCCCATTTTCCATGCCGGAACCTGGAGCAGCAGGAGCCAGAGGAGTATCGAGAGCGAACCGAGCAGCGAGCCCAGAGAGACAAAGCCGGACAGGTACACCACGGCGACAAAGACCAGCAGGCAGCCCAGCACCGCCAGCGGCGCGAGAAAGAGGAAGGCGCCCAGGGCGGTGGCCACCCCCTTGCCGCCCTTGAACCGCAGATAGACCGGAAACATGTGCCCCAGCACCGTGGCCGCGCCGCACAGCGCGATGATCAGGTCCCGGTGGGGGTCGGTCTGCATCAGCAACGCGGCGACGAACATGGGCAGATAGCCTTTGAACATGTCCAGGCCCAAGGTCAGCGCACCCTTTTTCTTGCCGAGCAGGCGGGCCACATTGGTGGCTCCGATGTTCCTGCTGCCCTGCGTGCGGATGTCGATGCCGCTGCTCCGGGACAGGAGCAGGCCAAAGGGGATGGCCCCCAGGAGATATGAGCCGAGAATGCAAAGCAGTGCAGTGATATTCATACGCGTTCGTTTCGTTTTGCTGTCAAGGCGGTCAAGAAATTCAGCCCTTGTTGTGCCGGAAAAGCATCTCCAGTTCGCAGGCGGCCGCATAGGCTCCGATCTCCTCCTGCAGGAGCCGGACATAGGGACAGTCCACCACCGCCAGCAGCTTCTGGCGCAAGCGAAAGGCCGGCTGGTCCTGGCTGTCGACCGGCTCCACCATATAGGGAAAGATCTGCGGCCGGCGGCAGACCTGCGGCCGGTCCGGGTAGACCCGGCAACGGCCCGATGGTTCCAGGTCGGGGCAACGGCTCGCCGTGGGCAGAATCAGGCTCCAGCCGGGTTGCCAGCGGATCAGCACCGGGTCTGGCCGGTCATAAAAATCGCGGCCGTTAATCTGGAGCGGCGGGTCATCGCCGGTCCGATGGGACTGTGATTGGGCAGATGCAATACGCTCCACCGGAAACAAATCAATTTCTTCCGGTTGCAGCGGAATTTCGAAATACGCCTGGGCCATGTCCTTCTCCGGACCGACGCAGCACAGGGTGCAGCCGCAGGGCGCGCAGAGCAGGCTGTTGATCCGCTCCAATTCGCGGCTGAGGATGCGTTGGGCGATCAAGGCGCCGGTCGCGGTCATGGCGTCCACCGAATGACCGTCCAAATCGATCACCCGCTCCGCTGATGGCGTGCCGGCCTTGAGATCCACCAGGGGCTGGAAGAGATCAACATAGGGTGCCAGATCGCGGGCCGGGTCGCGGTAGAGGGCGTAGCCGGTTTCGATGTCTGCGGGCAGCTGGGCGATCACCTCGTCCACGGTGGCAAAATCGCCGGTCCAATAGACAAACTGCACAATCCCCACCAGGGGCAGGACTGGTTGGCGCAATAATGCCAGCCCCTCTGCCAACGCTTCTTTTTTGACCATTTCGCTCCCCAAAAGTTTGGCCCGCACCCTACACAAAAAAACGCCGAAAAACAAGAAGCCACCGCGCCCAACCTGGCGGAGACGGCGCAGACTCTTTACTTTAGCCGTCAAACTGATTACATACCAAGAAGTTTCTTCGCACAACAAAGGTGTTCGCGCACCATGAACAAGACATGAATATGGCCATCAAAACGATCATTACCTATCCCCATCCGGTCCTCCGGGAAAAGGCGAAAAAAATAACGGTCTTTGACCAGGAATTGAAAAGCCTGGTCGAGGATATGGCGGACACCATGTACCAGGCCCCCGGCGTCGGTCTGGCAGCCAACCAGATCGGCGTTGCCCGGCAGGTGGTGGTGGTGGACCGCTCCACCGTGGACAATCAACGAACCTATATCACCCTGATCAATCCGGAAATCACATGCGGCGAGGGCAGCGTCGTCGACGAAGAGGGTTGCTTGAGCGTGATCGAGTGCTATGCCAAGGTCAAGCGCTTCCGCAAGATCCGCGTCACCGCTCAGGATGTGGAGGGCAACCTCCTGGAATTCGATGCCGAGGAGCGCTACGCCCGCATCATCCAGCATGAGGTCGACCACCTTCTGGGCACCCTGTTCATTGATCGCCTCAGTTCGCTCAAACGGGCTCTCTATAAAAAGAAGTTGAAAAAAATCCTCCAGGAGGAGGAATGAGCGCACCCTTGCGCATTGTGTTCATGGGCACGCCGGATTTTGCCGTGCCCGCGCTGCAGTCCCTCCTGGACGGGCCGGAGCAGGTGGTGGCCGTGGTCTGTCAGCCCGACCGGCAACGCGGCCGGGGCAAGGTGCTGCGTCCGCCACCGGTGAAGGTGCTGGCCGAACAGTGCGGCATCCCGGTGCTGCAGCCGGAGTCGGTGCGCAAGGAGCCGTTCCTCGGGCAGATCCGCGAACTGGCGCCGGATCTCCTGGTGGTGGTGGCCTACGGCAAGATTCTGCCCGGTGCGCTCTTGCGGCTGCCCCGCCTCGGGGCGATCAACGTCCACGGCTCGCTCCTGCCCAAATACCGCGGCGCGGCCCCCATTCAATGGGCGGTGATCAACGGCGAGCAGGAGACCGGCATCACCATCATGCAGATGGACGAGGGCATGGACACCGGCGACATCCTTCTGACCGTGCCGGTGGCCATCGGGCCGCGAGAGACTGCGGGCCAACTGTTTGATCGTCTGGCCCGTTTGGGCGGGGAAACTCTGGGCGCGGCTCTTGCCCGGATCAAAGAGGGGCAACTGACCCGGCGGCCGCAGGATCACGCCCTGGCCACCAATGCCCCGATGCTCAAAAAGGAGATGGGCCATCTTGACTGGAACCTGCCGGCCTCCCGCCTCCACTGTCTGATCCGGGGGCTTGATCCCTGGCCTTCGGCATACGGTTTTATCGACGGCAAACGCTACCGCTTTTTCAACCCCGAAATCGTTCCCGTTCGCTCCTCCGAACCACCGGGCACCATCTGCCGCGCCGACCAGCAGGGGCTTTTGATCGCCACCGGCGACGACGGCCTGCTCATCCGCGAAATCCAGCCCGAGGGTAAGAAGCGGATGGCGGTCGATGCCTGCCTCCGCGGCGTCCGCATTCCTCCCGGCACCGCAGTCAGCTGATGCACACCGCCTATCTCGACTGTTTTTCAGGGGTCAGCGGCGACATGCTGCTTGGCGCCCTTCTTGATGCCGGGATGCCGGAAAGCTATCTCCGCGCGGTTCTGGCCGGGCTGCCGCTGCACGGCTACACCCTGACGGTGGAACAGAAAACCATGCAGGGCTTTGCCGCCACCCGGGTACGGGTGGCGTGCGGTGGCCACGATCATTGCCACGAGCAGCACGGGCATCAGCATCATGCACACCGCCATCTGGCGGAGATCACCACTCTACTCAGCCAAGCGGCGATCCCGCCTCAGATCCGGGACAAGGCCCTGGCGGTCTTTACCCGCCTGGCCGAAGCCGAGGCCGCGGTCCATGGCACCACCGTCGAGGCCATCCATTTCCATGAAGTCGGGGCGGTGGACGCCCTGGTCGACATCGTCGGCACAGTCGCCGGATTCGCCTATCTCAACATCGACCGACTCATCTGCTCCCCCCTGCCCATGCCGCGCGGCTGGGTGACCTGCGCCCACGGCGAGATTCCCCTGCCCGGACCAGCGGTGTGCCGTTTGTTGGAAGGGGTGCCGGTGTACGGCGAACAGCTCGACCAGGAGCTGGTGACCCCCACCGGCGCGGCCCTGGTCCGCGAGCTGGCCGATGATTTCGGGCCGCTGCCGCCAATGCTCCTGACCCGGACCGGGTATGGAGCCGGTTCGATGGAGCGTAGCGACGGCCGGCCCAATCTGCTGCGCCTGCTGCTTGGCCAGGGCACGGAGGTGGCCGAAGCCCAGGAGGTCGAAGTGATCGAGACCCATCTCGACGACTGGAACCCCGAATTCTGGCCTCATGTCAGTGAACGGTTGATGGCAGCCGGCGCTCTCGATGTCTGCCTGATTCCCATCCAGATGAAGAAAGGGAGGCCGGGGTTCCTCCTGCGGGTGATCGCCGAGCCCGCCACCCGTCAACCCCTCACCACCCTGCTGTTCAGCGAGACCAGCACCATCGGCCTGCGCTGGCGGCGCGAGGCGCGGATGACCCTGCCCCGGGAAAGCGTCACCGTGCCCACCCCCTGGGGCGATCTGGCGGCCAAGAAAATCACCACCCCCAACGGCGAGGTCATCACCCCCGAATACGAGGCCTGCCGGAAAATCGCCGCAGCGCATCAGGTACCGCTCCAGACGGTCTACGCCGCTGTCAGCAGGCACACAATCAAAATACCGAGGAAAAAAGCATGAAGTACGTCATTGGGCTTGAAGCAGGCAGGAAAGAACCGATCAAGGATCTCGAAAACGCCAAACGCATTGTGCTCGTCGACCAAGAAACGGTCGGCGCGGAAGAGATCACCTTTGCGCACTGTACATTTGCAGCCCAAACCGCCTCCCATAAAAAACACATCCATAAGGACGCCGAAGAGGTGATTTACATCCTCTCGGGCAAGGGGATCAGCGGGGTGAACGACACCGAGGTGGAAATGAAACAGGGAGAGACCATGTTCGTTCCGCGCGGTGCGGTGCATTGGTTTTACAATCCTTTTGCAGAGCCGGTTGAGATGCTTTTTGCCTATACCAAGCCCTCATTACACGCCGCGGGCTATACAATTGTTGAGTAACTCGTTGCCTGCGTCTCCGATCTGCAAGCGGCGTGCTGGTACAACGCCTCTTTCCGCACGTCACTAATTCCTTACAACCCGTTCCTGAACTGTTATGGACCGTCTGCTGATGTTCATCGCCACCGGGGCCGGTAGCGGCTATCTGCCCATCGCGCCCGGAACCTGGGGGTCTGCGGTCGGGGTGCTGCTCTGGCTGCTGGTCAGCCGGCTGGAAACGGCCCTCTACCTCTCGGTCATTGCTGCACTCTTTGTCATCGGCGTCTTTAGTGCCGGCGCAGTGGAAAAAATAGTCGATCGGCCCGATCCGGGCATCGTGGTCATCGATGAAATCGTCGGCCAACTGATCGCCCTCAGCCTCGCCCCAGCCCACCCGGCCGCGCTCTTCGCCGGATTTTGTCTCTTTCGTTTTTTTGATATACTCAAACCGTTCCCCATCGACTGGATTGATAGTCACCTCCACGGCGGCCTCGGCATCATGCTCGACGATGTGGTTGCCGGGTTGTATGCCCTGCTGCTGCTGCACGCCGGAATATGGTTGCTGCGGATGCTGTAAAAAACCTCGGAGAGCCAGAGATGGTGCAAATATCCCCGACTGCTCTTATGCGGCACCAAGGGATACGGCCTTTCTCCATGGGTTGTTTTTTTCAGTCAAACAGCCAGGTGATAGCAACGCCGACTTGAAAAAAAGAGGTGCTTTTAAGGGGGGTGCACCAAACCACCTTACCAACGCCTTTCATTGTCGTGAAGGTTTCCTCATCTTCGACACAAAAATGGATAGCAGTTTCAGGCTCTAGTAATTGGTCGCTGGCAAAACGTATACCGTGTTCGCTCAGATCAAAGGTCCAAGTGGTATCAGTACCATTTTTGAAGAGATGGTTATCTACAATTTCTGCATAACTGAACCTATTGTAACGAGAAGTGCGGATGGAGCGACGGTGGTTGATTGAGTGTTCCTGCTCCGGCTCAGTTTGATTTTCAAAACCCGCCAGTTGTACATAATAAGAACACCAGGCAAATCGGCTAGATAAACAATACATCACAACATGATGTTGTAATGGGATAAAAAGATCGTCTTTGACCAGCAGACAGCAACAGGTAAAAGGTGACCAGTATGGACAGGAACAATATTCCTGCAACGCTTTATTTTGGGTTACGGTAGCCATGACAAGCACCCAAAATTCGAATTTTGAAATCAAAAAGGCGGAGCCTTATGACTCCGCCCCAAGGCTGTTATTCTGTTTGTAGAAAGAATCAGCTTCTTTTCTTCCTCGCGACACCGGCGAGTCCTATTAAACCTGTACCAAAGAGCAGCATGGTGGCTGGTTCGGGGACCGCATTTGAGGTTACAGTTCCTGCGAAATGTGAAATCGATGGAATTGTGGTCCCGCCGGTCAATAGATTCTCAGTACTCCACGTGCCCTGTGTAGCTGCAGGGTCGACAAAGTAGAGTGCCCACTCATTGGTTCCTTTCACGCCGTAGAAATCAAGAGCATACATAGTCGGGGTAATAAACCAACCCCCTGTCAAACCGCCTAGATTTGACGTTACTTTTAAAGTTACCACTCCGTCGGTTGCTTCCCCTGCCCCCCCATCAACCTTTAAAAATACTTCAGCGGAGTACGGCGCACCCAGAAAATATCCAATTAACGCCTCCATTTCATCTGGCTTTATTTCATTTCCTTGTCCAGGTGCAGGGGTCGCAGTAACCGTCCCAAGATAAATACCAGAGAAGGACCCACCAGAGTATCCAATTAATTCAGGTATAGCTCCTGAATCATATACTGCAGTCAACCCCCCCTTTCCATGAAGGGCAACGGTATAACCAGTAGGAAGTGGGGGAGTATTGTCAAATAAAGCATTAGTGATTATCTATAAATAATCATGGCCTTGTTCAAGACAATCATAGCGGCCGCCAAGGTGTTGAGTGCAATGTACGAGAGATCCGTCTTCTCGTATCGTGGTACCAATTTGCGAAACCGGTTGAACC
>Ga0209639_1000088_pt1 | contig 147732 bp, 136 predicted proteins | sample EPASupsiteHSE605_FD_187268 | JGI IMG/M metagenome (GOLD analysis project Ga0209639, IMG submission 187268) | Bioremediated contaminated groundwater from EPA Superfund site, New Mexico - Sample HSE6-05 (SPAdes) (version 2) | ecosystem: Environmental > Aquatic > Deep subsurface > Groundwater >...
CCATGCCGACATCGATGTTGGCTGGCGGGGTGATGAGGTTAAAGTGGATGTTGAAGCCGTGGGCAAACAAGAGCATGTTGCCCTCGGAGAGATTCGGGGCGACTTCCGCGTAATAGATGTCGGCTGCCTTTTCATCGGGGACAAGCATCATGACCATGTCGGCTGCCGCGGCGGCGGAGGGCACGTCCATGACGGTGAGGCCGGCGGCCTGCGCCTTGGCCCAGCTGGGCGAATCCTTGCGCAGGCCGACTACGACCTTAACACCTGACTCCTGGAGGTTTTGTGCATGCGCGTGACCCTGGCTGCCATATCCGATTATCGCGACCGTTCTGTTTTTCAGAAGGTCCATATTGCAGTCTGCATCATAGAATTTTTCGATCATTTTTGCTGTCTCCTTTAGCATTTTTATTATTAAGTCTCCCGGCGCCCGCAGGCGCTCAGGATCTGTGGCTCTCTCTGTTTTCACAGACCATGACCTTGCTGCCGCGATCCATGGCGGTGACGCCCGTTCGGCACAGCTCCAAAATTTGATATTTCCCGATCACGTCCAGAAACCCGTTGATTTTACTGGGTTTTCCCGTCAGCTCGCAGACGATGCTCGATGGGGAAAAGTCCACGATGCTGGCCTTATAAATGTCGCAAATTTCGCGGATGGCGCCGCGCTGGCTCTCGTCCGCGCCGATCTTCACCAGCAGCAGCTCGCGCAGGATCGCTTCGTTTTCATCCTCAAGCTGGACGGCCTTAATCTCCACCATTTTCTTCGTCTGGAGGATAATCTGCTCGATGACGCGGTCGTCACCCTGCGTTGTCACGGTGATACGCGAAAACAGCGGGTCGTTCGTTTCCGAAACGGTCAGCGAGTCTATGTTGTAGCCGCGCTTGCCGAAGAGCATCGCAACCCGTGTGAGGACGTTGGCATTGTTTTCAACGAGCAGAGCTATTATGGCTTTTTTACCGTTCATGCTGCACCCCCCTATTCCAGAATCGCGGAACGAACCGTGCCGCCGTTGGGTATCATGGGCAGCACCTTCTCGTCGCGGCTGATCGGACAAACGATCCAGGCCGGGCCCTCGCCCGCAAGCGCCTCATCGATCGCTTTGCCAAGCGCTTCCTTCGTCTCGGCTCGAAAGCCTCTGGCGCCGAAGCCCTCGGCTACCTTGACATAGTCTGTCTTGCGCTCGGGCTCTGTGGCAACAAAATGCTTCTCATAGAAATCGTTCTGCCACTGGTGAACCATGCCGAGCACCTTGTTGTCAAATATGACGGTGATAACCTTCAGCTTGTTTGAAACCGCGGTGCAGCACTCGTTCATATTCATGTGGAAGCTGCCGTCGCTCGTAATATGGAAGACCGCCGCGCCCGGAAGCGCAACCGCCGCGCCGATGGCCGCGCCATAGCCAAAGCCCATCGTACCAAGACCGCCGCTGGTGATAAAGCCGCGGGGGCGCGTCTTCTTGCAGAACTGGGCCGCCCACATCTGGTGCTGACCGACATCCGTTGTGATGACAGCGTCGCTGCCGCTCTTTTCGCCAATCACTTCCATGATCTCATAGGGGCGAATGCCGGTGATATTTTTGCCGTTTATAATGTCATAGTCCTTTTTCCACTTGGAGATGAGCTCCAGCCACTCGGGGCGCTCCTTGCCCTCCACCAGGGGGATGAGGCTTTGAAGCTCCATCTTGAGGTCGCCGATGACGGCAAGCTCCACCAGCACGTTCTTGCGGATTTCGCTCTCGTCGATATCAAACTGTACAATGGTCGCATGGGGGGCAAAGTCGCGCAGGTTCAGCGCCACGCGGTCCGAAAAACGGGTGCCCATCGCGAGCAGCAGATCCGCCTCGTCAATGGCGTGGTTTGCCGTCATGCTGCCGTGCATGCCGAGCATGCCCATGTCCAGATCGTCGCCAAAGCCGATGACGCCCGTGCCCATGATCGTGTGGCAGGTGGGGATGCGCGCCTTCTTGACAAACGCGACAAGCGCCTCGCCCGCCTCGCTGCTGATGACGCCGCCGCCGAAGCAGACCACCGGACGCTTAGACTTTGCCAGCAAATCGGCAACCTTCTGCAGCGTGCTCTGGGGGGCGCAGGGGGCCTTGGGCTCGACCCAACGCTCGGCGGGCGTATACTCGCAGAGCGCCGCCGTGATGTCCTTGGGCACATCGATCAAAACGGGGCCGCGCCTGCCGCTGCCCGCAATTTTGAAGGCGTTGCGGATGGTATCGGCGAGCTTTGTAATGTCGCGCACGGCGTAGTTATGCTTGGTGACGGGCTGGGTGATGCCGGTGATGAACACCTCCTGGAAGCTGTCCTTGCCGATCAGAGACGTGCCCACGTTCGCCGTGATGATCACCATCGGCACGCTGTCAAGATACGCCGTTGCAATGCCGGTGACGGTGTTCGTCGCGCCCGGGCCGCTCGTTGCGAGCATGACGCCGGTTTTGCCGGTGGCTCTGGCATAGCCGTCCGCCGCGTGTGTCGCACCCTGTTCATGGGCCGACAGATAGTGCTTAATCCTGTCCTGTCTGTGATAGAGGGCTTCATAGATATTCAGTGCGGCCCCGCCCGGATAGCCGAACAAATCGGTTACACCCTGCTCGATCAAGACCTCGATGATGATTTCCGCTCCCGTTAGTTTCAAATCACATTCCTCCCGTGAAATTCTCCGTTTCCCAATGCAGCGCTTTAAATCGAAAAGAATTCAGATAAACAAAAAAAGCCATGTCTCTCATATGAATATCAAGAGACAAAGGCTATTCATCCTCTGCGGTACCACTCTTCTTGCTCTTTTAACGCGCTGCACCACCTTAAAAGAACCCCTCTGCGACGTCAATAAACGTCGGACGCTGTAACGGGCGTTTTACCGTTTTTGCTTACACAGACGGTTTCCCGCCCTTCTGCAAACTGCTCCGGGATGATTTTCGTTCGGAATCCGGCGCTGCCTTTCACCATACGGCAGCTCGCTGAAGCCTTTTCTCCCGACTTACTTGTTCCCATCAAAGCATTTCTGATTTATTTGATTGTTTTCATGTTACATCACAAAAACAACACTTGTCAACTGTTTATTTTCCCAAAAGCGCATTTATTGCGAACAAAAGTTCTATTTATTTCGCGCGCCCGCCGCCCACTGGACTAAGTGCCCAATAAAACAGGCTTCAACCGGCTTGACCCTTGGAGAAAGTCCTAAGTCTAAGCGCAAAAAGAAAAAAATTATTTTTTGCCCCTTGACAAAAGCAGAATCTTCGTGTACCTTTAGCACAATAAAGCATAAATGCAGTGACAGGGACAAAGCCCATCCGGAACATTCAGAGAGCCGTTGTTTGGTGTGAAACGGTATGTGAGGGATTGGCGAACTCACCCTTGAGCAGTCCGCTGAAAGCGCAAAGCGCCGTAGGTGTGAACGGGTTTCCTCACCGTTACCAAAGAGGCAATATTTCAGATGAGATGTTGAAAGCGGACAGCATTGCTGTCAATTGGAGTGGTACCGCGGAGTTTCAGCTTCGTCTTCTTTTAGGAAGACGGAGCTTTTTTGTTTTATTTAGGCCTAATCAAATTTCAGAACAGGTCTTAGTGAGAAGGAGGAACTGAAAAAAATGAGGAAAATCAAGGTGTTCGACACCACCCTGCGCGACGGCGAGCAGTCTCCCGGCTGCAGCATGAACCTTTCGGAGAAGCTGCAAATGGCGCGCCAGCTGGACGCACTCGGTGTTGATATCATAGAAGCCGGCTTTGCAATCGCCTCTCCGGAGGACTTCAAGAGCGTCGAAGCTATAGCCCAGACTGTACAAAACTGTAAGGTCGCCAGTCTCGCCCGCTGCACACAGGGAGACATTGACGCCGCATGGAATGCTGTGAAAGGCGCGAAGTACCCGCGCATTCACATCTTCATCGCAACAAGTGATATACACATGGAATATAAGCTGAAAATGTCCCGCGAACAGGTTCTGGAGAGCATTGCAAAGCATGTGGCCTATGCCAAGGCCTTCTGTGACGACGTCGAATTTTCCTGCGAGGACGCCTCGCGCTCCGACCGGGACTTTCTCGTCCGCAGCTGCGAAACCGCCATCCGTGCGGGCGCAACGGTGCTGAACATTCCCGACACGGTGGGCTACTCCTCGCCGCAGGAGATGTTCGATCTGATTACCTTCCTGCGCGAGCACACCGCGGGCATTGAAAATGTGGACATTTCCGCCCACTGCCACGATGACCTCGGCATGGCGGTCGCCAATTCTCTGGCCTGCATCCGCGCGGGTGCCAGTCAGGTCGAGTGCACCGTCAACGGCATCGGCGAGCGCGCGGGCAACGCAAGTCTTGAGGAGATTGTGATGGGACTGAAGACCCGCGGAGAATATTTCCGCGCGGAAACAGGCGTCAACACCCAGCAGCTCTACAAGACCAGCAAGCTGCTGGCCGCCATCACGGGTGTGCCGATTGCGCCGAGCAAGTCCATTGTCGGGGCGAACGCCTTTGCGCACGAAAGCGGCATCCACCAGCACGGGGTGATGGCAAACGTGCTGACCTACGAGATCATGAAGCCCTCGGACGTCGGCATTCCGCAGAACAACATGGTGCTCGGCAAGCACAGCGGCAAACACGCCCTGCGTGACCGTCTCAGCCAGCTCGGCTACGAGGTCTCCAAGGAGCAGCTCGACGAGATCTTCATCGGCTTCAAGGCCCTGGCGGACAAGAAAAAGAACCTCACCGACAACGACGTTGAGGCCCTTGCGCTGGCAACGACCCACGCGGTGGCTGAGGCCTACGAGCTTTTGAGCCATGTCGTGAGCACCGGCAAGGACATTACGAACCTCGCCTGCATCAAGATTAAACGCAACGACGAGATCATCGAGGAGGTCGCCATCGGCACCGGCCCCATCGACGCCGCCTTCAAGGCCGTCGACAAGATTACAAAGCTCGATGTCTCGCTCGAGAGCTTCAGTCTCAACGCCGTCACCGACGGCGAGGACGCGATGGGCGAGGCCGTCGTCAAGCTGCGCTGCGGCAACAGTCTTTATACCGGCTGCGGCCTATCCACGGACGTGATTGAGTCCTCGATCCGTGCCTATATCAACGGCATCAACAAGATCGTCGGCTCCGGGCGCTGAACCTCTTGAAAGGACAATAAGTCAATGGGAATGACAATGACACAAAAAATACTGGCCGCCCACGCGGGACTTCCGAGCGTTGCGGCAGGCCAGCTGATTAAAGCAAAGCTCGACCTCGTGCTGGGGAACGACATCACCGCCCCCGTCGCGATCAACGAGTTTGAAAAGGCGGGCTTCCAGACGGTTACGGACGGGGCGCGCATCACCCTCGTGATGGACCACTTTGCCCCGAATAAGGACATTAAGGCCGCCGAGGGCTGCAAAAAATGCCGCGGCTTTGCCAAACGCTTCGGCCTCGAGCATTTTTACGACGTGGGCGAGATGGGCATTGAGCACGCGCTGATTCCCGAAAAGGGGCTGATTGCCCCGGGCGAAGCGGCTATCGGCGCGGACAGTCACACCTGCACCTACGGCGCGCTGGGCGCCTTCTCGACGGGCGTCGGCTCAACGGATATGGCCGCCGCCATGGCAACGGGCGAGACCTGGTTCAAGGTGCCCGCGGCAATCAAGGTGAATCTCACGGGGAAAATGGGCCGGTGGGTCAGCGGCAAGGACGTGATCCTGCACCTGATCGGGCTGCTCGGCGTCGACGGGGCGCTGTACCAGTCGCTCGAATTTTCCGGGGAGGGCCTCCAAAATCTCGCGATGAGCGACCGGCTCACGATTGCGAATATGGCTATTGAGGCGGGCGCGAAAAACGGCATCTTCGCCGTGGACGACACGACCCGCGCCTATATGGCGGGCCGCTGCGACCGGGATTGGACCGTTTATGAAGCCGATGCCGACGCGGAATACGCAAGCGTCATTGACCTTGACCTTGCCACCGTGCCCTGCACCGTCGCCTGGCCGCATCTGCCGGAAAACACCCACCCCGCCACCGAGGGGGGCGACATTGAGATCGATCAGGTCGTGATCGGCTCCTGCACAAACGGCAACATTGAGGATATGGCCGCGGCTGCGGAGCTTCTCAAGGGTCGGCACATCAAAAAAGGTCTGCGCGGCATCGTCATCCCGGCGACACCGAAGATTTATATGGAGTGCATCGAGCGCGGCTACACGAGGATTTTCCTCGAGGCGGGCTGCATCGTTTCCACCCCGACCTGCGGGCCCTGTCTCGGCGGGCACACGGGCATTCTCGCCGCGGGCGAGCGGGCGGTTTCCACCACCAACCGCAACTTTGTCGGGCGCATGGGTCACGTGGAGAGCGAGGTCTATCTCGCCTCGCCCGCCGTCGCCGCGGCAAGCGCCATCACGGGGCATATCAGCCACCCGCAGGAGGTCGTAAATATATGAATGCACACGGAACTGCCATTAAATACGGCGACCACATCGACACGGACGTCATCATCCCCGCCCGTTACCTCGCCACCCAAAGCCCTAGCGAGCTTGCAAGCCACTGCATGGAGGACATCGACAAGAGCTTTGTCGGTCGGGTCCAGTCCGGCGACATTCTGGTTGCGGGCGTCAACTTCGGCTGCGGCTCCTCGCGGGAGCACGCGCCCATCGCCATCAAGGCCAGCGGCATTTCCTGCGTCATTGCCAAGAGCTTTGCGCGGATATTCTACAGAAACGCGATTAACATCGGCCTTGCTATCCTCGAATGCGAAAAAGCGAGCGACGGCATTGCCGAGGGCGACGATGTGTCCATCGATTTTGACACGGGCATCATCACAAACAACACCAAAAACGAAAGCTATCAGGCCCAGCCCTTCCCCGACTTCATCAAGCAGATGATTGCGAGCGGCGGGCTGATGGCCTCCATCACCGGGGGTGGCGCACAGTGAAGAAAACCATTGCGATCATAAACGGGGACGGCATCGGCCCCGAAATCATGGCGCAGGCGCGCGCGGTGCTCGACAAAACGGCGGAAAAATTCGGCTATACATTTATATATAAGGAAGCGCCGATGGGCGGCAACGCCTATGACCGCTTCGGCACGCCCCTGCCCCAGTCCAGTCTCGACACCTGCCTTGAGGCGGACAGTGTGCTGCTCTCGGCCATCGGCGGCCCGAAATGGGACGGGGTGCCCAAGGAAAAGCGCCCCGAGTTCGGCCTGCTCAGTCTCCGCGAGGGGCTGGGTCTTTATGCCAATCTGCGCCCGGCAAGGCTCTTCGACGAGCTGCGCGACGCAAGCCCCCTCAAGCCCGCCATCGTCGACAAGGGCATCGACTTTGTCGTCGTCCGTGAGCTGATCGGCGGGGCCTACTTCGGCGAGCACCGCACCGAAAAGCTGGAGGGCGAATACTACGCGCAGGATATCATGGGCTATTCCGAGCACGAAATCGAGCGCATCGCCCGCGTCGCCTTTGAAACGGCCCGCAAGCGCCGCCATATCGTCTGCTCTGTCGACAAGGCCAATGTCCTCGACAGCTCCAAGCTCTGGCGCAAAACCGTCATCAGAATCGCGGAAGAGTATCCAGATGTGACACTTTCGCATATGTATGTCGACAATTGCGCGATGCAGCTTGTCCGCGACCCCGCCCAGTTCGACGTAATCGTCACCGAGAACCTCTTTGGCGACATCCTGTCGGACGAGGCGAGCATGATTTGCGGCTCCATCGGCATGATTCCCTCAAGCAGTCTCGGCACCGGCACCCGCGGCCTGTATGAGCCGATACACGGCAGCGCCCCCGACATTGCGGGCACCGATCAGGCAAACCCCATCGGCATGATTTTGTCGGCGGCGATGATGCTGCGCTTTTCCTTTGACCTGCCGGAGGCGGCGGACGCCATCGAGCAGGCGGTCGATGCCGTCCTCAAGCAGGGGCTGCGCACCGGCGACACGATGAGCGCGGGCAAGACCCGTCTTGGCTGCCGCGACATGGGCAAGGCCATCTGCGACCGCATCTGAACGCAGCCCGACACTGACACGCGCGCACCTCATCGCGCCCAATAACAAGCAGCGCTGACCACTTTCCCGGTCAGCGCTGCTTCTTTGCATAATCGTCATAAAAATGTCTATGCAGAATAGTATTGCTTGTGATTTCGACGTTTTGATGGTACAATTAGCCAATAGCGACATCGTTCAATTCGATACCAACCCACGCACCCCGCCGTTTCTTTGCATGATACTGGCAGCGTGAGATTAATGAGACCCGCTCTGCCAATCGGTAGAGCGGGTCTGCGCGTATGTAGGGGGTGTGGGGGCGCATGAGCTAGTTGCTGATTAAAAGTCGATTGAGTTCTTGTTGTAGCAATAATGGGAAGTCGCTAAAAACAAGTCTTAATAATATCAAAATCTTAGGATATGGTTTTGGGAGAAAAAATGAGTAATAAAGACAATAAAAATTTAAATAAAAAGACTATGGAAACATTTATTAACCAGTATCACCGTGAATTTGATTTCTATAATGCAGCAAGTTTATTGGCCGCTCAACTTATTGAAGCTCAATTGGTTAGTAAAGGAATTAGGGCTATAGTTACTTCTCGTGCTAAAAGCCCCTCTCGACTTCACGATAAAATAACTAAACGTGCCCTTGAGGAAAATAAGAAGTACATGAACTTGGATGACATATACAGTGATATTGTTGACTTAGCTGGAGTTCGAATTGCTTTGTATTTCAATTCAGAACGTGACGAAATCGAGCAAATTATCAACGATATTTTTTCTATACATAAGAAAAAAGAATTTCCAACGGAGGGTAAAAGCCAAGGATATAAGGCAACACATTATAGGGGAACCATTAAAGCGAATGCTTTAACAGAACAACAACAAAGATATTCTAAAGCAAATATTGAGATCCAAGTTGCATCGTTGCTTATGCATGCATGGGCGGAGGTCGAACATGATATTGTATATAAGCCATTGCAAGGAAAAGTTTCAGAGTCTGAACAAAAGGCGTTAGACGAGTTAAATGCTATTGTATTGCAAGGAGAGGAGACCCTTAAAAAGCTGCAACAGGCAACCTATAAACGAAACTCATTTAATGACCATTATGATTTATATAACTTTTTAATTCAATATATCTCTGAAAAGTATGATGTTGAAGAGGAACTAGCATTGGTGGGCGACGTTAAAAAACTTTATTATTTTTTGCTTGATAACAAAATTAACACCCAGATTAAGCTTAAGAACAAGATAAAAGACTGCAACATAATAATTGGTGAAAATTGGACATTATCTGATCAAATCATGGATTATATTCTAGGAAATTATAGGAATAAATATCTATTACATGTAGATAGCGTAATATATGAAAATAAAAATGGCTTTTTAGCCGAAAGTGCTGCTGGTGCATTTCTTTTCGCATGGATTGACCTAGAAAAAATGTTGAAAGAAGAAAGCATCGCAACCTCGAATAAAAATGAATATATAAAATTAAATAGTCTTGTAAATATGGGAGTTTTATCTAAAGATGAATATGATAGAATTTATAAATTAAGAAGTGTCAGAAACAGCTTAGTTCATGGAATAGAAATTCCTGAAAGTGATTATTTAGAATGGTATACAAAAGAGATTCTTGAACTTACACAAAACTTGAAAAATAAAATTCAAGGAAATAAAAATGTTCAAGGAGAGGTGGATGAACCAGCGTAGAGTCTGCTGAGATTAGCTCCGAAAAGATGTTGATTTAATTCCATGTAAAAGGGCTATCAGTACTTAACATACGAGACACTTTCATCCTGTGGGTATCATTCGCGTATTATGCAAACGCGTTGTTGAATTAATTAGATTTAGTAATCAATATGCATCATGATTTTTATGAGGAGAATTATATGAAACAGACTAATTTGGAACAAACAACTATGTTCGATGAGGGGCTCGCTTCTGAGGGCCAGTTAGAAGACCAGATAGCTTTTCTTAGAAATAGTTTGACAACCGACCGAATGGACATGTCTTTTGGGGAAATAATGAATATGTATGAAAGAGAAGAAATTATTATCTCTCCAGAATTTCAGCGACTTTTTCGCTGGACTATTGACCAAAGATCGAGGTTCATTGAATCTTTGTTGCTTGGCATACCTATTCCGCCAATTTTTGTTGCCGAAGATAAAGACGGACGCTGGGAATTAGTTGATGGCCTGCAACGAATTTCAACAATATTCTCTTTTTTCGGTATTTTACGCACTGAGAGAGAAGAACTCAACAATTGGGCATTAGTATCTGGCGACTTGTTAGATACTTTAGAGGGGTTTAATAAAGACAGCCTGCCAAATAGATATCGCTTGAACCTGAAGCGATCTGTCTGCCGTGTTGAGATAATAAAATGGGACAGTCAATGGGACATGCGCTACGAATTGTTCAGCAGACTAAACACTGGAGGAGCACCCTTAACTGATCAAGAAATTCGAAATAGCATTTTTAGATCTGGCTTATCTGAAATGTACGCCTTTATTGACAAAGCAGTTATATACCCCAGTTTTATCGAACTCATTGCATTAACTGAACGACAAAATCTTGAATTATACAATCAAGAACTAATTGTACGATATATCTGTTTGGTAAGCGACTGGGAAAATGTCAATTCATCCATATCGTTATACATGACATCATTTTTGAAGAATTTATTAGACAACAGAAAAGATATAGATCAGGGAGTTATTGAGCTTTTCTATAAAACATTAGATCTACTTCAACCATTAGGAAAAGGGATTTTTCGTTTTGAAAATAGCTCTCTCTTTTCTTCAAGTCTGTATGATGCCATAATTATAGGAATTTCAAAAAATATTGAGTATTATACATCTCATCCCAACGAAATACTTTCCAAAATCATTTTATTAAAGGAAGACGCTCAGTTTAGAAAAAACTCTGGCGTAGCATCTAGTAGCAAGAATCGAGCTAAAAGGCGAATATCTAGAGCGTTAGAAATTTTCGGGGATTATGCCAGTGAATAATTTTTCTTACATAATAAATGCAGACTTGAATTGGCGTTTTGGAGAAATAGCTATTTTAAAATCTCTTACAGTTCAAACGCATATGACTGAGAATAAGCGTACTGTTTCAAGAAAATACACTGTTCCCGCTTTTTATGCCGTCTGGGAAGGTTTTGTGGTTAATGCTTTCACCGAATATATTCGAGCAATAAATGAAAAAAACCTATTATGTAATAATTTACATAAAGATATAGTTACGCACTATCTTTTTAGTACGCTAAATCTGCATCAGCCTCCCCATGAATATAGCAGACGAACAAGTTTTATTAAAAAAATACAAAACAGTATAAGCGAAGTTGTGAAGATACCTTTAAATGTTGATACTGCATCAAATGTCGACTATAAAGAATTATCTAATATATTTTTTCGATATGGTGTTAGCAGTAGCAAATTAGAAAAGTATACAGCCCCATTAAATAAATTTGTTAATTATCGAAACAGGATTGCACATGGCGACAGCTCTGTTACAGTTGACGCATCACATATTGTAGAATTCTCAGAAACTATAATATCTCTCATGACCGATATAACAGATATACTTATTGAACATATTAATCGAGAAGCTTTTTCAGTATGTTCTTGATATAATGCCCCCCACAACCAACAGGAGAATAAGCCATGACTGAAAAAGAACTATGGAAACAATATCTCTCGGCGCACCCGGAGGATCGGAATAAAACCTATGAGGCGTGGTGCTATGGCAGCGACACGCCGGACGAGCTGGCGGCGCTGACAGCAAGCGGCATCAAAACCGCTACCGCGTCCGCCTATGCGTTTTATGCCTATGAAAAATGCGATTTGCCAAAGGCCGGCGATTTCAGCATCATCCTGCGGACGGACGGCACCGCGCTGTGCCTCATCCAAACGGAGCGGGTATCGGTCGTGCCCTTTATGGAGGTAACCGCCGAGCAGGCCTACAAGGAAGGGGAAGGCGACAGGAGCCTTGCCTATTGGCGAACGGTTCATAAGAAATTTTTTACCGAGGAGCTTGCGGAGATACATCAGTCCTTTTCGGAGGACATGCTTGTTGTCTGCGAGGAATTTCGCGTGATCTTCCCGACAGGGACGCCCGCGTGACGCGCATTTTGCCCGCATCGCTCTGAGCGGACGCAAAGGGGGACAGTCCCTCTATGCCAGCGATGTCCCATCATCCCGCTGCGCTAAAAGGAACCGTCCCTCTGTTACCTGTCTGCTGCTTTTGTCGTGTATCTACTTTTCAAATGGGAAACGGTACTGATGAAGCTTCAGCTCATCGCGGACGGCGATCAGCTCCTTCTGCACACCCTCGTTAACCGGAACGCCCTTATCCTTGCGCTCAAGCCATGCAAGGTGCTCTTTTTCTCCGGCGGTATAAATGCGGTCATGGCCCGGAGCAAGCTGCGAGCTGCGCAGTTGCCTCAGGATGTCTCCCGCGGTTTTTTTGAACGTGTCCAGCCCCATGAACGCCTCGGTGTCGATCGCAATGAAGAAATGGCCCAGATGATAGGGGACTTTTTTCCCGTCCTGAATACCGGTCAGCATTTTGAGATAATTACCTGCCTGAAGTGCCGCCGACAAAATCTCGACGATTGTCGCATAGCCATAGCCCTTGTAACCGGCGAGCTCCTCCCCGATGCCGCCCAGCGGCGCAAGCGCGGCGGAACCGTCGGTTAGTCTGATTAAAATCGAGTCGGAATCCGTCAGCGCACTGCCGTCGCGCCCGATGACCATCCCAGCCGGTGTGTCCTTGCCAACACGCGCATAGTATTCGATCTTGCCGCGCTGTGTGATCGAGGTCGCGCAATCGAGCAAAAACGGAAAGTCCTCATCCGTCGGCAGGCCGAAGGTCAGCGGGTTTGTCCCCAGCATATTCTCCACCCCGAAGGTCGGCGCGATAGAGGGGCGCGCATTGGTGCCCGTCATCCCGATACAGCCCGCGTCTGCCGCCATGGACGCATAGTACCCCGCAATGCCGTAATGTGTGGAGTTGCGAACCGCGACCATGCCCATGCCGTGTGCTTTTGCTTTTTCAATCGCCAGCTGCATGCTGCGATAGGCGATCACCTGCCCCATTCCGTCGTGCCCGTCCACAACTGCGGTTGTATCCGTCTGCCGGACAAGCTCAAATTCCGTAACGGGATTTTGAATGCCCGCCTTGATTCGATCCAGATATATCGGCTTAAAACGGTTCACGCCGTGCGACTCGATGCCGCGCCTGTCTGATTCAAGCAGCACATCCGTGCATATTTTCGCATCTTCTGCCGGTATGCCATAACCCATAAACACATCGTTGACAAAGTGCTCCATTGTTTCCCAGTCAACATATACATAATTCATACAATCGTGTCCTTTCTCTGTGATATCTGGTTTTATTTTAGCATTAGTCGGGCTTATAATCCACACTTATATCAAAGGCCAAGCCCGGGAGCGCACTCTCGGGCCATTTGTTTGCGTGCTTGCAGTGCCAATCAAATTCGTATATAATATAGCGTACTATGGAATAGATTTGTTACCGCCGCAGCGACAGGCCCGCACCCGTGGGCGAACGCGCCGCGACAAGCTGTTACATCCTAAAAGATAGCGTCTAAAGGAGGACTTTGACCCATGACAGCGCTTTTGCATAGCCTTCCTCAAATACTCACCTGCTTATTAATTTGCGTCGTAAAAATTATTGAAATGTCGGTGCAGTCTGTCCGGGTTATCATGCAGGTAAAAGGACAAAAGCTGGCATCAACATTATTGGCTTTTATTGAATGTTTAATCTGGGGCCTTGTGACCTCCGCGGTTATCACAACCCTTGCGGATAATATGTATTGGCTGTTTGCCTATTGCGTGGGCTTCGCCGCCGGCATATATTTTGGCTCCGTTCTGGAGAACAAGCTGGCTCTCGGCGAGACCAATTTGCAGCTCATGGCGGATGAGGACGACGGAAATAAAATCATTCAATATCTGATAAACAGCGGCAGAGGTTTCACCGCGTTTGAGGGTTTTGGCTACGAGGGCAAGAAATTTAAGATTAACACGGTTATCCCGCGCAAAGCAGAAAAGCAGATCATCAAGGATATTCACGCGCTGACCTCGCACGTTTTTGTTGTCAGCTCGGGTATCGGCGCGTACTTCGGCGGCTTTGGCGTGCGCGGGAATCGCAAATAAGCGGCGCCGCAAGGCCTCTCTAACGCAGCTATTACAAAGGAGTGAACGTATGAAATTAAATTGGGTCACCATTAGAGTCCGCGATCTGGACAGAAGCCTTTCCTTTTACCGGGACCTGCTTGCGCTCGACATTGCCGCGCAATTTGGCCCCCCGGATCATCAAATCGTCATGCTCGGTCAAGCGGATGCGCCGAAGATTGAGCTGATCTGCCAGCCGAACACGACGCTTGAAAACCCCGGCAAAGGCGTTTCGATTGGGCTTGAGGCGGACGATCTGGACCAGCTCATTGCCCGGCTGCAGGCCCACGGATTAAACCCCTCCGGCCCCGTGTCGCCCAATCCGACGCTTCGATTTTTCTTTGTTCAGGACCCGGACGGCTACACGATTCAGCTCGTGGAACAAAAGTAAGGCGGCGCATTGAAACAGATCGGTACATTTTTGCTGCTGGCCTTTGTGCTGCCCCTTTTTTGCGTCCTGCTGATGCTGAACACGGCGCTGTTTCATTCGGGCGCTTTCAATCTAGTCGCCTATGGGATAGAGGCGGCCGCCCCCGCTCTGGCGGCGATTGTGACCGTCCTGTATTTTGAAAAAGGCCGCGGACTCCGGCACTTTCTAAAAAGCGCTTATCTCGATAACCTTCATCCGAAAATCATTTTGCTTGCCCTTTTGCTGCCCGTCGTGCTGGTGGGCGTGCCCAAGCTGCTCAACGGGCTGCTTTTCGGGGGAGGGCTGCATCTCGGAATCCTCGCGCCGAAAAAAATCCTCATCATCTGCTGGGCGCTGGTTGCCGAGGAGCTGGGCTGGCGCGGCTTTTTGCAGCAGAAGCTCCGGCCTTATCTGAACGACTTTACCCTGCCGCTGGCTGTGGGTCTTATCTGGGCCGTGTGGCACTATCACTATTTCCTGTCCGGGGCGTCGTCGGCGCCGCTGCTCCTCTTTGTGCTGAGCTGCGTGACGGACAGCTACCTCTACTTTGCCGTGACCCGGTTCGCCAACGGCAACATCGTTCCGGCGTCGGTTTTGCATTTTTCGGGAAATCTGTGCTTCAATCTGTTTCTCATCAATCCCGAACACAACGGGGGGAGCCTTGTCCCCTATCTGCTGTATGTCCTGTGCTCCCTGATAACGGCGGTGCTTGCGTTCTCGGTCACCCGTCGGCGCGAAGAGAAGCTGCGGCAAACCTAGCGGCGGCGCGGGCCCCCGTGACGCAAGGGCGACCCTCCTGTTTTTTTATCCGATCAAATTTGTAATAAAAGAGGGCTTCTTATGGCAAATCTAAGCGTTGAAATTAAAAGAACAAACCAAAAAGTTCATTTTGAGGGTGTTTCAGACTTAAACCCCGGCATTTCAATTCCCTTCGATTTTGCACCGCCGCTTGGAGACGGGGCTGGTTTCGGGGGCCTTGAGCTGCTCCTGATGAGTTTTGCCGGATGTGCCAGCACCACCATTGTCTTTTTGCTCGGTCGAGCGGGCAAACAGCTCACCGCCTATTCGGCGACGGCGGAAGGCACTCGCACAGAGCGTCCATTATCTCTTAGCGAGATTCATCTACATATGCGTATCGAATCAGAAGATATTACAGCCGCAGACATGGAAACCGCCCTTGCGCAGGCGGAAGCGATGGCCCCGGTTTGGCAGGCGCTGAAGAACAATGTCGCCATCAAAATAAGCTTTGAGCTCTTATAAGGCCGCGTCAGCCGTCTCCTAAAAATGGCGGAGCAAAAGCCCCGTTCGGCAGCGCGCGAAACGGGGCTTTTTACTTTTTCTGTGTATCTGCCCGCACCCGACCGGTTCCAAGCTGTTATGTTACCGCCCCTGCTTTTTCACGTTATGTTGCTCAGCGCACTGAGGACATCGGAAAAGCCCTCGCATATGGCGTCCTGCCCGGCATTAATCGCACAGTTTCCCACGCTGACATTTCCTTGTCGTGCACACTGGACACCTTTGGCGGTTCCGCACAGCCCGCTCTGAATATCGCGGAGCCCCTCGCAGACTTGCTGTCGCTCCGCAGGGCTTAGATCCGATCGAACGGCCTGCATCCCCGCCTGAATATCACGGACTCCTGCTCGGCAGGCCGCCACGCCCTCACAGCAGCGCTTTGCCCCACAGGTCACAAAACCGCTTTCAATGCTGTTTTGGCCCACTCTGATATCAAAAAGTCCATCGCGGATACTGTCCACGCCCTCGTTTATCCCTCTGATCGCAGCGAACCTTCTATCCTCCGAGCAGCCGCACGTTCCGGTTGACATATAATTACGCGCCCCCTTTCCAGAATCTTTCACTACAGTATATTGCGTTGGATGAAAATGGGGAACAAAAGACCCGATAATGAAGATGTCCTATTGATTTTTTGTGGCTTTTGAACGGAATTTTTGCTAAAAACATCGATCAAAGACCCCGTACGTATTTGAAAACGTGAAATGGCGCGGCCTTTTTTCTTCGCGCCGGACCTGTACAAGGCAAACTTATTTTATAAGAATAGGAGCAGACTATGAAATCCAAAAACGCCAAGCTTATTTTAATGATTTCGATGATTGCTGTGGCCCTTATTTTAACCGCCGTCGGTTTTTTTGTTTTACCCGAAACGCTTGTTATGCAGCTGACCGTGACCGGTGCCGCCGGCACAACGATGCCGAAGGCCATCGGCCTTACCATCCCGCTTGCCATCTGCACGGTGAGTGCCGTGCTGTATTACAACAGCAATAATATCAAGCACTTTATCGCCGCGATGGTTGGTTTTCTGGCTTTTGTGCTGGTGTTTGTCTTTAATCTATAAACAGCCCCGCAACGCCCACGGGTAACAAGCGGGCCTCTTTTTGCAAGTTGTTCTGCTAAGATTTTCACAATTAAATTTTTTGTTGAAAAACAGTCTCAATGTGTTACAATAAACATTACAGTATTTTTTGTGAGGCATTGCGACTATGCGATTTGCAACTGACGAGTTTTCCGGCATCACTTCTCATATGAAGTTTGATGTCGTCGTGATCGGCGCAGGTATCGCGGGACTATACACCGCGCTGCATATAGATGACAAGCATTCCTGCTGCATTCTGACAAAAGAGGACGCAGAGGTCAGCAATTCCTGGCTGGCACAGGGCGGCATTGCAGCGGCGATTTCTCTTGACGACGCCCCGATTTATCATTTCGAAGACACCATCGTAGCCGGAGCCGGACTTTGCGACGAAAACGCCGTGCGCGTGCTCGTTTCCGAGGGGCCGTCCGACATCCGCAGTCTGGTAGAGATGCAGGTTCCGTTTGATCTGGACAGTGAGGGCGACCTGGACATCACCCGCGAGGGCGGCCACAGACGCAGAAGAATTGTCCACGCGGGCGGCGACGCAACAGGCCGCGAAACCGTTAAGGCGCTGGCCCATCTGGTTTCGCTCAAGCAGAACGTCACCTTTATGCCGCACAATTTCTGCGTCGACATATTGACAGATGACAGCGGCGCAGTCACAGGCTGCGCTGTACTCGACAAAACGGACACGCTCTATATCATCGACACGCCCAACGTCGTTCTGGCGACGGGCGGCATCGGTCAGATTTATAAAATCAGCACCAACCCTTCCGTCGCAACGGGCGACGGGCTTGCCGCCGCCGTTCGGGCGGGTGCCCGGCTCAAGGACATGGAGTTTATCCAGTTCCACCCCACAGGCCTGTGGTCGGACAAGCATGAAAACAGGGCTTTCCTGATCTCCGAGTCCGTCCGGGGCGAGGGCGGCCTGCTCAAAAACAAGCAGGGCGAGCGCTTCATGGTCGGACAGCACGAGCTCAATGAGCTTGCCCCGCGCGACATTGTGGCGAGGGCCATCACCCGCGAACTGATTAAAAGCGGCGAAACTCACGTCTATGTGGACATCACGGCCCAGCCGCGCGACTATCTGGAGCACCGCTTCCCGACGATTTTTACCGAGTGCCTGCGCCGCGGCATCGACATCAGTCAGGCGTGGATACCCGTGTGTCCCGTTCAGCACTATCTGATCGGCGGCATCCGGACCGATCTTCAGGCAAGAACCGGCGTCGAGGGGCTTTACGCCTGCGGCGAGGCCGCCTCCACGGGCGTCCACGGGGCAAACCGTCTGGCCTCGAACTCCATGCTGGAATGTCTGGTCTTCGGCAGACGCGCCGCCGCGCACATCAACGGTCGCTTGGCGACGATGAGCGGCATCGTGCCCTCGGCTCTGCCGCACGTTGAGAAGCGGCCCGTCGAAAAGCGGGACTTTGCGGCTCTGCGCGCCGAGATTCAGCAGCTGATGAACGACCACGGCAGCGTGCTGCGCACCGAAAAGGGTCTGACTGCGACGCTTGCCCGCATCAGCGAGATTCAGCAGGCACTCGACGGCAGCTTCTATCCCGGACGCGAGTATATCGAAACGCTCAACATTGCAACGCTTGCGGTGGACATCCTCAAGGCCGCGCTTGCCCGCAAGGAGAGCGTCGGCGCACACTACAGGGAGGACTGACATGGATTATATCGGACTGGACGAGCTGCTCCGGGCCGCGCTCAAGGAGGATATCGGCACAGGCGATATCACGACCCTCAGCTGTATCCCCGCTGAAAACAGCTCCGAGGCCTATTTTCTCGTCAAGGAGGACGGCGTTGTCTGCGGCATTGACATTGCCGCGCGCGTGTTTCACCTGGTCGACGAGCGGATTGCCCTCATTCCCCGCCTGCGGGACGGCGACCCGGTCAAAAAAGGGGACATTATTGCCGAGGTCATCGGCCCCTCCAGAGGCATTCTGACGGGTGAGCGCGTGGCGCTCAACCTGCTCCAGCGCCTGTCCGCGACAGCAACCGCCACCGCAAAGGCCGTTTCGGCAGTTGCGGGCACACAGGCCAATATTGCGGACACCCGCAAATCCACGCCCGGTCTGCGCGTCCTCGAAAAATATGCCGTGCGTGTCGGCGGGGGACACAACCACCGCTTTAATCTGTCCGACGGCGTGCTCATCAAGGATAACCACATTGCCGCGGCGGGCGGCATTGCAAACGCGGTCAGGGCCGCACGCGCCCTTGTACCCCATGTGATGAAAATCGAGGTCGAAACAGAGACGCTCGACGAAGTAGCCCAGGCGCTCAACGCGGGAGCCGAGGTCATCATGCTCGACAATATGAGCACGGCACTCATGGCCGAGGCGGTCAAGCTTATTAACGGCAAGGCGCTCACCGAGGCCTCCGGCAACATGGGCGACAGGGACCTTGCCGAGGTCGCCGCAACGGGTGTTGATTTCATCTCGATCGGCGCGCTGACCCACAGTGTCAAGGCGCTGGACATCAGCCTGAAATTCAAGAAATAGCCGCAGCGCCACGCGACCCAATTGAAAATCAGCCCGGAGAAACATTTTTGAAGTTTCTCCGGGCTTTGTGCTTAAAAAATTTACAATTTAGTTAAAATTAAGTAAATGAATAGACTTGACTGCTAAGCCTTTCCAATTATAATTGGAGGAATCAGCTGAGGATTACATACAAACGGTCACCAGAGTCCCCGCGCGGCACTTCACGGCAAGAGGAGAGTATCATGGACAGCTTCGTTCACTTTGATCAGGTCTGCAAATATTACAAAACAGGCGGCACCACCATCGCCGCCGCCGATCATGTCAGCTTTGACATTGAAAAAGGCGAGTTTTGCGTCATCGTCGGGCCTTCCGGCGCGGGCAAAACCACGGTTTTGAATATACTGGGCGGCATGGACAGCTGCGACGAGGGCACAATCCTGCTCGACGGGCAGGAAATCAGTTCCTATTCGCCCAAAAAGCTGACACTCTACCGACGGCACGACGTGGGCTTTGTCTTTCAGTTTTACAACCTCGTCCAGAACCTCACGGCGCTTGAAAACGTGGAGCTTGCGGGAGAGATTTGCCGGGCCCCCCTCCCCCCCGCGGACACGCTGGCAAAGGTCGGCTTATCCGAGCGCCTGAACAACTTCCCTTCCCAGCTCTCGGGTGGGGAGCAGCAGCGTGTCTCAATCGCCCGGGCGTTGGCAAAAAACCCTAAAATTCTCCTCTGCGACGAACCGACCGGCGCCCTCGACTACACAACAGGCAAGCAGGTGCTCCAGCTTTTGCAGGACAGCTGCCGCAACACCGGAAAAACAGTCATTGTCATCACACACAACACGGCCATCACCGCGATGGCCGACCGGGTGATCCACATCAAAAACGGCCGCGTCACCAAGGTGGAGGTCAACGAAGCCCCGGTTCCCGTCGAAAGGATTGAGTGGTAATGCCTGTCACCTACGGTAAAAACATTCTGCGCACCATCAAGAGCACCTTCGGACGCTTCACGGCGATTTTTGCGATTGTGGCCCTCGGCGTCGGATTTTTAGCGGGGCTGCTCTCGTCGACGCCCGACATGCGCTACTCCTTCGACAAATACTTCGACGACAGCGCCCTGTACGATATTCGCATCAACGGCACCCTCGGCCTGACGGACGACGACCTTGCTGAAATCCGGGCGCTGGACGGCGTTGAAACCGTGCAGGCCGGTTACATCGCGGACGCGATGATGAGCTCCGACCACGACAACGACTATGCGGTTCGCCTGCACAGCCTGAAACTTTCGGACGGCATGCTCAACAGGCCCAGCCTGACCGAGGGACGCCTCCCGGAAAAAACGGGCGAGTGCGTGGTTGTCAATGTCCCACTTGCCTCAAAAGCGAAGCTTTCGATAGGCGACACGCTTGAAATATCCGATCCGGATACTTCTGAGAATAGTCTCTTGCTGACAAGCCGCTACACGGTGGTGGGTTTTGTGGACTACAGCCCCTATTTTTCCGGTGAAAAGGAGTACACCAAGATCGGCAGCGGCACCGTGGATTTATTGCTGCTGGTGCCCGAGTCCTGCTTCTCCACGGATTTTTACACCGATGTCTACATTTCGGTGACGGGCGCGCGGGCTTTGACAAGCCTGACGGACGACTACCGGACAGCGGTGTCCGAGACGGTGCCCCGGATTAATGCCATCTCCGGCGACCGCGGGAAAATACGCTATATTGAATTCATGAGCCAGATGCGGCAGAAGCTCCGCGAGGCCAAAATAGACTACGCCAAGGCGGAGCGCGAAACCGACGCGCAGCTTCTGGACGCCCAGACGCAGCTGCAGAGCGCCGAAAAACAGATCGCGACCGGGGAGACGCAGCTTGCCGAGGCCTGGACGCAGATTGCCGACAACGACAAAACCCTCAAGGAGAACGAAGCGGCGCTGGCAAAGCAGGAGAGCAGCAGCCAGACCCAGTTTGCAGACGCGGCGGCAAAGCTCGACGACGCCCAGAAAACCCTGGACCAAAATCTCGCCGCGGTTAATAAAACACTTTCGGATGCCGAGCGCACACTTCAAAACGCCGCGCTCCCGCAGGCCCAGCAGGCCGCCTTTGACGCGCTGCGCGCCCTGCCCGTCACCTATCCCACACTGACGGACGATTTAAGCGCGCTCAGTCAAAAGTCGGCAAAGCTTGCAAGCATCGGCGCAAGGCTCACCGAGATTGCGGGTCTGTCCGCCGCCGAGCAGCTCAAATACGCGAGCGAAGCCGCGGCCCTGAACGTTGAAAAAAATGCGCTGCAGGCGGATATCGCAACGCTCATGTCCGGCGAGGCCTACACCGCCTATACCAAGGCTGTGGCGCAGCTTGCCGCGACGGGCGCTGCGGACGCCGCCCTGCCCACGCTTGCCATGAAGCTTGCCGCCGCGGACGCGGCAAAGGCCCAGCTCAAAACCGCGCAGACACAGCTCGACGCCCAAAAGTCGGCCCTCCAGCAGGGCAAAACCGACGCCGAAAACAAGCTCAAAGACGCCGAAGCCCAGCTTGATGCGGGCAAGGAAGCGCTTGCCACCGCAAAAGCCGCTTACTTTACCGAGCTCAACACGCTGAGTAAGGCCAAGGCGAGCCTCACCGAGAATAAAAGCAGCTACGACAGCAGCAAAACCGAGGCCGAGACGGCCCTTGCCGCCGCTAAGCAACAGATTGACACCGCCGAGCAGGCGCTCGATGAAACGGTCCGACCGACCTGGACCGTCTCGACCCGCTCAGATAACAACAGCTGCGCCTCCATTGGCGCAAACATCGACAAAGTCAACGCCATTGCCAAAATCTTTCCGTTTTTCTTTTTCCTTGTCGCGGCCCTTGTTGCCCTGACAACGATGACGCGCATGGTCGAAGACGAGCGGCTCCAGATCGGCACGATGAAGGCCCTCGGCTACAGCCGCGCGGCCATCATGGGAAAATACATCCTCTATGCGCTCTTGGCCTCCATCCTCGGCAGCATTTTCGGTGTGCTGGTCGGTTTTCGGCTCTTCCCGGGCGTCATCTGGAATGCGTACACGATGATGTATGAGCTGCCCAAGTTCTATTATCCGATCAACTGGAGCTTCGCATTTACGACTAGCGGCGCAGTTATCGCCTGCGTATTGCTTGCCACCATGAACGCCTGCCGGGCAACTCTGAAGGAAAAGCCCGCCCAGCTCATGCTCGTCAAGGCCCCCGAACCGGGCAAGCGTGTCCTGCTCGAGCACATCACCCCCATCTGGCGGCGCATGAAATTTACCCACAAGGTCACGGCGCGAAACCTCTTCCGCTATAAAAAGCGCTTTTTGATGACGACCATCGGCGTCGCGGGCTGCACGGCCCTTCTGGTTGCGGGCTTCGGTCTGCATGACTCATTTGCGGACATTCCCGAGCGGCAGTTCGGCGTGTTGCAGACCTTTGACATCACAGCCCCCTTTACCGGCGAAGCGGACCTGCAGAGCATCAAGCTGCAGGCCATACTGTCCGACAGTGCGAATATTGCCGACAACACCACCGTGAGCTATGAGAGCGTCAAAGCCGAGGGCGACGGCAAGCTCCTTGAAATTTTCACCTTCATCCCCGAGAAACCGGGGGACCTCGACGGTTTTATCAATCTGCGGGAGCGCGTGAGCGGCAAGGCCCTCGACTTTGAGGACGGCAGCGTTATCATCACCGAGAAGGCCAGCGAAATTCTCAAGGTCAAGGTCGGAGAGCGCCTGACCCTCATCTCAAAGGACGGGGTGCGGGGCCAGTTCACCGTCAGCGGCATCTGCGAAAACTATCTGAGAAACTATGTCTATATGACCGCGGACACTTATGAAAAGGGCCTAGGCATCCGCCCCACACAGAATCTGCTGCTTCTGCGCCTGACTGACAGCGGGAAGGCCCGTCAGGCCGATATCGGCAAGACCATGCTGGCGTCTGGCGCTGTCAGCGGCATCAGCTACACGACGCACACCAAGGACGCCTTTACCCTTGCCATCAACAAGATCGACACCATCGTCGTGGTCATCATCTTCAGCGCCGGCGCGCTGGCGCTCGTGGTGCTCTATAACCTGACAAACATCAACATCTCCGAGCGCGTGAAGGAGATTGCAACCATCAAGGTGCTCGGCTTTACCGACCGGGAGGTCTATGCCTATATTAACCGCGAGTCCATACTTCTGTCGGTCATCGGCACGGCCTTCGGCCTGGGGCTGGGCGTCTTCCTCCATCGCTATGTCATCAGCAGCGCGGAGCTGAGCAGCATGATGTTTGGCCGCACGATCAATCCCTGGAGCTTCGTGTGGTCGGCCGCGCTGACAATGGCATTCAGCATCCTCGTTGACCTCGTCATGCGCCGGAAGCTTCGGCACATCAGCATGGTCGAGAGCATGAAGGCGCCGGAGTAGCGGGCCGCCATGCAGACCATCGATATGCAAAAAGGGAACGGGCAAAAGCCCGTTCCCTCTATTATGTTCATTGAACCGTCATCAGGCTCAGTCCGCGTCCGAAATCAGGCCGTAGCCGCCGTTCTTGCGGCGATAGACGATGGCAAACGCGTTGTCCTCCGTCTGGTTTTTGAACGCGAAGAACTCGTGTTCAAGCAAATTCATCTGCAGGATGGCCTCCTCTGTGGTCATGGGCTTGATGGGGAAGCGCTTGGAACGGACGATCTCAAAGACCTTTTCCTCTTCCTCAGGCAGCATGGTTTCCGCCGGTTCCCTTTCGAAAACACCTTCGCGCAGACGTTTTTCAAGACGCGTCTTGTTTTTGCGGATTTGGCCTTCAATTGCGGCACAGGCCGAATCAATAGAAGCGCGCATATCATTTGTCAGTTCGCTGACACGGTAGAAGGTTCCGTTGTTTTCGATGGTAACCTCGGCTTTATACCTGCCCCTTTCGGAGCTGAAAGTGATAAAGGCTTCTGCATCTCCACGGAAGAAGCGATCAATCTTGCCAACCTTGCGCTCGGCATATTCCTTGATCTCATCAGATACTTTAATTTTCTTTTCTGTGATGGTAAACTTCATAGTGTCCAACTCCTTCTTTCGGCGAATCGCCTAGTCGTGAGGAAAGGTTTCCCGAAGGGGACTCGAACCTTTTCTCTACTTTTATTATACCATGTTTTTACCGTAACTCAATCACATTCTTTCAGCGTCCGCGCGAAGCGCCTTTTTTCGCTAGACACAGGCGATGGCTTCGATTTCGATATGCACATCCTTCGGCAGCCGCGCCACCTGAACCGCCGACCGCGCCGGGCAGCTTTCCGTGAAAAACTCGGTATACACGGCGTTCATCGCCGCGAAATCGGCCATATCCGTGAGATACACCGTTGTCTTGACAACATCCTTCAGCTCCGCGCCCGCGGCCCTCAGAACCGCCTGCACATTATTGAGCGCCCGGCGCGTCTGGGCTTCGATCGTTCCGCCGACAATGCTGCCCGTCGTCGGGTCAAGGGGAATCTGTCCGGAGACGAAAACCATTGCGCCGGAGACGGCGATCCCTTGGGAATAAGGGCCGATGGCGGCGGGGGCCTGCGCGGTAGCGATGACCTTTCTTGTACTGTTCATTATTGTACGCTCCTCACCTTAAAAATATCTAAACCGTCCCTAAAAGAGAACGGCTTTGTTTGTGGACAGGATAATAAACCGGGGGTTCGTGCCGCGCCGCCTTGCGGCCGAGCGGCGCAGCTGATTTAACCGAAATAATAACCATGATATGGTTATTATAGCACATTGGGTTTTTCTGTCTATTGCCTTTTTTGTCGGTCTCACCGCTTTTGTTTTTATATGAAGTTTAGCGCAAAATATCAAGCTGATGGTATTAAAAAATTGAGGTAAGGGTGTTATAATTTGAACCAAATAAGCGTGAATTATTGTCGTTGTTTTGGAGGGATTGTGCTATGCCCAGAAAAGGCCGTACCATTAACACTTATCTCCTGATATCGCTTTTGGTTATATTATTATGCGGCTGCGCAGAAAAGGCATCTGCACCCGAACACAGCGACTGCCAACTATGGCATGTTAAGCTCGAGAATGCAAATCCCGAGTTTGTTGCAGACTACATATACCTTTGGGACATGCTTGAAAACGAGTATCCGGCGCTGTCTGTTGCAGAGCGACTAACAGGCAAAAATGCGCAAGAGATTAAAAACAAATATTACAAGCGGATACCTCTTGCAAAAACGGCTCAGGACTTTTACTGGATTGTCGTTAAACCTTGCTTAGGCGAGTTTGAAGGTGCCGGCCATTTATACGTCATTGATAACAGCTTTTACAAATACCAATATGCGCTGTACAGCAATATCGTCGATATGGATAGCTGTAGCAAGTACAATTTTGATAGTCTTTTGAGCCCACAGGCAAAGGTGTTTTATAGCGATGTTATTGAAGCGGCTAAAAAGGAGATGCAAAGCACTGCGAAGAACACGCCGGCTGACAGCGCCTATAACAGTTCCGACAATCTGGTATTCAAGTACATTCCGGAAAGCTCTGCTGCATATGTAAAAGTCCGTCAAATGAATTTCTATGAAAGTTCGGATAATGTTGAATACAACGAACTGGCAGACTTTTTCAAGAAAATTGAGTCGGAGGGCTATAAAAACTGTATCGTGGACATCCGCTCAAACGGTGGTGGCTCTGACAGCTACTGGATGGAGGGCCTTGTTGGCTTAAACAGCGGCAAGCCGCTATATTCGACCAATTATGCGCTAACAAAAGGGATTATGTGCAATGACTATTTGAAACCTGTTTTCGGTAAAAATATTCAGCCCATCAAAAGCTTCCCGTCAAGTAAACTTCCCAAGCTAAACAAAGAGGACCTTAAACAGTTTACAAGTTATATTAAGCTCGATCGAGCTTATCCCTGCAGGGCTGAAGGAAAGGCCCTCTATACAGGAAAGTTCTGGCTGCTCGTTGATGGCGGCTGCTATTCCTCAAGTGAAAGCTTTGCCATGTTCTGCAAGCAGACGGGCTTTGCCACCTTGGTTGGCAGCAGAACAGGGGGCGATGGAGCCGGCTGTACGCCTATGGTTTCCGCGCTGCCGAACTCGGGCATTTGCATTCGGTTTAGCGCCATTCTAACGCTTAATGCCGACGGCTCGGGCAGTGAGGAGTTTGGGACAACGCCGGACTATGAAATCTCTGATGGGGAAGATGCACTTGAAAAGTGCCTGTCGATTATTCAAACGTCTTTGGCAATAAGCACACCTTAAAATATGCTTGGGCTTTTTGATTTCTATCAGCTGTCTTTCATTAAGAGAATCTATCACTTGTTCCTATTTGGTGTTGAAAAACAGGAAAAATGTGATAATATATAAGTTACGCACTATTTTCTGTTTCTTGGGAGGTACAATAAACTATGGCTAAAAAACAGTTCAAGACAGAGTCTAAGAGAATCCTTGATTTGATGATCAACTCGATCTACACGCACCCGGAGATATTTTTGCGAGAGATCATCTCCAACGCGAGCGACGCGATTGACAAGCTCTGCTACCTCTCCCTGACCGACGAAAAGGTCGGGCTGCAGCGCGCAGACTTCAAAATCAAGCTCGGATTCTCCGAGGAGGAGCGCATTATCAGCGTTTCCGACAACGGAATCGGCATGACGAAGGAAGAGCTTGAAAACAATCTCGGCGTCATCGCCAAGAGCGGCTCCCTCAAATTTAAAAGCGAGATGGAAAAAACCGGCGAGGCTTCGGACCTGGACATTATCGGCCAGTTCGGCGTCGGCTTCTATTCCGCCTTCATGGTCTCGGATCTGGTCACGGTCATCACCCGCGCCTACGGCTCGGATACCGCCTACAAATGGGAGAGTACCGGAGCGGACGGCTACACCATTGAAGAGTGGCACAAGGACAGCGTCGGCACAGATGTCATCATGCACATTAAGCAGGATGTCGAAGAGGGCGAATACACCCGCTTCTTAAACGACATGTCCATCGGCCAGCTCATCAAAAAGTACAGTGACTTTATCCGCTGGCCCATCGTCATTGACGCGGTGGACGCGGAAGAGGTCGAAACCGGCGAATTTGACGCCGAGGGCAAACCCATCATGAAGCAGGTGCCCAAGCCCTATGAGCAGATCATCAACAGCATGGTGCCCATCTGGCAGCGCAGCAAGGACGAGGTGTCCAAGGAAGAAAGCGACGAGTTCTACCAGAACATCTATTATGACTATGAGCCGCCGGTCTCCACCATCCGCGTCAATGCGGAGGGCCAGGTGTCCTACAAGGCGCTGGTCTACATTCCCGGCAGAGCGCCCACGAACTTTTTCTCCGACCTTTTCGAGCCGGGCCTTCAGCTCTACTCCAACGGCGTGATGATTATGGAACGCTGCAAGGACGTCATCCCCGAGCCCTTCCGCTTTGTCCGCGGCGTGGTGGACAGCCCCGATTTCCCGCTCAACATCTCGCGTGAGACGCTTCAGAGCGGCAGACAGCTCAAGATCATCCAGACGAATCTGGAGAAAAAGGTCAAAAACGAGCTGCGCCGGATGATGGACGAGGAGCCAGAAAATTACGCCAAGTTCTACGCGGCCTTCAACCTTCAGCTGAAGTACGGCACCGTTGAAAACTACGGCGAAAAGAAAGATTTGCTGACTGACCTGCTGATGTTCTATTCGAGCAAGGAAAAGGAACTGGTTCCCCTGCGCGAGTATAAGGCAAAAATGCCCACGGAACAAAAGTTTATTTACTACGTCTGTACAGACAGCATCGCGCACGCGGAGAGTCTGCCTCAGGCCGAGCAGATCCGCGACCGCGGCTTTGAAATTCTTTACATGACCGATGAGGTTGACGACTTCGTCATCCGCAGACTTGAAAACTTTGAGGATGTGAAGTTCTGCAACATCACAAACGACGACCTCGGCCTTGAAACCGAGGAAGAGAAGTCTGAAGCGGAAAAAAAGCAGGAAGAACACCGCGCCCTGCTTGATTTCGTGAAGGAGACCCTCGGCGAGAGCGTTTCGGATGTGCGCCTGAGCCACAAGCTCAAGAGCCACCCCGTATATCTCACCTCGGAGGGCGAAATTTCCATCGAGATGGAAAAATACTTCATGCTGATGAAAAACGAGTCGGCACAGAAGATTCGCGCCAAACGTGTGCTGGAGCTCAACGGCGAACACCATGCCTTCAGGGCCCTCAGCGCGGCCTATGACACCGACCGGGAAAAGGCCGCAAAGCTTGCCAAAATCCTGCACGCCCAAGCCCTGCTGATCGCGGGACTGCCGCTTGAAAACGCCTCGGAATATGCCGAGCTGATCTGCGAGCTTTTTTAAGCCCGATTCACAAATCTGAGGAAACCCGACGGCCGCTTCTCCTCAAAGGACGGAGCGGTCGTTGGCACTCAGAGCTATTTTTTTCCAATAAACCCTCAGACTGGATTTATTGGCGGACGTATAACATTGACATATCCGCGCATTTTGATATAAAATGAACTTTACTATAGAATCTGAAAGGAGCGCGAAACATGGAGCGTATGCTGGGCGTCTATATACACATCCCCTTCTGCGCAAGCAAATGCTCATATTGCGACTTTTACTCGCTTGCCGGGCAGGACAGTAAAATGGACAAATACCTCGCCGCTCTGATTTCACATATCGAGGAAGCCGCGCCGCAGATGGCGCCCTATTACATCGATACGCTCTATTTTGGCGGGGGCACGCCGAGCTTTTTCGGCGCAAAACGCATCTGTGAGATTTTCAACACGCTCAAGCGCACCGCCAAGGTTTTAAAAAGCGCCGAGGTCACGGTCGAAATGAACCCCGACAGCGTGACCCGCGAGGAGCTTCGGCTTCTGCGCAGTGAGGGCGTCAACCGTCTCTCGCTGGGCGTACAGTCGGCAAACGACGATATTCTCCGGCTGATTGGCCGCCGCCACAGCTTCAAGCAGGCGGAACAGGCGGTCAAAGCCGCAAGGCTCGAGGGTTTTGAAAACCTGAGCATGGACCTCATCTACGGCCTGCCCAGCCAAACCAAGAACGACTGGGCGGATACCCTGTCCAAATGCATTGCCCTGCGCCCCCAGCATTTTTCCTGCTACGGCCTGAAGCTGGAGGACGGCACGCCGATCTGCAAATACCGCGATTCCGAGTTTTTGCCGGACGATGACGAGCAGGCGGACATGTACCTTTATATGACGGACATTCTGGAGCACTACGGCTATCCGCAGTATGAAATTTCAAATTTCGCGCCCCCGGGCCGCGAGTCGAAGCACAATCTCAAATACTGGCGGCTGGACGACTACATGGGCTTCGGCCCCGGCGCGCACTCGTTTGTCGACGGCGTGCGCTACAGCTATGTGCGCGATCTGGACAAGTACATCGAGGGTGTCTCCGGCTCCGCCGACATTCTCGACGAATACGAAAAGACCGATCGGCTTGACCGGGCGGCGGAATACATCATGCTCAACATGCGCACGGTCCGCGGTATCTCGAAGGACGAATACACCGCCGTTTACCGCAGCGGTTTCGACAAAATCGAGTACCTTTTGGGCGAGTATGAAAAAAAAGGCTGGGCGCAGCGGACAGGCGAGCGGTGGCATTTCACCTCCTCGGGCTTCCTGCTGTCAAACATTTTGATCGGCACCCTGCTTGAGGCACAGTCTCAGGCCAAGATGAGTGCCAATCCTTGGATTGCCGACACACAGGATGGGGAAAAATCGGCACAAACACTACAGAAAGACGAACAGATTTCGGATGAAGACGTCCGGCTCTGGAAATCATAAAAATAAGCGATCAATTGGTCAGGGGAAGTGGACACTATTAAACTCATCAGCGGAAAATCCAACAGTCATGAAGCACAGAATCGGGCAAGCAGTGCACATCGGGCACCTGCCGCTCCTATGAGAGCGGCGAGGCCTGCGCAGAGCGCACCCGTCAGACAGGCGCCGCCGGCAAAGGCTCCTAAAGCAAAAAAACAAAGGGGAACGGGCGGCAGAAAGGCCATCGTCATTTCGGCGATCATTCTGGCTGTGATCTTCGCAGGTCTGTTCGGCATCGGCACGTATGTGAGCGGGCTTGACACCATATTCCCCAAGGTCAGCATGGAGGGCGTGGACCTCGCCGGACTGACCGTCGACCAGGCAGCGGATGCGCTGACAGCGGGCAATGTCGGAACGGACGAGGACAAACAGCTCACCGTCACCCTGCCCGCAGGCGCGAGCATCACCATCAGCGCGAAGGAAGCGGGCTGCTACCTCACTGCGCCCGATGCAGCCGTCTATGCCTATGACGCCTGCCACGGCGGCTCATTCATCTCCAATGCTTTTACCTACATAAGGTGCGTTTTCTCGGGCATGTCCCTCAACGCCTCGAGCGGAGAAACCCTTGACGAGGACTACCTCAAACGCGCTATTGACGAGGGCGTCAAGCAGGCCAACCTTGCGCTGATGCAGTCGAGCGTCGAAATCGGCGAGGACAGCATCACCGTCGTCAAGGGGGCAAGCGCCGTCAAAATTAACGCCGACAAGCTCTTTGACACCATCAAGGAAGCCCTTGTAAACAGCAGTTATGAGCCGATCAAATACACCGCCGAAGAGGTGGAAGGCTCAAAAGCCGATGCGCTCGACCTTCAGGAGCTCTACGACACGATTTATGAAGAGCCCATCAACGCGGTCTATGACTCGGCCACGCATCAGGCGACCGAACATGTGAACGGCCGCAGCTTCGACATTGAAGAAGCCCAGCGTCTCTGGGACGAGGCTAAAAACGGCGATCAGGTGGTTATTCCTCTGATTATCACCGAGCCTGAAATTACCACGGACAAGCTCAATTCCATGCTCTTTGCCGACCTGCTCGCGCAGAAGAGCACCTCTCTTTCGGGCAGCTCCGCCAACCGAATCAACAACGTCACCAAAGCGGCGGCGGCAATCAACAACATTGTGCTCAACCCCGGCGAGGAGTTTTCCTATAACCAGACGCTCGGCAAGCGCACCAAGGAATCCGGCTATCTGGAAGCGGGCGCCTACTCGGGCGGTCAGGTTGTTCAGGAAGTCGGCGGCGGCATCTGTCAGGTGTCCTCAACGCTGTATTACTGCACCCTGATCTCCAACCTTGAGATCACCTCCAGGACCTGCCACTACTTCGGCGTGAGCTATCTGCCCGCCGGACTGGACGCAACCGTGAGCTGGCCCTCCCCGGATTTCAAATTCAAAAACAACAGCGCCTATCCCATTCGGATAAGTGCCGCCGTTGATAAAGCCAAAAATGTCGTCTCCATTCAAATCTACGGCTCCAATCCCGACGGCATCCGCGTTGAGATGACCACCGAGACCTGGCAGCTCGCCGACGGCTACGGCGCAAAGTCTTATCGCGCGGTCTATGACAAGGACGGAAACCTCATCAGCAAGAAGGAAGAGGCCTCCAGCAGATACTACTATCATGTGGATCCGAGTCCGTCGCCCAGCGCTTCGCCGAGTCCCTCCCCGAGCATCTCACCCAGCCCCGGCGTGTCGCCGAGTCCCTCTGTGGCTCCGTCGCCCAGCGCTTCGGTAACGCCCCCGCCCGCCTCCGGAACGGACATAACGCCCAGCACTTGACAGCCCGGATTAAGTCAAGGCAAAACGGCGCAAACTACCTGCAGCCGTACTACTTTTCATACCGGCACACACACGGGCGCAATGCCCGTTTTGTGCTGCAAATACAGGAGGAAACACCATGAGTAAAGGAACATTCTACATCACGACCCCGATTTACTACCCATCGGACAAGCTGCACATTGGGCACGCTTACTGCACGGTTGCAACGGACACGCTTGCCCGTTATAAGCGAATGTGCGGCTATGATGTGATGTTCCTCACCGGCACGGACGAACACGGTCAGAAAATTGAGGAAAAGGCCAAGGCCAAGGGCGTCACGCCCAAACAGTTCGTCGACGAAATCGTGGAAGGCCCGCGCGGCATCCTCGACCTGTGGAAGCTGATGAACATCTCAAACGACCGCTTCATCCGCACAACGGACGACTATCATGTGGCCGCCATTCAGGCCATCTTTAAAAAGATGTACGACAAGGGCGACATTTACAAGGGCTCCTACAAGGGCAAATACTGCACCCCCTGCGAGAGCTTCTGGACGGACAGCCAGCTGGTTGACGGCAAATGCCCCGACTGCGGCCGCGAGGTCCATGATGCGGAGGAGGAGGCCTATTTCTTCCGGCTTTCAAACTATGCGGACAGGATTCAGGCGCTGCTTGAAACCCCGGGCTTCCTCGAGCCCGCCTCCCGCGTCAACGAAATGATCAACAACTTCATTAAGCCCGGTCTGGAGGATCTCTGTGTCTCCAGAACGACCTTCACCTGGGGCGTTCCCGTGAGCTTTGACCCCGGTCACGTCGTCTATGTCTGGGTGGATGCGCTGTCGAACTATATCACCGCGCTCGGCTATGCCAACGACCGTTACCACGACTTTGGCAAGTATTGGCCGGGCGTGCACATGGTCGGCAAGGAGATCGTGCGTTTCCACTCGATCATTTGGCCCGCGATGCTCATGAGCCTCGAGCTGCCCCTGCCGCAGAAGGTCTACGGCCACGGCTGGCTGCTGATGGACGGCGGCAAAATGAGTAAATCCAAGGGCAACGTTGTTGACCCCTATCTGCTCTCCGAGCGCTACGGCGTGGACAGCCTGCGCTATTTTCTGATGCGCGAATTTCCCCTCGGCTCGGACGGCAACTTTTCAAACGAAGCGCTCATCAGCCGCATCAACGCCGACCTTGCCAACGACTACGGCAACCTCGTCTCCCGCACGGTGGCGATGGTCCTGAAATATTTTGACGGCACGCTCCCCGCCGAGCGCGAAAGCGACCCGCTGGACGACGAGCTGATCGTCATGGTCAGCGCCCTGCGCGACGTTTACGAGCGCAGCATGGATGGCTTTATGCCCCAGACGGCACTCATTGAGCTATTCAAGGTCGTCTCCCGCGCGAATAAGTATATTGACGAAACCGCCCCCTGGGTTCTCGCCCGGGACGCGAACAAAAAAGGCCGTCTGGCCTCCGTCATGTACACCCTGCTTGAAACCATCCGCATTGCGACCATCCTGCTCCAGCCCTTCACGCCCGGAAGCTGTGAAAAGGCCTTTGCCCAGATCGGTGCCGCCGAAAATGAAAAAAGTTGGGACAGCGCCGCGAGCTTCGGCGTTCTGTCCGCAACCGTAACCGTTGTCAAGGGTGACACCCTCTACCCGCGCATCGACCTTGAAAAGGAACTTGCGTATCTGGAGTCGTTGATGGCCCCACCTGTCGAAGCCGAGGTGCCCGAGATTTCGACGGTCACGATCGACGAATTTGCCAAGGTCCGCATGACGGTCTGCAAGGTGCTCGACTGCGAAAACGTGAAGAAATCCGAAAAGCTCCTGCGCTTCAAGCTCGACGACGGCTCGGGCACCCCGCGCCAGATTTTCTCCGGCATCGCCAAGTTCTATAAGCCCGAGCAGCTCATCGGCAAGACGGTCGTCGCCTGCACCAATCTGCCCCCGCGCAAGATGATGGGCGAGGAATCCAACGGCATGCTGCTCTCCGCCGAAAAGGACGGCGCGCTCAACCTGCTGATGCTCGACGACACCGTTCCCGCCGGGGCCGTTCTCTGCTGAAAAACTGATAAAAAAGCGGACACCTTCGTCCGCCGTTTAAAAGGCCGGCGTTCAAGTCCTGTACGCCGACCCGAGCGCGTGCTCCTAGCAAACCTGACGGTTTGCTAGGAGCACGCGCTTTCTTTCACTTTTTCGTCTGTATCGAGCCGGTTTCTCAAAAAGGGTGCAAAAGCGGTTAAGCGGGCGGCCCAGACAATGATTATAAAATGAGACTTGTATTAAAAACGCCATCTTCGGCAGCAAAGGAATACACGCCTCCATATTTTTGAGTCACCGCAACAATGCTTTTGATGCCCAAGCCATGATCCGCCTCTGTGGTTACCGGCATATCGTGGACAAACGTCACATTGCCCGAAAAGCTGTTGGTTACTTGTATAAAGAGTTTATCACTTCTGTTTTTGCAGATGATGCTTAGCTTTCTGTCAATAACGCTCGAGACTGCCTTGCAGGCATTTATGGCGTTTTCTATCACATTTGAAAAAACAACGCAAAGGTCCATGTCTGATACGATGTTTTTCTCGGGTAGATCGATCTGTGTATAAACATGAATCCCCTCATTATTTGCTTTTTTGATGTGGGAGGATAGGATCAAATTGACCGTATAGTTATTGCAATACTGTTCAATCACCGTTCCTTCAATGACATTGCCAACCTCCGCAATGTATTTCCGAGCCGCCGGCTTGTTGTTATCCGCAAGATAGCCGTCAATCAGCTTCAAGTGGTGACGCATATCGTGACGATAGAGGACTGTCTTTTCCTGCGATTCTTTCAGTGCCTCTAAATGTGTTTGCGCGGCTGATACCTGCGTAATCAACAAATCCTGTTCATTTTGAAGCATGAGCTGTTCTCTGTTCAATCTGAAGTATCTTAGAATCATGTAATAGGACGCAAAAACCAAAACGAAGTAAAACACAACGCTTAAAGTAACCGGTTTCGCTTCTAAAACATCCAGATTAAAACTGCTGACGGAATAAAGAAGCATTGCGTAAGAAAGGGGGATTATGCAAAACCCGATCCAACCTTTGTCCATTTTGCGCAGCGCATAAAGAATGGTCGGGCGCAGATACCTGTAAATAGCATACCACACCGGGAGATACAGGATATAACAGGTAATGCTGACCGCTTCTTCACCAAGGCTAAAATAATACGCAACAAAAAGTCCCATGGCCGTGATGGACAGCGTGATGGCGATAACGGTCAGATGCACAAAAAACACCTTAATCGGTTTGAACTTGGAAAGATAAACAAACGCTAAAAACACCGGAAGCTGAACCAGAAGCGGATACAGGCTCAAAAAGCGCGTATATCCTAAATGGGAAAAAACAAAAGCATCGCAAACGATCACAGCAAGTGCATACAGGCCCATTTTAAAGCGGTTATTTTTCAGCTTTTCTTTGCAGTCCAGAAGTATATACATCACACTGACGGCGAAAATAAGCTGCAAAAACAGCCTCAAATAATCCAGCATAGGATTCCTCCATAAAAATGAACGTCAAAATAAGATTATTTCAGGCATTGTCCAAATCCTTAAAATCTTTAAAAGAAAATGAAACATAAGCCGCCTTAACCGTGCTGAAATTTGCCTTTGCGATCGGCACCAGGGCGCGTGATTGCATTTTAATTTCCCGTTGGCAGATGGACTCTATGTAAGTCATATTAATGATATAAGATCGGTGCGGCTTTATAAAGCAGGGCTTTAAGAGAAGCGCCTTTTCGAGCTTAGCCATTGCCCCAATAGTCTCGATGACTGATCCGTCAACGATATGAAAGTATATTGTTCTGCCGATTACCTCGGCAAATTCAATCCTGCTTATATAAACTCGGATAAGACCGGTTTTGCTTTTGATTAGAAAGCTTGTCTCCTCTTCGGTCTCCAGTTCGCCGCGCACTTTATCCAGAAGAATGATCAGCTTTTCCTTCCAAATAGGCTTGAGCGCATAATAGTAAGCTTCCACCGAATACGACTCCAGCGCAAACTCAGGTGACGATGTTAAAAATATAATTTTGACGTTTTTATTGAACAGCCTGATCTCATTGGCCGCTTCCATGCCACTCATAAAAGGCATCAGTATATCTAATATCACCAGATCATATTGTTGCCCGCTCTCCATTGCCGCGATTAAATCCGCGGCGGCGTTAAATGCGGTTGCCTCAATTGTATGCTTGTCACGCTGCCTGTCTCTATAGTCATTTATCATGCTGACCAGATTTGCAAGATCTGCTATGTTATCATCGCAAACCGCTATTTTAAACATAAGACCGCCCCTGCTTTTAAATTTCGCGTTTTTATTATATCATTATATTTAGATTTGGCTATATGAATTCGCAATACATGTCGTTAATCCGACACAACAAATTGACCGAGTCTTTTCATTACCAAAAAATGCTGTTTCAAGTCAATGGCATTTTTTTGTTCAAAAAAACTGATACACTTCCGACAGATATTTCGCTTCAGCCTTTTCGCACGCCAGCTGTTTTTGTCGAAACGGAGGACAAAGGATGCCCGAAATTATTGCGAGCCTTGTCCTCATTGCAGCGCTCGTGTTCTGGATGAAGTCTGTGCAGCGCGCCCTTGCGGTTCTGGACAAAAACATGAACAACGCCATATTACAAATCAGTGCTCAGCTATCTTCGCAATGGCATTGCCTGGCCGTGCTTTCAAATTTGACCGAGAGGTACGATACTGCCGATTTTTCCGCTTTGGCAGACGGTCTAAAGCAACGGCGCAGTATGACAATCGGCTCAACGCCCGAAGATATAGACCATCAAAAAGCCCTTCTGGCGGAACTGGTGAAACGCATGATAGCTGCGGCAGAAGGATACCCTGAACTGAGAGTAAATCCTGACTACGTCACATCGATGGATACCGTTAAGCAGTATGAAAAAATGATAAAGACCAGCAGCCTGATTTATAACGAGAGCGTGACCCGACTAAATCGTGCAATTGGAAGCTTCCCTGCTTCAATGATAGCAGGCATTCTCGGATTTTCAAAGAGGGCTTTTTTGAAAAGCTGAAACTGGAGCCGTCCCCTTCAGGACGGCTCCAGTTTGCTGACGGTGCGTCTGCGCGCCCTTTTGCGGCGCAGGATTTTTTTATGGCAGGAAGGTCTTGATAACGTCTCCGAGGATTTTCATGCCCTCGATAATGCGCGCCTCGGGCATGCTGGAATAGTTGATTCGGAAGGTGTTTTCCCGCGGGGCATTGGGGAAGAAAGAGCCACCCGGGACAAAGGCCACTTTTTTCTGGAGGGAAGCTTCGAGCAGCACCCGCGCGTTGATCTGTTCGGGCAGTTCCACCCACGTGAACAGTCCGCCCTGCGGTCTTGTGAAGGAGACCCCCTCCGGGAAAAATGCCGCCATTGTCTCCAGCGCGAGGTCTCTGCGCCGTTTATAGACCGCGCGGATTTTCTCGATATGCGCGTCAATGTCGTACAGCTCCAGAAATTTTGCAATCTCCATCTGCGCGAGGGTATTGCACTGCAAATCCGTCCCCTGCTTGACAATCACATATTCGGCTATCGCCTGCTTATCGCCCGCGATCCAGCCAATGCGGTATCCGGGACAGAAAATCTTTGAGAAGGTGCCAAGACAAAACACCGCGCCCGCCGTATCAAAGGCCTTCACGGAGGGGAGAAATTCTCCCTCAAAGCGAAGTTCACCATATGGATTATCCTCTAAGACGACTATTCCATATTTCGCTGCAATTTCCGCCAACTTTTTCCGCCGCGCCAGACTCCAGGATTGGCCGGTCGGGTTCTGGAAATCGGAAATCATGTAGATGAGCTTCACGCGCTCGGTGTTTTTTATCATCTCCTCCAGCGCTTCGGGTATCATGCCTTCGTCGTCGGTCAGAACCGCGCCGAAGCTGCAGCCGTAGGCCTTAAAGGCGCTGATCGCAGCAAGATAGGTCGGGCACTCGCAGAGCACCGTGTCCCCCGCGTCCAGAAAGACCTTGCCGGAGAGGTCCAGCGCCTGCTGGGAGCCGTGGGTTATGAGAATGTTGTCGGCGTCAAAGTCGGTGCCGCGGGTCCTGTTGAGCCGCTCCGCAATCCATTTTCTCAGCGGGGCATAACCCTCGGTTGTGCTGTACTGCAGGGCGGACTGCCCGCTTTCCTCCAGGACGCACCTGCTGACCGCCACGATCTCCGGGATGGGGAAAAGCTCCGGCGCGGGCAGGCCCCCGGCAAAGGATATGATATCGGGCCTCTCCGCCATTTTCAAAAGCTCTCTGATTTCCGAAGCCTTCAGATGATCCATTCTCTCCGCATATTTGAAGTCCATGTCTGTGCCTCCGTCTTTTCTATTTATTAAACAATCGGGTTAATTTCAACCGGCTGTCCGCCGTCCCGGTTTTCAATCTCTCCGGCAAGCGCCCGCATGGCGCCGCACAGCCGCCGCACGCCCTCCTCTATCAGCTCCGCTGAGACGAAGGTGAAGTTCAGCCGGATATACGCCTCCCCCTGACCTGAAAGGAAAAAGGGCGAGCCGGGAACAAAGGACACCTTATGCGCCGCGGCCTTGGAGATGAGCTTGGCGGAGGAAATGCCCTCGGGCAGTCTGCACCAGATATAATAGCCGCCGCTCGGCTTGACCCAGTGCAGGCCCTCCGGCGCGTATTTTCGCAAAGCCTGACACATGGTGTCCCGCTTTTCGGCATTCTCGACGCAGATGGCGGCAAGATGGCTTTCAAGTGAGCCGTTTTCGATGAAGCGCTGTACAATCCACTGTGAAAGACTGCTGGAGTGCAGGTCCGTGAGTTGCTTGGCCGAGGCAAATTTTGAGATGACGTTCCTGTGGCCAACCATCCAGCCGAGCCGCAGTCCCGAGTAAACGTTTTTCGAAAAGGTGCTCAGGTAAATGACGTTTCCGCCGCCGTCAAGCGCTTTGAGGCTTGGAAGCGGCTCGCCCTCATACCAGAGGTCGCCGTAAGCGTCGTCCTCCAGCACCATGACATTATACTTGGAGGCCAGCGCAACGAGCGTCTTTCTCCGCTCGAGTGCCAGCACTGTTCCCGTCGGATTCTGAAAGGTCGGCACGCTGTAAATGAGCTTTGGGTGGTAACGGTGCAGGATTTGTTCGAGAAGCTCGACCCGCATGCCCTTGTCGTCCACCGGCACACTGATAATCCGCACGCCCGCCGCCCTGAAAACCTGAAGGGCCGGAAAATAAGTCGGCTCCTCGACGACGACGATGTCTCCGGGATCCAAAAACACCCGTGCCGCGAGGTCGATGCCCTGCTGAGAACCCGAGAGCATCAGCACCTCTCCAGCCGAGCAGTAGATGCCCCGCTTTTGCATCAGCCCGCAGACCGCCCGGCGCATAGACAGGAAGCCCTCGGTCGGTGAGTGGAGCAGGGGTTCATAGTTGCCGCTGCCCAAAATCTCGCGTTCCAGACCGCTAAGCGCCTGCACCGGGCCGGATTCGGGCGAGGCGATGCCCGTTGCGAAGGAAATAACGTCCTTTCTGCTGGCAAGCTCCAGCAGCTCGCTTAAAAGAACCGATTCGATGCGCTCGGAGTAGCGGCTGAGCAACTGATTCCAGGCGGGTTCCCGCTGATAAATAGCGGATGGTTCTTCCGCGCTGCCCGGCAGAACAACCGTGCCCATGCCCACCAGTGCACCGACCAGGCCATCCGCCTTGAGCTCGCGGTAAGCGTTCAAAACGGTGGTTCTGTTCACGCCAAGGCTCTCGGCCAGCTTTCTTTCCGCGGGAAGCCGGAAGCCGGGTTGAAGCTCGCCTGTCAGTATCCGTCCGCGTATCTGTTCGAAAATCTGGAGATACAGCGCCTTCTCGTCGTCTCGGTCCAGGTCAATACGCATACCAAATCGCCTCCTTGGTTCAGTCCAATTTCATTATAATAGCCTTATTCCCCGTTGCAAGCACCAATTGAAGATTATTTTAACCAGCCAATCGGATGGGCCGCCTCGAAAACCGAGGCGGCCCATCCGATCCTTATTTTGCACGCCTAGTCTCGGCGGGCTTTTGTTTTGATTTTGGCGGACAGCAGACTGTTAAGGCTCATGCCGAAGATAATCAGCAAAAGGCCCGCAAAGCCCCAGATATCGGGCAGCGGGTCCCCCAGCAGCAAAACCCCGCCCAACAGCGCAAAGACGACCTCCCCCGACTGAGTGGACTCCACGACGGCAAGCGCCTTCTGGCTGGACTGGACCATATCCGTGGCTTTAAAAAACAGCAGCGTCGCAATGACGCCTGAAAACAGCGCCACGCAGAAGGACTGGAGCAGTTGGGTCGGCGCGGGCAGCCCATCCGTCAGACCGCCGTAAAACGCGAGCCCCAGCCAAAAGGGCAGGCTGCACAGGGTCATGCCGTAGGTGCGCTCCAGCGTGGACAGCTCCTCACCACACAGCTGCATCATTTTTCTGTTGCCCAGCGGATAGGCGAGCGCGGCAAGGGTAATCGGCAGCAGGGTACTTAAAATCCGGTTGGTTTCAAGCGTGCCGGCATTTTTGAGTTGGAGCAAACACACCCCCACCAGAATAAGGCCCGCAGCGCCCAAATTCCGGAGCGGAATACGCCCGCCGAAAAGCGGCGCTGTTAAAACACCCATGACAATGGTGATCTGCCAGGAGGCGGCAATCAGCCAAGCCTCGCCAAAGCTTGCGGCCAGACACAGCGGCGCATAAAATAGGCCGAAGCCCACCGTGCTCCACAAAAGCCAGGCACCGGGCTGTCGGGCAATGGCTGCGTGGGTTTTCCGAAAGCCCTGCTTTTTGCGCGCAATCAGCGCCAGCAGCGGCAGCGAGAAGAAAAAGCGCAGACAGCCGCTCCAGACCCAGCTCCCGCCGGCCAGGTTCATGCTGCGGTTGAGCACAAAGGTAAAGGCAAAGAAGAACGATCCGGCAACGCCGAGAAGAAAGGCTTTTTTCATAGACGGCTCCAAGGCTTAGGGTTTCTCAGGACGGCTCGTGCTGCGCGTCCCGGCGGCTCTCGATAAAGACCATCAGCGCCGCGACGTCCGCGGGGGACACCCCCGAAATGCGGCTGGCCTGTCCGAAATTCTCGGGTCGGATTTTCTGAAGCTTCTGCCTAGCCTCGATGCGCAGGCCGGTAACAGTCCCGTAGTCGAGGTCCTCCGGCAGGCGGCGGTTTTCCATCTTGGAAAACTCCTTGACCTGTCGTAGCTGGCGGTCGATATAGCCCGCGTACTTGAGCTGAATTTCAACCTGCTCGGTCACAACGGGCGGCAGCTCGGGCCGCTCCGCATCAAAGGGAGCAAGGTCCAAGTAGCCGATCTGCGGGCGGCGCAGGAGGGTGGCAAGGCTGATGCCCGAGCTGGGGGGCGTCGTCTCTTTTGCCAGCAGCATCCCGCAGAGCGCATCCGTCGGCGCAACAAAGGTATTTTCGAGCCGCGCCAGCTCTTTGTCGACGGCGGCATATTTGTCCAGCACCGCTTGGTGCTGCGTTTCCGAGACAAGCCCGATGCGCAGGCCGTAATGCGACAGGCGCAGGTCCGCGTTGTCCTGACGGTGCAGCAGCCTGTACTCTGTGCGCGAGGTCATCATGCGGTAGGGCTCATTGGTGCCCTTGGTGACAAGGTCGTCGATGAGTGTGCCGATATAGCCGTCGCTCCGGCGCAGCAGGAGGGGCGGCTCGCCCTTGATTTTCAGGGCGGCATTCACGCCCGCCACAAGGCCCTGCGCCGCGGCCTCCTCATAGCCGGAGGAGCCGTTAAACTGGCCGGCACCGTAAAGTCCCGATACTTTCTTGGTTTCCAGCGTCGGGTACAGCTCCGTCGGGTCGACGCAGTCGTATTCGATGGCATAGGCGGGTCGTGTCATCTCCGCGTGCTCCAGTCCCGGAATGGTGTGGAGCATCTGGATCTGTACCTCCTCCGGCAGGGAGGAGGAAAAGCCCTGCACATACAGCTCCTCGGTGTCAAGGCCCATCGGTTCGACAAAGAGCTGGTGCCGCAGCTTGTCGGCAAAGCGCACCACCTTGTCCTCAATGGAGGGGCAGTAGCGCGGGCCAACGCCCTCGATCACGCCGCTGTAGAGCGGGCTGCGGTGGAGGTTTGCGCGGATAATGTCGTGCGTGCGCTCATTTGTATAGGTCAAGTAGCAGACGGCGCGATTTTCAAGGGCCTCAGTCGTGCGAAAGGAGAACGGCACGATGGTTTCGTCGCCCGGCTGCAGCTCCATCTTTGAAAAATCCACCGTCCGGCGGTTGATGCGCGGTGGCGTGCCCGTTTTGAAACGGCGAATGCTCAGGCCCAGTCCTTCCAGACAGGCACCCAGCGGCACGGCGGCCGCCACCCCGTCCGGCCCGGACGAAATCAGCACATCGCCGATAATCACGCGGCCCTTGAGATAGGTGCCCGTGCAGATGACCGCCGCCTTGCAGGCATAGGTCGCGCCCGTATGGGTGCGCACGAAGGAAACGCTGCCCTCCGCCGTCCCGATTTCGACGATTTCGGCCTGCTTGACGCGCAGGTTCTCCTGCGTTTCCAGCGTGTGCTTCATGACGCCCTGATATTTGCGCCGGTCGGCCTGGGCACGCAGGGAGTGGACGGCTGGGCCCTTGCCAAGGTTGAGCATCCGATATTGGATGCAGGCCTTGTCCGCCGCGACGGCCATTTCACCCCCGAGGGCGTCCAGCTCCCGGACCAAGTGCCCCTTGCCCGTGCCGCCGATAGCGGGGTTACAGGGCATGTTGCCGCAGGTATCCAGATTTATTGTAAAGATCATCGTGTCAAGACCCATGCGGGCACAGGCGAGCGCCGCCTCAATTCCCGCGTGGCCCGCGCCGATGACCGCAACGTCGCATTTTCCGGCGTCGTAATTCATAGGGTTTCCTCCCGTGCGCGAGGCGCACGTTATAAAATAAAATGCCTAAAAGGCTGGTTTTTTTTGTATAGACAGGCCGAAACGGACGTTTGCCGTTTCGATCATTTATTATATCCCAAGTTCGTTTGACGTGCAAATTTTTTTAATGGCTTAATTTTTGTGCATGATTTACAGAAAAAAGCAAATTTCACTTGACATTTCAACGATACTCATGTACATTCACTGTGTTAGTACAATTAGTACAGCAATTGGGGGTGATTGTTTGTTTTCGATCAATTACAGGGATTCGCGGCCCATCTATGAACAGGTCAAAGACAATCTGCGCCGAGCCATCATTTCGGGCATACTGGGGGCAGATGATAAGGTTCCTTCGGTCCGTGATCTGGCAGGGCAGCTTGCTATAAACCCGAACACGATTCAAAAGGCCTATCGCGAGCTCGAGACCGAGGGGTATATCTACTCGGTACCGGGTAAGGGCAGTTTCGTTGGGGAATGCCGACAGGCGTTTGAAGCCCGCAGGGCTGAGCTTTTTATAAAGCTCGATACAACCGCCGCGGAAATTTTGAACCTTGGTGTGACGACAGACGAGGTCTGCGCACACATCAGGGATTTTGCACACAGGGGGGACACTAAATGATTGAGGTAAAGAATGTCGTAAAGAGCTTCGATGGCTTTAAGGCGCTTGACAGGCTCTCGATCACCGTGCCGGAGGGCGCAATTTACGGACTGGTCGGTCCGAACGGCGCCGGAAAATCAACCATTATCCGGCACATCACCGGCATTTACCGTCAGGACGAGGGCGAGGTGCTCGTAAACGGCCAACCCGTTTTTGAAAATCCGGCTATTAAAAAGGACCTCGCGTATATCCCGGACGATGTTTTCTTCTTCACCCAGTCCACGATCAAGGACATGATGAAGTTTTATAAGGGCGTTTGCCCGAATTTTTCGACCGAGCGCTTTGAGAAGCTGCGTCGCGCCTTTGACCTCAACGACAACACCAAAATGCGCGCGCTGTCAAAGGGGATGCAGAAGCAGGCGGCCTTCTGGCTGACGGTTTCGATGTGCCCGAAGGTGCTGGTGCTGGATGAACCCGTGGACGGACTGGACCCCGTCATGCGCCGTCAGGTTTGGAGCATCCTCATGGCCGACGTCGCCGAGCACGGCACCACGGTTCTCGTCTCCTCGCACAATCTGCGCGAGCTTGAGGATGTCTGCGACCATGTGGGCATCCTGAACAGAGGCAAGCTCCTGCTCGAACGCAACCTCTCCGACCTTCAGGACAACATTGCCAAGGTTCAGCTCGCCCTGCCCGACGAACGGGCACTGCCAAGCGACCTGCAAATCCTGCATCACAGCAGCACCGGACGGCTTCAGACAATTATCGTCCGCGGCAAGGCGGAGGAAATTACAAACAAGCTTGCAACCTGCGAGCCGCTGTTTATGGACGTGGTTCCGCTGTCGCTTGAAGAAATCTTTATTTATGAGCTGGGAGGTGAGCACTATGAAGTCAAAGACATCATTCTTTAACCACACGCTGTTTTCAGGTCTGCTCAAGCGCTTCTGGCCCATCTTTGCGGCGTATCTTGTTATTTGGCTCATCATCCTGCCGATTTCGCTTGCCAACATCCTCAGCTACAACAGCAGAATCGCGCTTGAAATGAGCGATCCGACGGCTTTTGTCGTGGCTGCTGCTAGGCCGATTATGTATGCCGGCCTGTACGGCGGCGTTGTCATGTCCGGCATTTTCGCTGCCATGATCGCTATGGCGGCCTTCAGCTACCTTTATAATGCACGCAGCGTGTCGATGATCTGCTCGCTGCCCATCAAGCGCGAGGGCGTGTTCCTGTCCGTCTTTTCCTCGGGGCTTGCAGGCTTATTCGCCCTAAACCTCGTGACCTTTCTTATTGCGCTTGGCGTTACGGCCGCATACGGCATCGTCGGGGCGAGCATCGGCTATCTGCTCCAGTGGCTTGCCTTTGTGTGTCTGACAAACCTCTTCTTTTTCGGCTTTGCCGTGCTCTGCGCAAGCTTCACAGGGCACATTCTGGTGCTTCCCATTGTGTATGTCGTCCTTAACTTCACGGCCTATGTCGTGGAGGCACTCATCAGGATGGTCGGCAGTATGTTCATCTACGGCATCAGCTCCTCCAGCAGCTATTCGTTTATCGGCCTGTCGCCGGTGGCTTACCTCTTCTCGGAGACGCACATTGATAATGTGACGGTTGTTGACGCTGTCGGTACCTACACCACAACCGGCTTTACCTATAACGGCTGGCTCGCGCTGGGCATCTTTGCCGCCGTCGGCCTTGTCTTTGCGGGGCTTGCCATGCTCATCATTAAGCACCGCCGCATGGAAACTGCCGGTGACGTTGTAGCCATAAGGCCCCTCAAGCCCATCTTTAAGTACTGCCTATCCGTCGGCTGCGCCCTTGTGATCGGCATTCTCATCTATACGACGGTCTTTAACGGTACAAGTGGCAGCTATGGCCTTGAAAGCATGCTGTATATGCTGGGCTTTATGCTGTTTGGCGCTTTCATCGGCTACTTTGCCGCGCAAATGCTGCTGCAAAAGACCCTGCATGTCTTTTCCGGCCGCAGTTGGCTGGGTCTGGGTGTGACCGCGCTTGTCATTACGGCGCTGATGTTCTGCGGTGAGTTCGACGTCTTTGGTATCGAACGCAAGCTGCCCGACGCGTCGAAGCTTGACCACGTGGATGTTATGTGCGCGGGTGAATACGTCAGGTTTGAGGGCCCCGAAAATATTGCAGCCGTTATTGCGCTGCAAAATGACATTATCTCGCACAAGGATGCAAACGAGGCAAACATCGGTGATTTTGAAGCCTATGTCTGCTATGTCGAATTTAACTATACCTATAAAAACGAGAAGACCTTTTCACGGAGCTACTCCGTTTACCGGGATGCCAGCAGCGATCTGTATACGCTCAACGACATTATGAACAGACCTGAGGCTGTCGAGTTCCGCAAGATGCTCGCCATCCCCCCCAGCACGAGCACCATTGCAGACGCCTACCTAAATTATTTTGATAAGGAAACCGGCAGCTATGTGTCCTATCCTTTAAGTTCCGATCAGGCCTATGCGCTCTATTCGACCTGCGTTCTGCCGGATATGGACGACGGCTACCTCGGCAAGGTCTGGCTTGTTACAACCGACGACTACTATAGCTCGGTCTATGACTGCACCTTTAATTTCTCGGTTCAGGAACGGCTCAAAGACTACAGCTACGCCAGCGACTACTTCTATACGACCCTGACCCAGAACGCCGAACGCACAAACAAATGGATTTCCGACAATCTCGGCCTGAGCTTCTGCACCATGGGCGAAAGCAAGGCGATCTTGGAGCTCCAGGCGGGCAGCGCCGAAGAAGCCAAGGCCATCGCCGAGAAAAACGGCTCTTACATCGGCTGAGACATCGCGTTCTCTGCCACTTTAATAAAAAAACGAAGCCATAAGGCTTCGTTTTTTTCTATGTCCGGATTTCTTATTTATTCCTCATACATCGCAAGCTTGGACTTGACGCCGTTTGCCTTGCAGACGGGACGGAACTTCTGGAACAGCTCCGTTTCGGAATGGGCCTGAAGATCGTCAAAGCTCTCCCACTTTTCGATGAGCATCATTTTCTTGGGATCCTCGACGCTGATGAAGAAGTCATACATGACGTTGCCCTTGTCGGCACGGGAGCCCTCGACAAGTCCCTCGTCCTGAAGCGTCTTAAAAAAGTCCTTCATATCGGTGGTTTCGCTGGTGAAAAGACAGTTGCAGATAACCATAACCCTATCCTCCGTAATCAAATTGCCGTTTAGGCCTATCGTTAGTATAATAGCACCGATTGCTGCGCTTTGCAACGTTATTAAGCCCTAAAAAGTTTTATGATCGCCGACTTATGGGCAAAAACCGGCACTTCGTTCCGTCCGAATAACAGGCGGAACGTCGTGCCGGTTTTCATCTGCGCACGGCTGTTTTACCAGCAGCGCGGGTCTTTGTTTTTTACGGCTTGGGGAAACGATATTCTCTGGTGGGAACGACAGTGTGCGGCTGTCTGGGTTCCGGCGCCTGATAGTCGTTGTAATCGTAATTTCTGAAGTCCCACTCCTCGATCAGCGGGGTGGTGAGGATCTGCTCCTTCAGCCACGGGCGGAAATCGGGATGTGCAATCTTGATGAGCGCCTTGATGCGGTCCACATAGCTCTTGAGGTAAACATCCGCAAGTCCCCACTCGGAAACGATGAACATGGCATAGTTTTTGAGCATGGATACGATGGAGCCTTCGGGCAGCCAGGGAACGATGTTGGACTTGGTGTCGCCGTTTTTGTCCACATAGGTCGAACGCAGGCAAAGGAAGCTGCGGCCGCCCTTGGCACGCTGAGCGCCGTAGATGTAAGCAAACGAGCCGCCCATGCCGGTGTAGGGCTTGAGGCCCTGCGCCTCGGAACAGGCCTGTCCAAGCAGGTCGACCATGAAGGTCGCGTTAATGGCAACAATGTTTTCCTGTTCCATCGTCGAGAGCATCTCGATGCAGGTGGTTCTCGGATACAGACGAACGTCCTTATCGGTGGTTGCAAGCCACTTAAAGCACTCCTCTGTGCAGGCGCCGGGGCTGGATGCGCGGATGCGTGTAATCTTTCCGCTTTCGACCATCGGCATCATGCTGTCGCAGAGTACTTCGGAGAAAACTTCAAAGGAGCCGGGCAGATCCTTCAGGTTGCGGAGAATTTCTTCGCCGAGGCCGCCAAAGCCGATTTGAACCTTGTCGCCCTCATGAATGTAGGGCAGGATGTAAGAAGCGGTCTGAACATCCAGCGGGGTGGGTTCCGGGATGGGCAGTGCCATCATTTCGGTGTCATTATGAATGATGTAGTCAAACTCGGTAATATGGATGTAGTTATCCTCCAGCGGGCCGGGTGCGGGATAAACGCCGGTGGCATCGATGAAGGCGAACTTCTTTGTGATGGCCGGTATGTAGTTTGCCGTGCTGTTGGTGGTTACGCCATAGCAGCCGACGTTGCACCAGCCGTTTGCATCGGGGGGGCAAACCTGCGAGGCCGAGGTGTTGACGCCGTACTCCTCCATGCACCAAGTATAGGAGTCATAGCCCGCGCCGAGGACTTCAATTGTGTGCGCGTCAATTCCCATACGGTCGAGGGGCAGGTTGTAGATGTTGAGAAGACGGAAATGCTCCTTGGTATCGTGGTCAAAAATCATGTTTGCCGGGTAGTTCATAACGTTGTACCAGAAGGTGACGTCATGATAGTCTTCCTTGTGCTCATACAGGTAGTCCAGGAAGGCATAGGGAATCATAGTTGCCTGACCCATAAAAATAACGTCACCGGGCTGGATTGCCTTGGCCGCCTCTTCGATCGTTACAAGATGGTCCTTATAGTACTGTTGCCAGTCTGCCGAAAGGTCTCTCTTTGCCATAAAATAAACAACTCCTTCTCCATTAATGTTTTCTTAAGTTATGCAACTTGAGTTCAACATACGAGTACTTTATTATACAACAAATTGGAAATTCATGCAAGTCATAATGCCAGATACCTCCTTTCATCGTTACCTTTTTGTCACAATAATGAATTTGTCCTATTTTTTTTATGTAAAAATATAATCATAACTTTTTCATTTTAGAGTATTTCAACTCTAACCGACGTTAAATGTTTATTTCCAATCATTTCTATTTCTAAATGGTTGACTCAATCTGGTCTGTATTTAAATACCACACTGAATAATATTCATTTATTATGCATATTTATGCTACAAAACTCCCGTGCGCCCGATAGAAAAAGCTTCTGTCGGGCGCCGGGAGCAAGGGGGACGCCGCTTAAAACACGGCGGCACTATATGGAAAATAACTTACTTTTTGATATTGTCAAACGGGTCGTAGCCTTCGAAATCGTCTTCCTTGATCAGCGGTGTGGTGCAGATCTTCTCCATCAGTTCTTTTCTGAAATCAGGATGCGCGATCTTGATGAGAGCCTTGATACGGTCCTTCAGGGTCTTCATAAAGACATTGGCAATGCCGTATTCGGTGACGATGTTCATGACATAGACCTTCGGGGTCGTCACGATGCAGCCTTCCGGCAGCCACGCATGGATGTTGGAGTGGAGCACGCCGTCGTGGTCGGTATATGTAGAGCGCAGGCAGGTGAAGGCTCTGCCGCCCTTGGAGCGGATTGCGCCATAGAGATAGGCAAACGAACCGCCGGGGCCGCTGTACGGAGAGAGGCCCTGAGCTTCGGAGCAGCACTGGCCGAGCAGGTCGACCTGGAAGGTGGCGTTGATGGCGACGATGTTTTCGTTGGGCATGATGCCGAGCGGGTCGATGCAGATGTTCTGCGGGAGGAAGTGAATTCTGCTGTCGGACGCTGCCCACTCAAAGAACTCCTTGGAGCAAGCCGCGGGGCTGGAGCAGGTGATCTTGGTGATGACGCCCTCTTTGCAGAGGTTCATCATGGATTCGCAGGCAACTTCGGAATACACTTCAACGTGGCCGACATCGCGCAGGTTGTTGAGGATTTCTTCGCCCAGACCGCCAAAGCCGATCTGAACCTTGTCGCCCTCTTTGAGGAAGGGCACGATGTGGTGGGCAATTTCCTTGTCGAGCTCCGTCGGAGGCGAAGCGGGGAAGGAGACGAGCTCCGTCGGGTTGTCCACAATGCAGTCGAGTTCTGAAACATGGATGTAGTGGGTTTCACGGTCACCGGGAACGGGATATTGACCGGTCGGATCGATAAAGCCGATTTTTTTCTTGATGCGGGGGTCCTGTGTGACGGGCGCATGGGTGCAGACCTGATAGGCGCCGACGTTGCACCAGCCCTCTTCATCGGGGGGGCACAGCTGGATGGCCGCGATGCTGGCATTATAGGCGAAGGGGCCCATGGGGAACAGGTCATAGCACATGCCGCCGCAGTCGATGTTGTTCATGCCGATTGCCATTCTCTCCAGAGGAAGGTTGAAAGCGCTGAACATTTTGAAGTGCTTTTTAGCATCGGGGTTGAACACGAGATCGGTCGGCATGTTCATTGCGTTGTAAACAAGCGTCACGTCATGGTATTCCTCGAAATGCTCGTTGAGATAATCCAGAAAAGCATAGGGCGTGCAAGCTGCGTTGCTGAGCCATACGGTTTCCCCGTCTTTGATGAGCCCTGCGGCGTCCGCCATGGTGCCGTGGTGCTCCTCATAGTATTTTTTCCAGTCGATGTTTAAATTCCTCTCTGCCATAGTGAATAAACTCCCTTACCGAAAAATTTGTGTATAATGTGCCAAATTAATAAGCACACTTGTAAAATAATTTTACAACACGTCCAAACAAATTGCAACGAAATTCAAATGCTTAAAAAGCCATATTTTGGAGAAAAAATTGTTCAATTTGTTTATGAATTTATATATTTTGGGCCATGTTTTGTTCATTTCCAGACAGTTTATGGGGCACTGTCTGGAAATGAGGCCGCTTTATCCGCCCAAGCATATGGCAACCGAGCGAGCAAATTCGACATAACTATATATTTAAATGTATATCAAAAAACAGCCGACGCGTCTGCTCGTGCCCCTGTTTGTCCGGGACACGGTTTGTCGCGTCGGCTCCATATGTTATTCTACCGTATCAGTCCGTTACTTCATGAACTGCTCAATGGCTTTGTTCAGCTCCACAATTTTCTGCTTGTCGTTTAGCCGGACCGCCTCGGTAATGCACTCGGTGATATGGTCCTGAAGCAGAACCTTACCGGCATTGTTGATGGCGGACCGAACGGCTGCCAGCTGAACCAGCACCTCGGAGCAGTCCCTGTCGCTGTCGATCATCCGTATGACGGAATCCAGATGCCCGCTCGCCTTGGCAAGCCGGTCGTGAACCGCTTTCTTATTGGTATGGACATGGGGGACTGCGGGATCGTGACTGTGGACTGTGCCGTCGGCATGAACATGGGTACAGGCCCCATCATGTTCCAATTCGTTACACACAGCGGTCGCTCCTTTCCGGATCAGGTCTTAAAACTCGGGAATGAGTTTCTTCAGGATGGCCAGGACGGCCTGGGGGCAGGCACTTTCAATGGGAAGATCAAAGAGCGATCTGTCTTCGCGGTCGAATCTGTTGACTTCCGTGTCCTCGGGCAGTTCGCCGAAGACCTCGAGCCCGACCTTCTTAAGAAGCTCGTCCTTGGGCTGGTCGTTGCGCACACGGTTGAGCACAAGTCCGGTTGTTTTCACGTCGATGTTGTTTTCACCGGCCTTGGCAACGGCAATGATGCCTGCAGCCGTCTGAAGGCTTCTGGCGGACATGTCGGCCATAACCAGCAGGCAGTCGACGCTCTTCATGACGCGGCGGTTGAGCTGCTCTGGACCGGCCTCACCGTCTACTATAACATAATCATAGTCGCCTGCCAAGCTGTCAATTCCGAAGCGGAGCAGTTCGTTGCAGGCGCAGAAGCAGCCAGGCTCTTCGGGACGTCCCATGGTCAGAAGGTCAAAGCCCTTTCCGTGTGCAAGGATGCTGCGCATCAGATCCTTCGTGGGGCCGTTGTTGAGTTCATCTCTGGCCTGGCGCATGCCAAGCAGTTCGCTGCGGAGCTGGCTGACCGTTTTGTCGACCTTCAGGCCGGTCGTATAGCACAGGCTCATGGCGGAGTCTGCGTCAATGGCAAGTACTCTGCCGGGGAAGCGCTCTGCGAGCAGGCGGATGAGGAGTGTGGAGACGACGGTTTTTCCTGTTCCGCCTTTTCCTGTCACGGCAATAGATTTAATTTTTTCCATTCTTTTTCCCTCGCTTTCCAATGTGAATAATATGAAAAACCCTTGACCACGACCGCAGTTTTAAGACTGCGGTCGTGGAATAGTCACGTTGTCAAGGGTTTATTTGCAGAAATTCTCTGCGCCTACGACGCTTTCAAAGTACTCACCAATCTGAGCGCGGAGTTCGTCGTTGGACTTGTAGCGCGGGTCGATTGCATCGACGTCAACATACAGGGTGGGGATACCGAACTTCTGCTGGATGTAGTCGGTAACGATCTTGCCGGATGCCCAGGTGTGCTTGCAGCCGACGTGGCCCATGAAGATGGAGACGTTGACCTTGTAGTCTTCGTACATCTTGTCGATAACCTTGAGCCAGTACTCGGTCGGGCCGGTTGCGCCGTGGATCATCGGGGTTAGGAGCATCGACTCAGCAAGCTGAATCTTGACGCGTTCCCAGTTGTCGATGTCGTCAAAGATGACGCCGTCCTGATAGCCGAAGCCGTCCATAACGGTGACTGCGCCGTAGCACTTTTCCATCCAGTCCATGATGCCGGTGTTGGACCAGAGCATATTCTGCATCAGGCAGACGCGATAGCGCTCTTCGGGGCAGCGGGTGCCGCTCATGCCCATATCGGCGAGCATGTTGCCCATCTCAAGCTGGGAAGCGAGCATCGAGGTGCACTCGGGTGTGCCGGCGATGGGGGCGACGATCTCGTTGAGAACGAGCATACGGCCCGGGAGCACGCAGGGGGTCTGCTTGCGCAGGTTGCCGAGCTTCGTGAGCAGATCATAGGATCTGTTGGACTCTTCGGTGATTTCTTTGAACTTTGCATAGCGCGCAGCGTCCCACTTGAGGCCAGTGAGCTCTTCCATCCAGGGAACAAAGGCTTCAATCTGGTCTGCCAAATAGGCATAGCCCTTGGCGTCATGACGGAAGGGGCAGTCAAAGGTGAAGCAGGGGCAGCCGAACAGGCGCTCCATCATCGGATAGGCGATACGGGCGGAGTCGCAGGGCACGGTTGCGTGCACGAATGCGTCGATGTCAACGCCGAACTCACCCTTGAGGGCGCAGCCGAGCTGTGCCTTGTCGATGGCGCACATGCTGGTGGGGGCATACTTCTCGGTCTCGTCTATGAAACGGCCGCAAAGGTCTTCCATGGAGGCGATACGGGTCGGGATGGTATCAAGGAAGAAGGGAACGCAGTCGAATGCGCGGATGATGGTGACAGGAACAGGACCGCCGAACGCGACCAGCTTCTTGCCGTTCTTGTGTGCATCGCGGACTTCTTCCCAGACGAACTTCTGGATATCAACAGTCCACATGATTTCCGGCATATCCTTCGTGAGCATATGCTGATAGATACTGTCAACCTGGTTGCAGGTCAGGTCTATCATGTTAACCGGCAATGTGGGGTCAAAATTCTGAACAGGTGCTTTTGCCATGATAATGTCCTCCTTCTTCTTACTTCTCTATCATTTCAACGAAAGCTTCCGCACGGATAGCAAGCTGTCCTGCGTTGGCCATCTGCTCTTCGCGCTCGACCTGAAGCATCGGAACGCCAATCGCCTTGAGGTCGGGCTCAAGGTAATACGCTTCGCCGCCCCAGCATTCGCAGTTCTGCATCTTCTCATAGATGATGCCCTGGATGCTGTATTCCTTACAGGTGTCGGTGATTTCCTTATGAAGAGCGGGACGGTTGTCGAGGGAACGGGGGCAGGTGTTGCGGGTGAGGTAGTAGTTGGCGATGGAACCGAGAACGTCCTTATCGTCAACAACGATCTTCTCGCCGAAAGCGCGTGCGCCGAAGCACAGTGCGTCTGCAACAACAAGGCCGCCCTTGTCTTCGATGACCTTGATGTACTCGGGGTTATCAAGTGCGGAGCCGATGATCATCAGACGGGCGCGGGCCTGGATGGGCTCACGGCCCTTCGCGTCTGCGATAAACTCCTTGAGGGCTGCGGTATACTCGTCAATGTTCATGTCGCAGTTGGCAAGCATGATTCTCAGTGCCTCGGTGCCGGAGACCTTGGCTGCCTTGCGGAGCTCAAACAGCTCGGCAATCAGGCCGCGGACTTCGTTGGTCTTGGCGACGGCGGCCTTCAGGCCTTCGTCGGTGACTTTGGTGCCGGAAAACTCGCCGAGCTTATCGGCAAGATCCTTCAGCTCATTGGTGTAATAGCCGATGGCGGTGTCGTTTGTAATACGGGGAGCGCCGATCTGATGAATGAACTGGCCCTTCTCGTTCTTCTTTGCAATATGCTCCCAGTTGTCGAGGATACGTGTGGCCATCATGCAGCCGTCGGACTGTACCAGACCGTCAAGTTCATAGGTTCCGTTCATCAGGTACTGAAGAATGCTCCTTGCGAAGCTGCAGCTGAAGCTGGACATCCAAGCTTCTGCATCGGAACTGTCGACGCAGTTTGTTGCTCTGAGACGAACCGGCATAATGTCAGCCGCAATCAGGATTTCGGTGGGTACGTGGCAGCAAACATAGCCAACTGCCTTCTTGCCGGATGCTTTCCAAGCTTTTGCGGATTCGCTTGAAATGTTGGTTTCGAATAATTTCTCGTAACTCATGTGTCTCCTCCTTTAATTTCTTAGGGAAAATAATTTCAATCTCATCGCCCCGGCAGGTTCTCTCAGCCAGCGGTAAGACAAAATTCGGTACGGGGGTCTCTCACCAAGAGAAGCCGATTGCTGAGGGCTGACAGGCCTTCATGCACAGTTCGCCTGCGCCTTCTGCTTTGCAATGTGCACAGCTGGTTTGCAAGGTGTTGCGGGCATCTTCCCGAATCAGCACCACCTCGTCGTCAAAGTCGTCAAGCTCTGTTGCGAAGAGTTTTTCGGGACAGGCACTGATGCAGCCCTTGTCGGCGCATCCCGCACATTTTGCGGTATCGATTCTGATGTAATAGTGGCCGGAACCATCTTCATAGCCATAGTTTGCTATCATGAGCTGAGCCTCCTTTCCATCTTACACGGACCTGTCGGCGTTATTGCCCGCAGGTCAACTGATTCCTACTGGTTTTCCTTTGCCCTTTTCTTTTCAACAAGCTCTTTTCCGAGCAGAGCGGCGCCGAGGGCTCCGGCGATCTGCGTGTCCATGGTCGGCTTGAGTGCCTGGATTCCCATGAGTCTCTCAATGCGGCGCACAACGCCGACATTTTTGGCGATACCGCCGGTGATGGCGAAGTCGAGTTCCATGCCGTTGCGCTCAAGCAGGCGGACGACGCGCAGTGCCATCGCGTGGCAATAAGCGGCGAGAACCTTTTCCTTGGTCCAGCCGGAACGCATGAGCTTTGTGGCTTCGCTCTTTGCAAAGATAACGCAGGTGGAGGATACCGGTGCGGGCTCCTCGTCGATCTGGAAGGACATCTCGCCGATGTCTTCGACGCGGACGGCCAGCAGGTTTGCGATGACTTCCATGCCGCGGCCTGTTCCGGCTGCGCACTTGTCGTTCATCATGAAGGATGTGACGGTGCCTTTTTCATCGCAGTGGATGGCTTTGCAGTCCTGCCCGCCCATGTCAAGGATGGTGCGGACGGTGGGTCCGTATATGTAGTTCGCGCCTTTGGCGTGGCAGGTAATTTCGGTGACGGTCTTGTTGGAGAAAGGCACGTTAACACGGCCGTATCCGGTGCCGATTGTATAGGTGATATCTTCCAGCGTCAATCCGGTGTCCTTCATGGCCCAGTTGATGGCGCCGATGGCGGAGTCGGGGCTGTTCGAGCCTGTCCGCATGTTGGAATAGGCAAAGGGAACGCCGTCTGCCATGATGACGGCCTGGGTGCTGGTAGAGCCTATGTCAACGCCTGCGGTAATAAGACTGCCATGCCAATCGGGGATCTCCGGATTTCTCCAATTGGATTCTGTCCATCTCCAATATTCTACTTTTTCAATTTCAGCCATTGTCTTATCCTCCGTTTACTGATTCTCGGCAGCAAATATCGCCGCGCCGATTGCCGTCATGAACTGGTTGTCATCGGGGACCTGAATCTCTCTTCCGAAAACCTTGGACATGCAGCTGACAAGTCCCTTGTTAAACGCGGGTCCGCCGATCATCGTGAAGCGGTCCGTAAGACCGACTCTGCGAATCATCGAAGCGATACGGTTGGCAATACCCATATGTACGCCGTAGGCGATGTCCTCTCTGGTTTCCTTGGCGTGAATCAGAGAGATGACTTCGGACTCGGCGAAAACAACGCACTGGGCGTTGGTAGCCAGCTCTTTTGTGTGACGGAGCGAGAAATCGCCCATTTGCTCCGTGCTGATCTGAAGCGCGCGGGCCATGGCCTCAATAAAGGTTCCGGCTCCGGAAGCGCACTTGTCGTTGACCTCGTACTTCATGATGGATCCGTCGTCGTTGAGACGGATGACACGGCAGCTGTCTGCGCCCATGTCGATGATCGTGTCTGTATCGGGAACGGCGTACCTTGCGCCTCTGGCTCCGGCGCCAACTTCGTTCACTTCGCCGTCGCCCCATTTAACGATTTCGCGGCCGACGCCCGTGATGATGACGCGGTCGATGTCCTCTCTCTTGAGGCCGGCATCACTAAGTGCCTTTTCAAAAACGGTTTGAGCTGCCAAATCTGCGTCGAACGCTGTCGGGAGCAATGCCTTGGCGACAAGCTTGCCGTCCTGCATTAAAACTGCCCGGGTGTTCTGACTGCCACAATCGATTCCTGCGGTTATCATATACGTTCCTCCTTATTATGCTATGCCGGCGAGCAGCGGGATTATCTTTATTCCGTCGGCATCTCGATCCATACAGCTAATATTGAGCAAAAAATGTGCCAATTCCGCAAATTTAAACATTTTAGTATCCTTCTGACAAATAGTTAGCTATTTTTTTGTCTATCTTGTTCAGTGGTCTGCCTTATTGGCCGCTCAAGCGGTGCGGCAGAATCGGCGCTGTGTCGGTCAGACACGCATCGCGAGAGACATTGGCACAAATGTTGTGTCATTTTTGTGTTTATTTTGTTTTATGTGCCCTGAACAAACCCGCAGTACAAGCAGCCCGGTTGTCATTCCGCACCGGGCCAGCCCTTTTTTTAAAGCTTTTCGTAATATTTGCCTCTGCTTTCAGGACTTGGCAAACTTAATTGTCAGTTAAACTGCCAGTTTGCGGGCCATGCGTCAAAAAGGGCCCGCAAGAAAAGCAAGAGCGGAGGCAGCTGACTGCCTCCGCCCGCATGAAGCTGAAAACACTTGTTTCCGGCTTCTTACTTGTTGACGACTGTGTCGAAATAATCGGAGAGCTGACCCTTCATCTCGTCCAAAGACTTATAACGGCCATCGATGCCGTCGATGTCGAGGTACAGGGACGGGATGCCATACTTGTTCTGGATCATGTCGGTGACGATCTTGGCGACTGCCCAGGTGTGCTTGCAGCCGATGTGGCCAAGGAAGATGGACACGTCGGGCTCATAATCGCTGAAGATCTTGTCGACGAGATAGGTGTAGTTCTCGACCGGGCCTGCAGCACCGTGGATCATCGGGTTATTCTGCATTTTCTTGCCCATCGTCTTGAAGCAGTCATGTCTGTTGTTGAGATCCTCATAGATATCGCCGTGCTGGAAGCCGAAAGCGTCCATGATTGCGACGGTGTCGTATTCTCTTTCCATCCAGTCCATGATGCCGGAGGAAGACCAAGGCATGTTCTGAAGCAGCGCCGCACGATGCTTCTCGCCGCCGGGGCAGGGGCCCATGCCGAGCTCGATCATCATCTGGCCGACTTCAAGCTCCTGCTGGAGAAGGTTGGCCATTTCAGGATAGCAAGCCATGGCGTTGGAGGTTCCGTTGAGAACCAGCATACGGCCGGGCAGCGGGCAGGGTTTATGCTTACGCAGATCGCAGCACTTGCCCTGAAGCTCAAAGGTGTTGTTGGAGTTGGTCATTGCTTCCTTCATCTTGTCCCAGTCGAGCTTTTTGCCGGTGAATTCTTCCATGAAGGTGACAAATCTTTCGATCTGGTTGACCATGTACTCATAGCCGCGGTCGTCTCTGCGGAAGGGGAAGTCGAAGGAGAAGGTCGGAACATTCATCATTCTCTCCATGTTGGGGTAAACAACACGGGAGGAGTCACAGGGAACGGTGGAATAGACGAACGCATCGGCCTTAACGCCATACTGATCCTCAACGAGGGTGCCGAGATAGGTTTTGCACAGACCGCAGGTCGTGGGGGGAACGAATCTCTCGGCGGCATCGATGAACTTGCCGGTCAGAACGGGGTTCGGGGAAAGACGGATGGGGATCGTGTCCAGATATACGGGAACGCAGTCAAAGGCGACAATGATGTCAACAGGAACCGGGCCGCCGAAGAAAACGAGCTTCTTGCCGTTTGCATGCGCGTCACGGACCTGATGCCACATATCGTACTGAATCTGGAGTGTCCAAAGGAGATCCGGATTCTTTTCCTTCATACGTTCCATCTGTCCCTCGACCTTTTCGCAGCAGAAGTCGAATACGGACATTTCTCCGGCCATTACGGCATCTTCTAATCTTGTATCCTTAGGCATACTTAGTCCTCCTTTTCAATCATTTCAATAAATGCTTCTGCGCGGATGGCAAGCTGTCCTGCATTTGCAAGATGCTCTTCGCGCTCGACAGCCAGCATGGGGATGCCGGCTTCCTTGAGCATCGGCTCAAGGAACATACTCTCGCCGCCCCAGCACTCGCAGTACTGCATCTTCTCATAGATAACGCCGTCGACACCGAATTCCTTTGCGGTATCCGTGATCCAGCGCTGCATACGCTCGCGGTTGTCCATCATGCGCGGGCAGATCAGACGGGTCAGATAGTAATCGGCAATGGAGCCGAGAATGTCGCCGTCATTGACTTCCATTGTGTAGTTGAAGGGTCTGGAGCCGTAGCAGAGTGCGTCGTGGACGAATAGGCCGCCCTTGTCCTCGATGACCTTGAGGTAACCGGGGTTATCAAGTGCCGAGCCGATGATCATCAGACGGGCGCGCTTGTCGGTGATGGGAGCGCGGTTCTTGGCGTCCTCGAGGAAAGCCTTGAGCAGCTCTATGTACTCTTCAACGGGGATGTCGCTGTAAGCCAGTGTGATCTTAAGGCAATCCTCGCCGCTAATGACGGGATGCTTCTCCTTGCGGAGCTCATAGACCTTCTGAACCAGCTCGCGTGCTTCGTTGTACTTGGCGATGGAAGCCTTCAGATTCTCATCGGTCAGCTTTTTGCCGGTGAACTCTTCAAGAGCCGTGATCATGTCCTTGAGCTCTTCGACATAAAACTCGTGTCCGAGATCCTTGTAGGTTCCGTATACGCGGGGTGCGCCGATGAGCATATGGAACTTGCCTGCATCCTTGAGCTCGTCGGTATACTTCGCGTTATCAAAAGCACGCCAGGTCATCATGCAGCCGTCGGTTGCAACGATACCGTCAAGATCTTTGTACACGCCATCCAGCCAGTGCTGCACGATGCCTCTTGCATAGCTGCAGCTGAATGTGGACATCCATGTGTCGCCGTCGGGGGTTTCGGTTACGCCGGTTGCTCTCAGACGGACGGGCATGATATCCAGCGCATGCAGGATTTCTACCGGTACGTGACAGCAAAGAACACCAAGTGCCTTCTTACCTTGTGCCTTCCAGGCTGCTACTGATTCGCCTGAAATTTCTGAATTGAATAATTTCTGGTAATCCATGTGTCTCCTCCTTTTTATTCTTGGGGCAATAATTTCAAACCTAGCAAGGTAATCCGCCCTCAAGCAGGGTCACAAATCGCCTCGCAAGTTAAAATTTACAGTTACCAATACTCTGCCATACAAGTAACATTTTGGACCGTTTTGCCCGCATATCCGCATGATTAGGGCATTATTTCAGTCAATCATACGCCATATATTCTACAGGCCCATTTTCAGATTGTCAATTCTTCAAAGCAATTCTGTGGATTAAACGGGAATTGGCGCGTAATTTTGTGCAATTGTGCAAGTAATCAATATACATATTCATCCAATATATAATTAAATATTTATGCATATATCTCACAAATTTTATGAATCAGTTCTCAGCCATGTGCACAGACGTCAAACGCTTCACTTCATGACGACCGTTTCGAAGTACTCCGCAATCTGCGCTTTGATCTCGTCGCCGGACTTATAGCGGCCGTCGATTGCGTCCAGATCCACATAGAGCGTCGGTATGCCGAACTTGTCCTGAACCATGTCCGTCACCATCTTTGCCGAGGCCCAGGTGTGCTTGCAGCCGACATGTCCGAGGAACATGGAGACATTCGGATCGTACTGCTCAAAAATATGCTCGACCAGCTTGATGTGGTTCTCACTTGGTCCGGAGGCACCGTGGATCATGGGGTTGTTCTGCATTTTCCGGCCCATGGTCTTAAAGCAGTCGCGTCTGTCGTCCATGTGCTCATACATGATATCGCCCTGGAAGCCGAAGGCATCCATGACCGCGACGGCGTTATATTCCTTCTGCATCCAGTCCATGATACTGGCATTGCCCCAGATCATGTTCTGCAGCATCGCAATGCGGTATTTTTCGTCCTCGCAGACACCCATGCCGAGATCGACCATCATTTGTCCGGCCTCCAGCTCCGCCTGGTAGAGGTCGCCCATGATCGGATAGCAGGCGACGGCGTTGGTCGTGCCGTTGAGCACGAGCAGACGGCCGGGCAGCGGGCAGGGCTTGTTTTTGCGCAGGTCGGCGCACTGTCTCTGAAGGTCGAAGTTGCGGTTGGCGTTTTCCATGAAGTATTTGAGCTTGTCCCAGTCGAGCTTGTGGCCCGTGTGCTCTTCCATAAAGGCGACCAGGTCTTCCATTTGATCGGCCAGATATTCCGCGCCGCGCTCGTCCCTGCGGAAGGGCATATCAAAGCTGAAGGTGGGGCAGCCGATAATTTTTTCCATCGCGGGGTAGGCCACGCGAGAGCTGTCGCAGGGGACGGAGTTATAGATAAACAAATCCGGCTGCATGCCGTAAGCCCCGCTGAGCCAGGCGCCCAGCTCCACCTTGTCAAGGCCGCACATGGAGGCGCCGACATATTTTTCGGCCTCGTCTATGTATTTGGCGGTCAGAGTCGGGTTTGTGGACAGGCGGAACGGAATGGTGTCCAGATAAAAACCGACGCAGTCAAACGCCGCAATCAGCTCGGTTGGCACGGAACCGCCGTAGAACACCAGCTTCTTGCCGTTTTTATGGGCGTCGCGGAAGCCGTCCCACATGAACTTCTGGATTTCCATGGTCCAGAGCATGTCGGGATTTCTTTCCTTCATGCGCTCAATGGAGGCATCCACCTTCGCGCAGGCAAACTCCGTAATGGTCATCTCGCCCCTTAGGACCAGTCCCTCCAGATCTTTTACGTCAGCCATTTTCTAGTCCTCCTTCTCTATCATTTCGATGAATGCTTCGGCGCGAATGGAGAGCTGTCCGGCGTTTGCCATCTGCTCCTCACGCTCGACGGTCAGAAGCGGGATGCCCGCGTCCTTGAGCTTTTGCTCGAGCAGCACGTTTTCGCCGCCCCAGCATTCGCAGTTCTGCATTCTCTGATAGATGATGCCGTCGACTTTGGCCTGTCTGACGGATTGAATGATATAGTCGTGCAGCTCGGTGTGTTTATCCATCATGCGGGGGCACACAAGCCGTTCAAGATAATATTTTGCAATTGAGCCGAGCACGTCGGCCTCGTCGATTTCCAGCGGGTCGCCGTAGCCTCTTTCGCCAAAGCACAGCGCGTCCGCCACAATCAGGCCGCCCTTGTCCTCAATCACCTTCAGATACTCGGGGTTATCCAGCGCCGAGCCGATAATCATGATGCGAGCGCGGGCCTCCGTGATCGGGGCACGGTTCGGCACATCGGCAAGAAAGGCTTTCAGGAGTTCGATGTACGTGTCGATGGGCATGTTGGTCGAAGCTAGCATCAGCTTGAGCATATCGGTTCCGTTGATAACGGGGTGCTCGGCACGGCGCAGGGCATTGACTTGCTTAATGAGCGCGCGGGCTTCATTTTGCTTGGCCACGGCCGCCTTCAGCTTCTCGTCGGTGATTTTGTTCCCGGTAAGCTTTTCAAGGCCCGCGATCAAGTCCTTGAGCTCTTCTTTGTAGAAAGGAACGGTTCTGCTGTTGCTCAGGCGCGGTGCGCCAATCTGCATGATGAACTTGCTGCCGTCGCCTTTTTCGTTGATGTATTTGGCGTTATCGTAAATACGGGACGCCATCATACAGCCGTCCGACGCAACGAGCCCGTCCAGCTCATAGGTTCCGTCAAGCCAATACTGCAAAATCGACTTGGCAAAGCTGCAGCTAAAGCTGGACATCCATGTTTCAGCCTCGCTGCTGTCCACGCAGTTTGTGGCTCTCAAGCGCACGGGAAGCACACCTGCCGCATAAAATAGTTCCTCCGGTACATGGCAGCAAATAACGCCGAGCGCCTTTTTCCCCTCGGACCGCCAAGCCTTTGCCGCCGCGTTTGAAATGTCTGAGTCAAACAATTTCTGGTAATTCATTTCTTTCCTCCTTATCGTTATGGAACCGTGTACAGCGCTGAAAAGGCAGACCGCCCGAAGCCGTCTGCTTTTGCGCCGGTCTTACCGGCGCGTCGGGATTGCGCGTGCTTGCTCTTCCGGCGGACACAAACGTTGTCCGCGTCAGGTCTGAAATAGAAAACGCTCTGCCAAGGTCGGGGTTTGGCTGGAAGCCGGACTGCCTTGAGGCCGTCTCGGGAGACAAAAGCTGTCTCAAAAAAGGCGCCGACGGCTGATATCTCAAGGTGTACGTCAAAATTATAACACTGCGCTTCGTGGAAATAAAGAAGTATTGTCCTTTTTACGCGCACAGATGTTCACAAAAATAATGGTACTTTTTCGTTATATTGTCTTTTTATCGTATTTTTAACATAAAATTGCCCTCTTGCAGCCGAGGGCGACACAATGTGTCTCGCGTCCGACCCGCGTCTGTCCCGCTTTTTTACCGGGTCAAAGCCCTCGGCTTGCCTCTGCCCTCACTTTCGCGCCAAATTGGGACTTTTGCCGTAAAGTGGCGCATAAAATTTACATTCTACAGTTCACTTTCCGCGAAATATGCGCTATAATGTCAGACATCATGCGAAAATGGCGGTACTCCACGGGTTTTCGCACGCAGCGCTATCAACACTTCGTGCTGCCAGAAACGGCAGCACGCCGTTATATCCCTTGCTCATATCGAAAGGAATGGTCACAGAATGCTTAGAAAAGTTGTTAAAAAACAAGAGAACGCGCTGGATTGTTTTGTTTGCGGATTGGAAAACAACAGCGGTCTCAAAACGGCCTTTTACGAAATGGAAGATGAGACCGTTATCGGCGTTGCCGTTGCCCAATCGATCCATCAAAGCTATACCAATACCGTTCACGGCGGCGTTATTACCGCGCTGCTTGATGAGACCCTCGGCAGAGCAATCAAGATAACAGAGCCTGAAACTTGGGGCGTGACAATGGAAATCAACGTCTGCTTCAAAGCACCGGTCCCTTATGACGAGCAGCTTCTGATCACGGGCAGAATCACTGAAAACCGCCAGAAGGTCTACTTTGGCGAAGGTGAACTGCTTCTGGCAGACGGAACGGTCGCGGCAACTGCAACCGGCACCTTCTACAAAATGAAGGCGAGCCTTTTGGAGAGCAGGGGCGCCGACAGAAACATGATGCAGCTTTACATCATGGATACCGATCCGACCGAGATCGACATCCCCATCGATGTGTGCAGCGAGGTCAACGTTTAATTGCCAATTGACGGCAGACTTGCCCCGCTTCTCCGCTCCGGTCCATCGCAGCGGCTACAGTCTCCTCCGACAGCCTGGAAACTGCCGATTTTACATAAGGTGACAGGTGAGAAACATGTATTGTGACAGGATGCGCTGCGTCCCGCTTGAAGGACGCATCATGAGCGCCGACGAGGCCGCGGGCCTGATTCAATCCGGCATGACGCTCGGGATGAGCGGGTTTAGTACCGGTGGCCCCAAGCAGATTTCGCCCGCGCTGGCAAGGCTCGGCACAGCCCGCGGCCTCACCCTGATTCAGGGCGCGGGGCTTGGCGGTCTCGGAGCCCTTGCCGAATCGGGCATCGTCTCCCGCTATGCGGCCTTTCAATGGTGCCCCGAGATGCGCGCCGAGATTAACGCCGGACGTGTCGACTTTACAGACCTGCACCTCGGTCAGCTCTCAGACAAGCTGCGGCAGGGCGTTTTCGGAAAGCTGGACTTCGCAGTTATCGAGTGCACCGGCATCACGGAGGACGGCGGGATTATTCCTTCGGTGTCGCTGGGCATAAGCAACGTGCTGCTCGAGTGCGCCGACCGGGTCCTGCTGGAGCTCAATCTTGCCGTGCCGCCCGCGCTTGAGGGCATCCATGATATCTGCAAAAACGATTTTCAGCCGCTCGGCGATATTTTGGAACGCCGGGGCGAACCCGTCTTCCGCTGCCCGCTGGAAAAGATCGCGGGTATCGTGATTACGGAAGAATCGGAGCCGAAAATCGACTTCCGGGATACAAATGCCGTTTATCAGGGTATCGCGGCACAGGTGCTTCGGCTTCTCAACCGGGATATTTCCGAAAACCGACTCCCCCGCGCCTTCACGCTTCAGGCGGGCGTCGGCGGCGTTGCAAACGCCGTGCTGCAGGGACTGAGCGAAGGCGGGTACAAGGGCCTGCGCATGTTCACCGAGGTTCTGGCAGACAGTGCTCTGAACTTCATTTTAAGCGGCGTTATTGCCGAGGCTTCCACAACGACACTCGACCTGTCGCCCCGAGGGCTTGAAACCTTTTTTGCAAACACCGATTTTTTCAAAGAACATATTGTCCTGCGCCCGCTCGAGCTGTCAAACGGCGTTTCGCAGATTACGGCGATGGGGCTTGTTGCGATGAACACCGCACTCGAAGCGGACATCTACGGCAATGTCAATTCAACGCACGCCATCGGCAGCCGAATGCTCAACGGCATCGGCGGGTCCAATGATTTTTGCAGGAGCGCACGCCTTTCGATTTTCATTACGCCGTCCACAGCAAAAAACGGCGCCATTTCGAGCATCGTTCCGATGGTGTCCCACGTGGATTCCACAGAGCACGACGTCGACGTGATCGCCACCGAGTGGGGCTATGCCGACCTGCGCGGGAAGTCGCCGAAGGCGCGCGTGCGCGAAATCATCGACAACTGCGCGCACCCCGACTATCGGACGCAGCTCTGGGATTACTATACTGGGGCGCTGTCTCTCTGCGGGCCCTGCCAGACCCCGCATGACCTGTCGAGGGCCTTCTCCTTCCATCAGCGCTACCTTGAAACCGGCTCCATGAAGCTTTGAATCCCCCTTAAAAGTTCAAAATTCAAAAAAACAAGCAGCATTTTTTATTTTGCTCTTCCAAAACAGATCGGCTTGACGTACTGTGGCAATAGAGGCCGCCATACGCGCCGATTAGGAGGAGGCAACATGAAAAAACTGCTTTTTTTATTTTTATGCGCCCTGATGACCGTGTCCCTGCTGGCCGGCTGCGGAGAAAAGACTCCCGCCGTCAGTTCAGTGCCCGAAGCGTCGCCCGAAGCGACATCCGTGTCCGCCCCCGAGCCGGAACCCTATGCCCCGATGGCGATCTTTGATCGTCCCTTTAACTCTTTTTCTGCGCTTGACCTGCCCGAAAACTTCACACCATATGCCGCCTGCTTTTCATTCGGTAATCCCAAACTCGGCAGCAAGGCAACCTATGTGCTGTCCATGACCGCTGCGGGCAGTACGGATGAAGCTATTCGCTTTTTGTCGGCCCTTTCCGAGACGCCGGATGACGCCAAAACGGCGCAGTATATCAGCGACTATAACAACTACGCCTTTTGCGAGTTTCCCATTGAGGGCGGCCTGTGCACCATTCGCAAGACCAACCCGGACGACGACCGCTACGCCTACCTCGAGGGCTGCCACATCGACCTGACGGCAAACCCGGACAGCGCCGCCGTCTCCGACTTTCTCACGCTTTTCTCCGACAATTACAGCCTTGCGGCTCTCGGCGTTGCAGCGGACTACTTTGATGTAACACCGCAGTATGCGCAATACGATCTCTATGTAAACCGTCATAAGAATTCAGCTGAAATGTCGCTTTGCTATCCGACACTGGATGTGGCTGCCATTCAAAAGCAAATGGGTGACGCTGTTAAAAGCAACTGGTACGACGCGCAGGGAGGCAAAATGGGTCTGTCTTACGGCAAAGTCGACCTGACCCTCCTGTTTGACACGAAGGGCGGCTGCATCTATCTGACCGAATCGACAAGCGACCTTACGACGGCGCTGCGGGACTACACTGCGCCGGATCTCTCGCTTGCCACACTCGGGTTTAACTATGCGCAGCAGGATGCGCTGTGCATCTATGAGGACAAGGCTCAAAATTTCTCCGTCGCCATACACCGGCCAGAATGGGGCGACAGGGAGAACAGCTGGAACATTGAAATTTTGCAGCAGCGCAACGGCTATTTGTTTGCAATCTGGTATAACGCCGATACCCAGTGCCTGAATTTTCAGGCCGACAAGGACGGCACCACGACGCGTTTTGACTATGCAATCGATACGGGCAGCTTCAGTGGCGACTATCCGGATGCCGACACAGTGAAGGCTCGTTTTTCCGAGGTCTTCGGCACAACGCAGGCCGATGTTTACAAGCAGGCCCTCCTTGAACTGGAGCTTGCGCTCCAGCCTCGCTTCGGTCTGAGCCTACAGGAGCTTTACGCCCTGCCCATCCGCTGACGGTTCGTCCCCAATAGACGAAAGAACGCGCACCATCGCTCGACGGTGCGCGTTCTTATTCTTTTGAGATATTTAATCAAAATATATATCTCTTTAAGACAATTTGTTAACCGCAGCTCAGGGGGCTTTTCATCTGAGCGCGCTTAATGTCGTCCTTGGTGATCATTTCTCTGCCGCGCAGATAGCGCTTTAACACCTTCGGCACCTCGATGGAGCCTTCCGCAGTCTGGTACTGCTCAACAATGGCGGGCAGGATGCGGCTGGTTGCAAGACCCGAGCCGTTGAGCGTGTGGCAGAACTCAACCTTGCCCGTCTCCTCACGGCGGAAGCGAATCTGGCCGCGACGCGCCTGATAGTCACGCGCGTTGCTGACGGAGGACACCTCTTTGTACCCACCCATCGACGGGATGTAGACCTCAATGTCATAGGTCCTTGCCATCGAAGCCGAGCAGTCACCGGCGGCAAGTTTCACCGTGCGGAACTTCAGCCCCAGGTTCTTAACCAGATATTCCGCCTTGGTGACAAGCTCTTCAAACGCGGCGTCGGAATCCTCGGGCTTCGTGACCTGGAACATTTCGACCTTATTGAACTGGTGGCCGCGGATCATGCCGCGCTCTTCGGCACGGTAGGAGCCGCCCTCACGGCGGAAGCAGGGGGTATAGGAGATATATTTTCTGGGCAGCTCGGCCTCAGTCAAGATTTCATCCCGGTGCAGACTTGCCAGTGCCGTCTCGGCAGTCGGCAGCATGAAGCGGCGCTGCTGATCCTCGGCGGTCTCAATCCAGTAAACCTCGTCCTTAAACTTCGGGAACTGGCCGGCCGTCAAACCACACTCATAGTTGAGCATGTGGGGCACCATGACAAACTCATAGCCGTCGAGCTCGTGCGTCTCGATAAAGTAGTTGAGCAGCGCCCATTCCAGACGCGCGCCCATGCCGCGATAGAGCCAATAGCCGTTTCCGGCAAGCTTTGTGCCGCGCGGATAGTCGATCATGCCAAGCTCGGTGCAGAGGTCCACATGGTTTTTAGGCTCAAAATCTGTCAGACGGGAAGATCCGAAAAAGCGCAGGGGGGCGTTATTTTCCTTGCCGCCGGGCTTGAGGTCCGGGTCGGGCAGGTTCGGCAGCGAGAGCATGAGCTGCTCGTATTCGTCCTCAACGGTTTTGAGTTCGGTGTCCGTGCCTTTAATTTCTTCCTTGAGGGTGTTCATGCGTGCCATGATCTCGGTTGTATCCTTGCCCTCTTTTTTCAGCTGGGGAACGTCTTTAGACAGTTTATTCTGCTCGCTCTTGGCGTTTTCAGTCTTAAAAATCAACTCACGGCGCTTGCCATCGAGCACCAATATCCGATCCACAGCCGCGTCACAGTCGACGAGCTTAGCCTTAAAGCCTTCTTTAACGGCCTCGGGGGTTTCTCTTATAATTTTTATGTCCAGCATAATAATCCGCTCTCCTCATAGTCATAATGGTTTTTCTGCCGAAAAGGCCCAACGCGGGTCCATTTCAGACGCTTTCTATTGAACACGCGATGACATACCTGCTTTCAGGTCCGCACAGCTGCAATTCCTGCTTATTGCGCAGCTGCACCAGATATGAGAACAGGACCAGAACAACAACCGTCACAAAAAGCCCGATCAGGTAAGGCATCAGGGGATATGCCCGCTTCGCGCCCTTGTTTTCAGTCCTTTTCACTGCTCACGCCCTCCTTTTGAACTTCCGAAATTCAGCAGAGCGTCGATCAAGGCTTCTCTGTCGTCACTACCATAATATTCCAGTTCTATGATGCCCTTTTTCGTGCCGTCCTTAATTAAAACCCGTCTACCCAGTGAGACCTCCAGGCGTTTTTCGGTATCGGCCAGATAATTTATCCGGATTTCGGAGCTATCCTCCGTTTTCTTCTCCTTTTTTGATGCTTGCGCGGCGACTTTTGAGGCCAAATTCTCCGTCTGCCGAACGGAAAGACTCTCCTGTAGTACTTTTGTAGCCAGCCGGAGCTGGTCGGCCTCATCCTTTATCGTCAGCAGCGCCCGTGCATGACCCGCGGAAATGTCCCCATCTTCCACCATCGCCATGACGGGTGGCGTCAGATTCAGCAAACGCAGCGCGTTTGCAATGGCTGATCGCGACTTTCCGATGCTCTGGGAGGCTTCCTCCTGCGTCATGCCGTATTCTTCAATCAGCGTTCGGTAGCCCTTGGCCTCTTCGATCGCATTGAGGTCCTCGCGCTGAAGATTTTCGACGAGGGCAAGTTCCATCGCCCTTTTATCGTCCGCCTCAATTACCCGGACCGGAACGTCCCGCAAGCCCGCGAGCCTTGCCGCGCGCCAGCGCCGCTCGCCCGCGATGATCTGAAAGTAGCCGGAGTCCAGTTTCCGAACGGTAATCGGCTGAATCATGCCGTAATGCCGGATGGAATCCGCCAGTTCCTGAAGTGTTTCCTGATCGAACACGTTTCTGGGCTGATCTGCGCGCGGCTCGACTTTTTCAATCGGCACATTCAACGCACCACTCAGCTCGTTTTCAAGCGTATCCTCGCCGAAAAGCGCGCCAAGACCCGTACCCAGACCCCTTCTGTGTGTCTTTTCGGTCATGTCGACCTCCTGTATGTGTTAATTCTGACCCGTTATAAACCAAAGATACTCGGGCGGGCCTTTTTCTTTTCGCCCTGCGCCGCCAGAAATTCACTGGCGAGCTTGAGATAGGCCTTGCTGCCCTTGGACGATTTATCATAGGCAATAACCGGTTTTCCGTGGCTCGGCGCTTCACTAAGGCGTACATTTCGCGGAATACGCGTCTCGTAGACCTTTTCACCGAAGAATTTAATGATCTCTTCCTCGACTTCGAGCGAGAGCTTGGTCCGCGGGTCGTACATTGTGAGCACGAAGCCCTCAAACTTTAAGGCCTGATTCAGACGTTTGTTGACCGTCTTGACGGTCCCGACAAGGTCTGTGAGCCCTTCCAGCGCAAAATACTCGCACTGAACGGGTACAATAACGCTGTCCGCCGCGCAAAGCGCGTTTAATGTCAATAGCTCGAGCGAGGGGGGGCAGTCAATAAATATATAATCATATTTGTCTTTTATGCCCGACAGCGCTTTTTTAAGAACAAATTCCCTGTTTTCCATGGCGACCAGTTCAATCAGCGCACCCGTCAGTTCCCGGTTCGCCGGAATCAAACCGCCGAACTTGGTCTTGACGATCGCCGCCTCGGGATTTTCTCCGTTCATGATGACGTCATAGCTGTTCGGACTGGTGTTCTTGTCAACCCCGAATCCCGAGGTGCTGTTGCCCTGAGGGTCGCAGTCGCACAAAAGCACGCTCTTGCCCCGCAGATGCAACGCGTAGGCTAGGTTGACGCAGGTCGTCGTCTTACCAACGCCGCCTTTCTGATTGACTACTGCAATGATTTTGCCCATATCTGTTCTCCCTGAACCGCTTTTCTAATGTCGTCGTTCATTATAACAGTATGGTTTTCAGTTTTCAATGCTTTTTGACATTTGTTTTCACATTATGTAGACGTTCTGCGTATATAGATGTTTCACGTGAAACATTTTGGCTACTTTTCTCAAAAGCACGCCCCATGTTTCACGTGAAACAATTTAGCCGACCAACATATCGATGTCTTCAACGGACAAGCCGTCATGGAGGGCCAGATTGATGGCATAAGCCACCACGCGGCTGGCGCAGACGACCTCGCTGTCAATGTTCCGGGGCGTGACAATCATCTCGTTGGCATTGGCGGTTTCCTCGGATATTTTGCCGTCGCCCATGTCAATCAGAAGGCTTCGGATATCGACAACCGTCGGAACCCCGATTGCCGTAACCGGCACTCCGAGGACCGATTGGTTGATCGCGCTGCGGCTATTACCGACACCGGAGCCGGGCGTGATGCCGGTATCTGTGATTTGAACCGTCTTGCACAGGCGGTCAAGTCCGCGGGCAGCCAGCGCGTCAATAACGAGCACGCGTGCGGGCTTCAGGCTGCTGCAGACCCACTTAATATAATCGGCGCTCTCGATGCCGCTTGTCCCAAGCACCCCGGGACAGATGACGGCAACCGGACTGAGAAACTTGAAATCCTCCGGCGCCTGTGTCTTGAGATGGCGGGTGACCAAAACAGACTCGGCGCACAGAGGCCCGATCACATCCGGGGTGATGTCCCTATTGCCGAGTCCAACGACAAGCGTGCACCCGTCGTTGCCCGGATTCCCCATGACATTTTTAATGAGCTTGGATATGGCCATAGTGGTACCGATAAAAGACTCGCTCTCGCGCCGCAGCACGGAGGAGATCAGCGCGGTATAATAAGTTCCGACAGGCTTGCCGATGGCTTCCTGCCCCTTCTCATTAAGGACTGTCAATTTCTGGTATTTAACACCCTGCTCATTCGCTTCTTCAAACTGAACGCCCTCAATTTCTCCGACATCTTCCCCCAAGGCCAGTTGGCGCGCCTCTGCCGCCAAATCTGTGCGCTGTGCAAAGCTCTGCATAACAGTTTCCTCGCAATCAATATTTTGTGTTTATTTTCTGCCTTTGAGCGCTGCTTATACAAGTTATTCAATAATAAAAAAAAGTGAAAATTTTGCTTGCAAAACAGGATTTTTGGTGGTAGAATTAACATCCGCGGAACATATGTGACGCAACTATTATAGGAGGAGGTGGCAACCAGTGCCCAATATCAAATCTGCGGCTAAGAGAGACGCCCTTGCCAAGGCTCAGAATGCTAAAAACAGGGCGGCAAAAACTCTGCTCAAGACCAACGTGAAAAAGTTCGATGCGGCAATTGTGGAGGGCGATCGTGAAACAGCCGTCAGTGCCTATAAGGTCGCTGTCAAGACGATTGATCACGCCGCATCAAAGCATCTGATCCATAAGAACTGTGCAGCTAACAAAAAGTCCAAGCTCACGGTCAAACTGAACGAACTCCAATAATTTCTACCTAATCGTCTCTTTATCTGACATTAGTGTGTATGTATTTAAGGTAAAGTCCGAGAGAAAGGTTTTTCTCTCGGACTTTTCTGCCATTTAGCCAAGAATTATGTAAATTATTTTATTATCTGCCATTTTTCGACGATATTCTGTTGCTTTTTTGTAATAATATCGTATAATAAAGTAACAAATTGCCATTACTTTACCATCCTGCCCCAACTGTTACGGAGCTTTTGAATATCCGCTTTTCCAGGTCCGGGCCAGGCGTATGTCCGCCGTTCATGTCCGACAAAATCACAATCGCTGCGGAGAGATTATTATGGTTCCGAAAAACAAAAAATTCAGGCTGGGCGATATTCTGCTTCAGCAGGGCTACATATCAGAGTCCCAGCTGAAATCTGCGCTTGAAGCTCAGAAAAAAACAAATCAGCGCTTAGGCGATTACCTGATCGATGTTGGTCTTGTCTCTGATAAAGATATTGCGCGGGCGCTTCATATCCAACTGGGCATTGATATTGTGGAACTCCGCGGAATCAACATCCCCGATGATGTGATTTCTCTGGTTAGTCCCAATGTTCTGCGCAAGCATAGCGTCCTGCCGCTGGCTTTTGACGGCTGCTCCCGAAGCATCCTCATACTCGTCATGTCCGACCCGCTCGATATCGTCGCACAGGACGATATTTCTATCATTACCAACTGCGCCATTGAGCCGCGCATCTCCACTGCCCGCGAAATTAACGCCGTATTGGACCGTTATTTCGGTTCGGACGAAACGCTCTGCGCCGCTGAAAAATTTTCCAAGGAAAAGGCCGGCAAGGAGCATGACCAATTCCAGGCCGCGTCGGACGAGGCGCTCAATCTGGTTTCCGCCCCCATCGTGCAGATCGCAAAATCCATCATTGAACAGGCTGTACGCTCGCGCGCTTCGGATATCCACATCGACGCGCTTGAAAAGCAGCTGCGCGTCCGCTATCGCATTGACGGCGTGCTGATTGAAAAGATGGTTTACGACCTGTCGCTTCTGCCTGCCCTTGCCGCCAGAATCAAGATTCTCGGCGGAATGGATATTGCCGAAAAGCGCAAGCCGCAGGATGGTCGCATCACGATGACTGTCGACCGGCTGGAATACGACATCCGCGTGTCGGTTCTGCCCTCGTATTTCGGTGAAAAAATCGTCATGCGTCTGGCGGACAAGACCTCGCTGACGAAGGCAAAATCGCAGCTGGGTATGCGTCCGAACGAGCTAAAGCGCTTTGACCATATTCTCTCGAACCCGAACGGCATTCTGCTCGTGACGGGGCCGACCGGCAGCGGTAAATCCACCACGCTTTACACGGCGCTTTCGGAACTCAACACCGAGGCCGTCAACATTATAACGGTTGAAGACCCTGTTGAGGCCAGTATCCCGGGTATCAACCAGGTTCAGGTCAACCCCAAGGCCGAGCTGACCTTTGCGACCGCGCTGCGCTCCATTCTCCGTCAAGACCCCGACATCATCATGATCGGTGAGATCCGCGACTATGAGACGGCGTCCATTGCGGTACAGGCGTCCATCACAGGCCATCTTGTCGTGTCGACGCTGCACACGAACAACGCCGCTGCGACCGTGACGCGTCTTCTGGATATGGGCATTGAAAGCTACCTGCTCGCCGACTCTCTTGTCGGTGTCATCGCGCAGCGCCTTGTGCGGAAGCTGTGTCCCAAATGTAAGCGGGCAAGGCTTGCAAAACCTGAAGAAAACCTGATTCTCGGTAAAAACTATGACGACCAAATCACGATTTACGAGCCCGTCGGCTGCCCGATGTGCGCCGAAACCGGTTATTTTGGCCGCATAGGTGTCTATGAAATCATGGAGATCACGCAGGAGCTTAAAAGAGTCATCGCAACCAAAGGGTCAACGGGAACGATACAAGACCTCGCGATTGCGGACGGCATGAAGACACTCCGCTGGAGCGCCGCAGAATACGTTCTGGACGGCACGACCTCCATCGCGGAGATGATGCGCGTTGCGATTGACGAATAAGCAGTTATTAAGCCTAATATACCATAACCAACCGACTTTTTCGGGAGGGGCCTATGCAGACATTTCCGGAGCTCATCAGTAAAGCCATTGAAAGGGGCGCGTCCGACCTGCACCTCAGCGTCGGCATTCCCCCGTGCATCCGGGTCAACGGTGCCATACTCCAATTGGACGCGCCGCCCTGCTTGCCCAAGGATGTCGAGGATATCGCCTTTAGCATTATGGACGAGCACCACCGCCAGACGCTCGAGCTCGCGGGCGAAGCGGACTTTGCTTATTCGATTCCGACGCTCGGACGTTTCCGTATCAATGTCTTTCGCCAGCGGGGCAGCTACAGCATTGTCGCGCGTATCCTGAATCTGCGGATTCCCTCGCCAGAGGAGCTGGGCCTGCCGCCCAGCGTCATTGCAATGACGGAAAAGCGCCGCGGCCTCGTTCTAGTGACGGGCCCAACCGGCAGCGGTAAGTCGACGACGCTCGCGTCGCTGATCGATGTGATCAACACCAATCACGACTGCCATATCATCACGCTTGAAGACCCCATCGAATACCTGCATCGGCATAACCGGTCGATTGTCAACCAGCGCGAGATGGGTTCAGATACTTCTAATTATTCCACCGCGCTTCGCGCCGCCCTGCGGCAGGACCCTGACGTGATTCTCGTCGGCGAAATGCGCGACCTTGAAACCATCGCCACGGCGGTCACGGCAGCCGAAACAGGGCACCTTGTTTTTTCAACCCTCCACACCAACGGCGTTGCCAATACCGTGGACCGTATTATAGACGTTTTCCCCCCGCACCAGCAGCAGCAGATCAGGACCCAGCTTGCGGATGTTCTGCAGTGCGTTGTCTCGCAGCAGCTTCTGCCGCGCTGGGACGGACAGGGCCGCGTTGCCGCGTTTGAAGTGCTGCTTGCAACCAACGCCGTTCGCAACCACATCCGAGAAGCGAAAACCTATCAGATTCCCACGGTGATGCAGACCAGCGCCAAGCTCGGCATGCGGACAATGGACGACGCGCTTTTTGAGCTGTGGTCCAGAGGCCTCATCAGCGAGGAAACCGCGCTGCTCTACGCGCAGGATCGGTCGATCCTGGCAAAGCGCTTTCTCTGAGGTCTGAACGCCATCCCAAAATAGGAGAGTGATAGTTTGGCCGTATTTTCCTATCTCGTCATCGACAAAAGGGGAAAAGAAATCAAAGGCAGTCTGGATGCCGAAACACGTGCCGATGCGCTCTCAAGCCTTCGGGAGATGGGCGACCTCGTCATCTACGTCAACGAAGTCGGCGTATTCAGTCGAGATATTCAGCTGTCAATCTTTGATAAAAAGCCCAAAGCCCGCGACCTGTCGGTTTTCTGCCGCCAGTTTGTGAGCATTATCAGCGCGGGCGTGCCCCTTGTGTCGGCGCTTGAAATGCTCGGGGAGCAGACCGAGAACAAAATGCTCGCCAAAGCGGTACTCGAATGCAAAAAAACCATCGAGCAGGGCGAGAGCCTGTCGGTTGCGATGAGCGCCTGGCCCAAGGTTTTCCCGCCGATGTTCGTCACCATGGTCGAAGCGGGCGAGGCCTCCGGCGCCCTGGATGTCTCCTTTACGCGCATGGCCTCCCAGTTTGAAAAGGAAGCCAAGCTCAAGCAGACCATCAAAAAGGCAACCATTTACCCCACCGTCATCTCCGTTGTCGCGGCGCTCGCGGTGGCCGTGCTGCTGACCTTCGTCGTGCCCACCTTTGAGACGGTGCTGACGGAGCTCGGCGTCCCACTGCCGGGCATTACGGTCTTTGTGCTGGGACTGGCGGGCTTTATGAAAAAATATTTTTACGTCGTCATCATCGGCCTTATATTGCTTGTTTTCGGCGTGCGTGCCTATAAAAAGACCAGTTCCGGGCAATACTTTTTTGGCAGTCTCGAGCTGAAAGTTCCGCTCTTCGGCGACCTTGCCAAGAAATCGGCCTCCGCGCGCATGGCTAGGACCCTCGAAAACCTGCTCGGCAGCGGCCTGCCGCTTGTCGATGCGCTGAGTATTGTCTCGAGCACCATGACCAACATCTACTTCAAGGGCTCGCTGCTCGCCGCGCGCGAAGCGGTCATGCTCGGCTCACCGCTCGCTGTCCAGTTTTCAAAGGACAACCTGTTTCCCCCGCTCGTCCGCCATATGATCGGCATCGGCGAGGAGACCGGCTCCATCGAGCACATGCTCACAAAGCTTGCCGACTATTATGAGGAAGAGGTCGAGGGCGCCACCGAACGGCTGATGGCCGCGCTGGAACCGACGATCATCGTCGTGCTGGCCCTCGTCGTCGGCACCATCATCATCTCAATCATCCTGCCGATGGCCTCCATGTACAGCGGCCTGAATAACCTCTAATCCCGCCCCCGCGCTTTCAATCGTATTAAGCGTCCGCTCAAACGGGCGTTTTAATAAAAAAGAGAAGTCAATGAAAAAACGAAAGGGAGAATCACTTATGATCCAGAAGCTCAAGAAGAGCAACGCCGGCTTTACCCTCGTCGAGCTGATCGTTGTCATCGCAATCCTCGGCGTCCTCGCCGCCGTCCTCGTGCCCCAGTACATCCAGTATGTCGACAAGTCCCGCGTTGCAGCCGACGAAGCCGCCGTCGCCGAAATCGGCCACGCGCTCCAGGTCGTCACCGCCAGCGACGAAGCCTATGTTGGCAACACCTACACCGTTACCATCAGCAAAACCGATAACCTTGTTGTCAAGCAGGGAGGGACTGCTATTACCACCGGAAATGCTTTCTATGATGATTTCGTCGCTATCGTCCCGGCTACCACAAAATTAAAGGGAACCAAATCGGCTGCTTCTATAACCGTAACCATCGATGACGGAGCAGTTACGAACTCCTAATTTATCCTGAAAGGACACCGCTGAATGGACGCTTTCACCGCTTTGATGTACGGCTTGGTACTCCTGTTCGGTATCACGATCGGCAGCTTCTTGAATGTCTGCATCCTGCGCATTCCGAAGGGTGAAAGCATCGTCACGGGTCCTTCTCACTGCACGCACTGCGGCAGGAAGCTGAACTGGTATGAGCTCATACCGGTTTTCAGCTTCCTCGCCCTGCGCGGGCGCTGCGCCGGGTGCCGAGCGCGCATCTCCCCGCAGTATCCGCTCATAGAGGCCGTGAACGGCCTGCTCTGGATGCTGGTCTTTTATGTGCTGGGCTTCACCCTTCAGGGGCTGATTGCCTGCCTTTTCACCTCCTGCCTTTTGGTGCTGTCCGTCATTGACGCGCGCACCCGCGAGATTCCCCCGGGGACGACGCTTTTTATCGGCGTTCTCGGCGTCGCCGCGACCCTGCTCGATCTGCCGAACTGGCCCCTGCATGTCATCGGGCTGTTTGCCATCTCCGTTCCGCTGCTTTTAATTCTGCTTCTCACGGGCGGCAGGGGCATGGGCGGCGGCGATATTAAGCTGATGGCGGGCTGTGGCCTGCTGCTCGGCTGGCAGCTTGTTGTTTTCGGCTTCTTCCTGGGCTGCTTTTTGGCCTCGGTCATTCATCTGACGCTCATGGCCCTCAAAAAGGCCGACCGGACGCTCTCGTTCGGACCCTATCTGTCGGCGGGCATCTTTGCCGCCCTGCTCTGGGGACAGCCGATTCTCAATTGGTATCTGAATATGCTCGTTTGACCTGCGCCGTTTATCGGCGCTGTTGTCGCATTTAAAGAATAAAATTGATTTTTTTGCCCGCAGGGGTTTTAATAGATTCAGCAGCTTTTTTACGTCCGAGAGGAGAATTTTATGGCGGCAAAGGCACTCAACATCGAAGTCTGCGACCAGACCATATCGGTATGCCGTACCGCACGGCACGGCAAAGCCGTGCGTATTTCTGACGCCTTTGTCTTCCCGACACCCGAAAACTGCGTTTCAGACGGCGTTATCCTCAATGCCGAGCTTCTGGCGGTCGAGCTGCGCAAGCAGCTGACCCTGCATGGCGTGGGCAGGACGAAAAACGTCGTTTTTTCGCTATCCTCCAGCCGCGTGGCTGTCCGCGAGGTCAAGCTCCCGCCGATGAAGAAAAAGCTCATCGCCTCCGCGGTTGCGACCAACGCCGAGGATTATTTCCCCATTGATCTGAAAAGCTATCACATCACCTATACCATTCTGGAGGCCGCTTCGGGCGCCAAGCCCTACAACAGGCTCCTCGTTCTGGCCGTGCCCGTTTCGGTGATTGAGGGCTATTTCCAGTTTGCCGAAAAAGCGAGCCTGACCATCAAGGCCATCGACAGCTGCGGCAACAGCCAGTATCAGGCGGTCAAGCAGTTTGATTTCAAGGGTGTGTCGGTCTTTATGGACGTCGACAGCGCCAGCTGTATCGTCAGCTTCATCCGCGAGGGCAAGCTCCTGCTGCAGCGCACCTTCTCCTTCGGCGCGGACGAGCTGCTCAACCATTATATGACGCTCAGCGGCAAGACCCGGGCGGATTTTGTCCAAGTCATCCATGAGACGGACGCCACACACCCGGACTTTGCGGCGGACAAGCTGCTGTCCCTGACGGATGTCCAGAACGATTTGCAGCGGCTTGTCGGCGGCGTTTTGCGCTCGATTGACTACTTCAACTCCAGCCAGTCCGGCATCGGCGTTGCCCGGATCGTCCTCATGGGCCTCAACCGCCACATCGTCGGCCTCCGTGAGCTGATTGCCGACTCGACCGGCATCGAAACGCTGTTTCTCGACAACATTCCGGAATTTGCGCAGTTTACGGGCAGCTATCCCGGCGCGCCGGACTATGTTGCCTGCATCGGCTGCACCCTCGCGCCGCTGAACCTGATTCCCAAGCAATATCAGCCTGCCAAGCGGCTGACCGCCGAGACGGACGATTCAACCATCGTGCCGGGCATTATTCTCTGCTCCATCATCGTCGCGGGCGCCATTCTGATTTCAGCCTCATCCTGGCTCAACTATGTATCCGCGCTCAATGACCTGCTGACCGTTCAAAATGAGATCGGCAATCTGCAGACGGCCCAGCAGACTTATCAAAGCTATGTGAGCTTTCAGGATGCTGAAAACACCGTCAACGCGCTGCTCGTCAGCACGGAATCCAAAAACGCCGATCTCGTCAGCTTTTTAGCGGAGCTGGAGGACAAGCTGCCCTCGAGCCTTCTGGTGACATCCATCTCCTGCACAAACGAGGGTGTCTCGATGAACCTCTCCGTTGGCAGCTATACGGAAGCGGCCGCGCTCATTTCCGCCCTGCGCAGCTTCGAGAGCCTCGAGCGCGTCGAGGTCAGCGATTTGTCCCGCTCCGCCAACGAGGCCGGTCAGGGCCGTGTGTCCTTTTCAATCAACTGCTTCTATGGGTATAACCCCTATTTAGGAAACGTCAATCCTTATAACAATTACTTCTATGATTCGGATAACACAACAGACACAACAGACACGGCAGACAGCTCTGCCGTACCGGCGCAATAGTCGGGGGAGGTCAGAGGATGAGTATTTCAAAGCATGACCAGAAGCTGATTTTAGTGCTGTTGGGTTTGGCGATCTTTCTTGCCTCCTATTTTGGCATCAGCAAGGCCTATAACGAAAAGCGACTGGATGTCGAGTCGCAGACTGCGGCTCTGTCGGCGCAGCTTGACACCCTGCGCAGTTACAATGCGCAGCAGTCCACCTATCAGAGTGAAATTGACACCATTGACCAGAGCCTGAGCACCAAGCTCGCCCTGTTCCCGTCCGACATCCGCAGCGAGGATCTGATTATGTTTGTCACGGAGCTGGAGGCCCAGGTCGGCATCAGCGTCAGCAACATTTCCTTGGCCGCGCCGCAGCTGATTACAAAGCTGACCATTCCCGAAAAGTCGGACAGCGGCTATCAGTTTGTGCCCAAGCTCGCCCTGCGCACGGGCCTGACCGTCAGCTGCAGCATGAGCTATGCGCAGATGAAGAAGCTTGTCACCTATATTTATGCCAATAAGGTCAAAACCGATATTGAAAGTATCTCCGTCAGCTACAACAGCGCCTCGGGGGAACTTTCCGGTTCGGTCACGATCGCACGCTATTTCATCTGTCCTACAGACTATGTCTATGACGCAACGGATATTCCCTTTGTCCAAAAGGGCGTTGATAACCCCTTCGGCACAATTACCGCCGGCCCCTCGGGTCAGACTGAGGAAACACAGACAAACTAAAACAAGTTCCCGCCCCGCCAAGGGGCGGGAAACGTGGATTTTAGACACTTTTAGGGAGGGGGAGCCGTATGCTGAGTCGGGCGCGCCGGGATAACCGGGGACTGACGCTGATCGAACTGCTGGTCGGTGTGACCATACTGGCCATCATTGTTGTTCCCCTACTGCGCATCTTTATCACGGGTGCGGGAACAGAAATCAAAAGCCGTCGTTACGGCGATGCCACGAACGCGGTGCAAAACCTCACCGAGCAGATTCAGGCGCTGGATGCGGACACCGTTCTTCAAAATGCCGCAACCGTCGACAGCGACGCACGTTTTTATACCTACAACGGCAGCGCTTACACCGCCGTCGGAACCTCCGCGCCGACCGTGTCTGCCACCCTGCCGAAAACCTATTATATCGGCCTTCAGGATTACAGCTACAACGATACAACCTTCGATGCGCTCATCACGCTCTCGGTGCCGGACGATACCGCCAACAGCACCGAAGTCGTCAGCAGCAACCGGTTAGACGCCTCGCTTGACATGACGCAGGCTGATGCCGAGGCCGTTTTGGCCCTGCAGTCCGAGTGCGGCGGGCTGATGGCAAACGTGGATGAACTCACGATAGACGATCTCACCCGTTCGGTCCGCTTTAACGTTCTAAAAACAGCCGATGCCGCCACGGACGACTACAGGGTCGAGGCCCTTTTCAGCTACACGGGCCTGATCGCCCTGACCTCCGACGCGCAGCGCGGCAACACTTACAGCTTTAGCTATACCAAGCAGTCCAGCGCAAACGTTGCCTCGGTCCCTGACCGGACGGACGGCGCCCCCGCTTTCTCCGTTTTTCTGTTTTACAACGCCTTTTACAAGACCGGCGTTCTTTCGGAATCGCTGGTGATTAGTAACACGACCGGCTCGGATGTGAACTTTTTCATCGTTAACACCCATCAGACCACGGCGCCCGCGGGCTACGCCGCGCAGATTGAGTATCAAAATCAGATCTTTAGCGGCGGCACGCCGGTCAACAGGCTTGTCTATACCAATCTCGCCCCGGGCCTTGTCAGCTGCAGCGCGTGGAAGGACAGCCTCAATAAGGTCCCGCTCGATGTCACGGGCTACCTTGTGGAGACAGATGCCCGCAGCCGGAAGTTTGACGTCACCGTGTCCCTCTTCGAGGCAGGCTCCGGCTTTATCGGCACCCCGCTGGCAACCCTCAGTTCCACCAAGCTTAACTACTGACTTTCCGCGAAAGGAGGTCCGCCGTATGCATCCGTCTGTGTTCAAAGCACATATGCAGCAAAGTAACAGGGGCAGCGCCCTGATTACGATCATCGTCTCGATGGTGTTCATCATCGCACTCGGCGCGGCGCTCCTTTTCGCCGCCTATACCGGCTATTCGATTCAGCTCACCCAGCGGGGCGACAAAACCAACTTTTACAGCGCGGATTCGGCCATGAGCGATATTCGCCTGGGCCTCCAAACCCTGCTTTCCGACTCTATCGCCACCGCCTATACCGATGTCATGACGGACTATCTCGACGCGCATGAATCGGACTACAACCCGCAGACCGCCTTTGGAGACGGCATCATCGCCCAACTTGCCGCCAAAAAGACCGCCTCGAGCAGCCAGGCTTATTTCGTCTCGGCGGTCTCGGGGGGCAAAACGGTCCTCTCGGGCTACCGTGCAAACGCGCTGTCCGGTTTTATCAGCGCCGCATCCAGAACCTATGCGACCGTCACCGGAACGGGCACCGTCGAAAGCAGCTATTCGGACGGGGTTCTCCAATCGGTCACGCTCAAGGGCGTCAGCGTGCAATACCTTAAAAACGGTTACGAATCCAATATCACGAGTGACATTACGGTCACCATGCCCTATTTCTTTGCGGGTTCCGCCTTGAGCGCGGGCGTCGACAACTACGCGGTCATTGCCAATAACGCGCTGTTTCACAGTCTGGGCGTCGGCAGCGGCTTTGTGGACGGCAGCATCACGGTTGACGGCAGCGTTTTTGCCGGGTCCGGGGGACTTCGCCTTTCTGGAAACGGCTACGCTCTGGCGCTTAAAAACGGCGATTTCGTTTGCAAGGGGCCTCTAGCGGTCGACCAAAGCGCGGTGTTTGGCTTTAATGCCAACGCAAACGAGCTATGGACCGCCGGCATCACGGTCGGCGACGGCGGCACCCTGACGCTCGATGGCAAAATCCATGTTGCGGACGACCTCGCCATCAACGGCAGCGGGGCAACCGTCACCCTGAAAAACTCCTACTTCGGCTTCGGCAACAACACCACCGCCTCTGAGGGCAGCAGCGCCATTCTCGTTAACGGCAGAAATTCGACGCTGAAGATAAACGACCTTTCAAAACTCTCTCTGGCAGGCATCAGCTTCATTGATCTGGCCGGAGAGGATCTGTATAACACCGGCGGCAGCGCCTTTGGCACCGATCTCCCGATGGGCCAGTCTATGTCCGTCCGGACCGATCAGCTGGCCTATCTCGTGCCGGTCAAATGCATTTCAAACTACGGCACGAACCCCTGTGTCTTCACCAGTTCTGAAAACATGGTGCCTGATATCGACACAAGCGTTGTACTCTGGGGCACAGGCAGCAGCGAGAAAACCCTGTCCAACTATATCGGCACCGGCAAGGGCGAAATCAAAACCCTGTACAAGCCGTTGGACGGCAGCACACGCATTGCCTATGTCTTCCTTGTTTTTAGTGACAAGGACGCTGCCAACACCTATTTCAAGGACTATTTTGAGGCCGATCCGAGCAAGATCGAACAGTATCTCAACCTGTATCTGACACTCACATCAAGAGCCGCCGACGCAACGGTCAACGCCGTCGGCAACACCTATAATCTGGACGACAACGGCACCGCCTCGGAAGACGACGACCTGCTGACGATTGATCCCGCGGGTGACGGTGTCTGGGCGGACGGGGAACAGCTGCTCTATAACCGGATGCTCTCGCCCTATGGGGCCTTCGTCAGAACCACAAACACCGCTGCAATTTCTAACGCCGTGCTTGAATTTAAGGACAGCGCGAACCGCACGGTCGCCGTCGTCTCCACCGCCGCCGATTACAATTACAGCGCCGCGTCTCCCGACACCCTGCGGCTAATCGTCTCAACCCAAAATGTCACGGTTTCGGATAATTTTACGGGGCTCATTGTCGCCGGAGGCGATGTGATCCTAAATTGCAGCGTCTCGAGCACCCCGCTTGACGCGGATATTCTGGACGCCGTCTGCACCTACAACGGTGTGAGATACAAGCTGTCGGACTTTGTTAACGCCGCGCAGTTCGGGGACGGCTCGAGCGATCAGGCGGACCCTTGGGATCTGGATGCCCTCGTCTCTTACGAAAACTGGCGCAAGCACTGATGAAAGCCTTCGGAAAGGAGCTGATCCGGACATGAAAAAACACAATGCGGGCTTCACCCTCGTCGAGCTCATCGTCGTAATGGCGATTCTCGGCGTCGTGTCGCTTACCCTCGGCCTGTCCGTTTCGACCTCCACCTCCGCCAGAGCCGAAAAAACCGCCCAGTCGGTCAACCTGCTCATCGCCAAATGCCGGGCGGGCTGCCTTTCTAAATCGGGCGATGTGCATCTCACCCTGTCAATGAGCGGCGACGATCTGCTCTGCCAGTACTTTGAAAACGGCACCCTTGTCAGCTCGGACCTGCTTGCCATGTCCGGTATCACGGTCAGCTATGCCACCAAGAAAACAGACGCCGACCCCGTGACGACTTCCTTGGCGCTTACGCCGCTGACGCTCTCGTTTGACCGTTCAACCGGCGCGCAGACGGCCCGGAGCGACGGGTCTTACTGCACCGCCATCACCTTTGCCGGAGGCCGAACCTATGCGATCATGCTGGTTCCGTCCACGGGACTGCACAAGCTGATTTAGGGAGGGCGGTATGAAAAATAACAAGGGCCTTACGCTCATTGAACTGATTATCAGCCTGGTCATCTTCGCCATTGTCATGACTGCCGCCTTCAGCTTTATGCTGGCGGGCACACACTCGTATGAAGCGGTGACCGACAGGCTGAGCCTCAATTTGGAGGCGCAGCTCGCCCTCAATCAGCTCGGCGATTACGTCCTCGACTGTAACGCGGGCCTGTCCTACAGCGACGGCACCCTCTACGTCGTCGATTACGACGACGACGGCAGCGGCGGCTATACCGCCCATGTATTCCAATACCGGGACGGCAGCCTCTACTACGGAAAAGGCAGCGCCAGTCTGGACAGCCTTGGCCGCTATACCTTCACGGTCACGGCGGTGGACTTGCTGGCGGAGCATGTGACCGCCTTTTCCGTCACCCCGGTCAGCGCGGACGGGGAACATATCAGCTCCGCCGTCCTCTCTCTGGAATTTGCAAAGCGCGCCGCGGCTTACAGCGGCGAAAAAATCGTCGCCCTGCGCAACAAGCCCGAAATCAGCTCAATTCTGGCTGGCTGAACAGGATCGTCCGGCACGCTTCATATCCTTATTAAAGAAAGGAGTCCCGATAGATGCGACACAATCGTCCGCTTCTGAAGAAAATACTGTCGATCATTCTCAGCTTGGCCGTCGTCCTTCCTGCCGCCTTGACGCTCGTGAGCGGCAACGGTTCGGCTCGGACCTTAGCGAGCACGCCCGCTGTCGTGACTCTGAAACAGACCGTCACAGGGCCCATCAGCGTTCTCGCCATCGAGCCGAGCAGCCAGCACCTTCTGACCGCGGCGACCGTCGCGGGCTGGACGGGCCTGAGTGAGTCGGCCATTACGATGACCTATCTCTCCGCGCTCGAGTTTGCTGGAAAAAATGACGACCTCCTTGAAAATTATGATCTCATCTACATCGGTGATAACGGCGGCACGGCGGTCACGGGGCTTGACACCGGCTATATGTATGCCAATATCGGCGCCTCCGTCCCAATTAATAACAACGCAGTCGGTTTGACCGATGCGGAATACAGCAGCTCAACCTTCTCCTCGGGCGGCAAAAACTACTTTGCCCTCAAATCCGGCCCGAGCTCCCGCTACTCCGGCAACGATTTGCCCACGGCCAAGCTCGCCGCGCTCAACAGCTATGTCGGCGCGGGGCACCCCGTCATCGTCGGCAGCGGCCTGACGGGCGGGGGAAATGAGGCTTTCACCTTCGGTGCGCGTGTCACGGGGGTACCGTCGGGCACGGGCGCACTTCTGACGGCCAGCGTCACGCTTGTTTCAGGCACGCTGCCGATCAATGTGACGCCGACCTATCAGTGGTACAGCTGCACCAATAAAATCTACAACAATCCTACTCTTCTCAGCGGCAAAACCGCGTCCACCATTCTGGCAACGGACGCCAACATGAATTATTACTGTACAATTACCTATACCGTCAGCGGAAAAAGTGCCACCGCAACGAGCAACAATGTCCGTTTTTCCCTGAGCGGCAACGCTTTCACCGAGATCACAAACGACGCTACGACGGCCCAGATCGGAACCTTCTACAAAAATTACAGCTTTTCAGTCAGTTCAAATGGGGGCATGTGGTCGTCCAACATGTGGACGGGCGCCTGGTACACCGCGCCGACGGGGACGCCTTCCAATACCAACTACCGCATCACCCTCAATAAGGTCTATCACAATGCCAACACAAATGCGACGGGCTCGCCCAGCGTTGTGTACCAGTCCACGAGCACCAGCTCCAGCGTCAGCTTGGACAGCTTCGACGTGAGCCTGCCAAATAACGGCGACTGGGCCTATTATTACTGGACGATCGAGCTGCTTGACGGCAGCGGCCGCTCTTTTTCAAACGTGGCGGTGGGCAGCCGCTACTTGGATACACGAAGCGGCCAGAGCTACAGCTTGGCAACGCAGAGCACCGGCGTCACCGACGGCAGCTATAAAACGACCGGCACCTTTATTCCCACCATCACGCCGACCTCCGGCACGGTCACCTGGGGCCAGTCCCTGAGCGCCGGCTACACCGAAAGCGGCGACCTTTCCGGCACCTCCAGAAGCTTTCAGTGGTATAGAGACGGCGTGGCGCTTTCGGGTCAGACGGGCTACTCCATGTATATTGACTGCAGTTCCTGGTCTGCGGGAACAAGCTACAGCTATTACTACATTGCCACCCTCACCTACGGCTCCTCCAGCTGGACGGCAAAATCCAACACCGTGACCATGACCCGCTATGCCTCGCTCGTGACCGTCACGGATACCGGCGGCAATGCACCGACGGGCACACTCGGCGGGTCTTCCTCCGGCGGCCTGACGATTAGCACCGCGGCGGTCGACTCTTCTTCGGCTATGTATGCCTTTTTGAATACCAATATCGGGCGCTCAAACGTCATGTCCTCCGCGGATGTCGATACGGACACGCTATCGGCCTGTCTGAATCTTTCAAAACCCATTATTAATCTAAGCACTTACCCCACGACATATAGCAGAAACGGCAGTGCGGTCACGGGGCTTGCGCCCGACACGAGCGGCACCTACACGCTCCAATACAGCTTTACGATCACAAATCCGACCGACGCCACCCCCGCGGACACCCGCTATTACTGCTATCTGTCCATTGACGCCGATTCGGATGGCCGCTATACCACCGCCGAGCGCCTGGACCGCATCACCATACGCAAGGCCCCCGAGTCCGGCGAGACGGAGGGCAAGCTCGTCAGTTCCGGTGCGCTGAAGGCCGGGCAGCAATACATTGTCACCCGCACAATGCCCGCAGACAGGGTCGGCATTCTCCCATGGCAGCTTCAGGTTGTCAAGGTCACAAACGAGGACGTTCACAGCGCCGTGCGCGGTCTGGCCTATATTCCGCCGAACGGCCAGGCCGAAACCCTGAATATCCTTCAAATCAACACGGCACGCTCAGCCGGTCAAATCACCGGCAGCGGCAGCACCACAGCTTACGGCGGCCTGCCGCTGGACAGCACCCGGCCATCCATCACCGATTCGGGCATCAACGCCACCCGAAATACCATTCTTGATCTCATTGACGCGGTTTCCGCCGATTACGATATCAATATCCAGACCATCACGACAACCGCCGCGAATAACATCTCGGCAAGTCCCGTTACAAACACCCTCGCCGCGGACAGCAACGGCACCTACACAGCCTATTCCAGCATCTCCGAGCTGCTTTCCTCCTACGACATGGTGCTGCTCGGCTTTGACGACTGCTATCAGGAGCTGAGCAAGGCGAGCGCCGCCGCCATCGCGGCCTATCTGACGGCTGGGCATCCCGTGCTGTTTTCCCATGACGCGATTTCACAGTCGAACGTACCCCAGGTCTATCCCACCAACAGCACGTCCAGCAACAGCCAAATTGCCGCGTCGAGCTACTATGGATACTCCTTCGGCACGGTGATGCGCAGTCTTCTCGGACTGGACCGTTACGGCGTCACGAGCACGGACTACGGCCTGACCGCCAAGTCGAACGCCGCATCTAGCAGCGGCCTTGTCGCTTCAGGCTATACGGGCCTGACCGACACCCTCAAGGGGGCGCTTCGGAGCGCGGGCTACAGTATTGCCTATCTGCCGGGCAGCGCGGGTGCGACCCCCGTTAACACCACGCAGGGCTTTTCAAACTACGCCTTCGGCGGCAATCTGAGCACCTCCGCTGTCACGCAGCTAAATAAGGGCGTTATTACAAGCTATCCCTATGATGTCAACAGCAGTTCCTTCGGCGGCAGTCTCGGCAGCAGTCTGTCGATTCTCCAGACCCATCAGCCGGTTTATCAGGCGAACCTGAATTCAGGCGCGCTCGTCGTGTGGTACTGCCTGAGCGGCACGGGCTACACGGTGAGCGACGCTTCAAACGCCTATTATATCTTCTCCAGCGGCAACGCCACCTACACCGGCTTCGGCCATACGCTCCAGAACGTTCAGGCGGACGAGGCCAAGCTCTTTGTCAACACCCTCATTGCGGCTTACCGCATCACGAATTTCCTGCCGGAGGTCCACTTCACGGACGAACGGGGCGAAAATCCGATCTCAAGCTTCCTTGTTCCCGCGGACGAAGACGGGGTACTCGTGACAGAGGCTTCCACAGACCCCGCCAGACGGGTGTATTTCACCGTGGAGGACGACAATATCGGTTCGGACAAGATCATCAAGGCCCTTGTCAGCTACAGCGCCGACCAGTACCCGCTCATTCTCACCATCTACGACGAGCAGACCGATACCGCAGTGAGCGCATCGGCTCTCTCTTCAGGCCTTGTCTACTACCTCCGGCTCGACGATATTTTAACCGTGTTAAAAAGCAAGGGTGTTAGCATCGGCGACGACGGTCTTCCCCTGAACCTCACGGTGACAACGACCATCCGGGACGTGGACCTCATGAATACAGCCAGCATCACGCTTCGGAAGCTCGGTCTGTTTACGCTCAGCTGAAAGCAGGAAACACATGATACAGGACAATCAATTTCCCTCGCTGTTCGAGCAGCTCAAGGTTTATTCGAACTCCGGCGCGGCCCCGCTGCATATGCCCGGCCATAAGCGCAATGTCGCCGGAATCGAGTTTCTTGAGGCGCTCGGGGCCAAATATGATATCACCGAAATAAGCGGCTTTGACGACCTCCACCACCCCCACGGCATTCTGCGGGAGGCGATGGACCGGGCGTCCGCGCTCTGGAAAAGTGACGGCTGCTTTTTCCTCGTTAACGGCTCGACCTGCGGCATACTCGCCGCTGTCAGCGCGGCCTCAAAGCTCGGCGGCAATGGCCGCATCATTATGGCGCGCAACTGCCATCGCTCGGTCTATAATGCCGTTGAGCTCAACGGCCTCACCCCGATCTATCTGTCCCCTCCAACGGTCGAGGGCTTCGGTTTCTGCGGCAGCATCCCCCCGCACGCGGTTGAAATCTCCGTTCGGGACAATCCGGGTGCGCCTGTTATCCTGACCAGCCCAACTTACGAGGGCGTCACCAGTAACCTTGCCGAAATTGCGGTCATCTGCCATATGTATGGCTCCCCGCTCATCGTGGATGAGGCCCACGGGTCCCATCTGGGCCTCTCGCCGTATTTTCCGGGTGGGGCTGTTCACGCGGGCGCGGACCTTGTTGTCCACAGTCTGCACAAGACCCTCACGGGACTGACGCAGTCGGGCATCCTTCATCTCTCCGGCGGGCTGATCCCGCGGGAGGACCTCCTGACGGCCCTGTCCATTTTCGAAACCAGCAGCCCGTCCTATCTGCTCATGGCCTCCATTGATGGCACGCGGGAGCTGATCGAGCAGAGCGGAGACACGCTTTTCAAAGCTTGGAGCGCCCGGCTCGACCACTTTGACCGGCTTATTTCCCCCGTTCAGAATCTTCGCCTGCCCGGCCACAGCGACCTGTTCGGCAGCCAGAAAAAGGGCGGCGCTATCGGCTACGTCGGACGCGGAATCGAGCGCGGCACGGTCTACGGCTTTGACCGAAGCAAGATTCTTGTCTCCTGCGAGGGCACGGACACCACGGGTGTCGCGCTCACGGATGAGCTGCGCGCCCGCTTCGGCATCGAGTGCGAGATGGCCGCCTGCGGCTATGCCGTGGCAATGACGGGTCTGCTCGACAGCGACGGGAATATCGACCGGCTCGGGAAGGCGCTTGTCACGCTCGATGGTGAAATCCACAAAACCGCCCCGCGCATTCCTTTTACCGCCGCCAAAATTCCGCCGCGCCGTTTTTCCGTTTCCGAAGCCCGCGCCTGCCCCGCCCGGGAGGTCACGCTCCGGGACGCAAGGGGTCGGGTTTCCGCGGAATATGTCTGGGCGTATCCCCCCGGGATACCGCTTGTCGTACCGGGAGAGGAATTGACCGAGGAGACGGTGCGCAGCCTTGTTATCCAGCGGGAGGCGGGCGTTTCCCTCTACAGCAGCTTCGGCGGCATGCCGAAAATCCTGCGCGTCCTCAGCTAGCTTTGCCTTGCAAAAGGACCCGCCGCCCTTGACAATCCGGGCAACATCATTTATATTGAAGTGTAAGCAGTTTTTTTAAGGAGTTGTCACCATGAAAAGAATTAAAACACTCAGCACCCGCGACTTGAACAAGACCCTTAAGACAGGCGGCTGCGGCGAGTGCCAGACTTCTTGCCAGTCCGCGTGCAAGACCTCCTGCGGCGTTGCCAATCAGGTCTGCGAGAAGTGCAAATAAGTCTTTGACTTTACCCCCAATCAATGCTGTTCGTCCGCCCGCCGGCCGAGCAGCATTTTTCCCTGTCTGGTCCGAACGGGCCGCAACTCACTTTTGCAGAGGTATGTATGATACATCAATATAAACTCAACGGTCACAACATCGTGCTCGACGTTTTCAGCGGCGCCGTCCACGCGGTGGACGACCTGGCCTACGATATGATCGGCCTTTTTGAAAGCTGTTCGGAGGACGAGCTCGTCTCGCGCCTGCTCGAAAAATATGCGCATGACCCTGAAATCACCCGGGAGGAGATTCTGGAGTGTCTGGCAGACATCCGCACGCTACGGGACGAGGGTCGGCTTTTCACCGACGACTGCTACGGCGACCATGCCTGCGACTTTAAAAACAACAGCCGCGCCATCAAGGCGCTGTGCCTGCACGTCGCCCACACCTGCAACCTGAGCTGTGAATACTGCTTTGCGGCCCAGGGCAAATATCACGGGGAGCGCGCCGTCATGAGCTTTGAGGTCGGCAAACAGGCGCTCGAATTTCTGATCGCCAATTCCGGCAGCCAGAATAATCTGGAGGTCGATTTCTTCGGTGGCGAGCCGCTGATGAACTGGGAGGTCTGCAAGCAGCTGGTGGCCTATGCGCGCTCGCGCGAGACGGAAACAGGCAAGTGCTTCCGCTTTACCCTCACGACGAACGGTGTACTTGTCGACGATGACGTGATCGACTTTGCAAACCGCGAGATGCACAATGTCGTCCTGAGTCTGGACGGGCGCGAGGCGGTTCACGACCATCTGCGCAAGACCCCGAACGGCAAGGGCAGCTATGCGCTGATTGTCCCCAAATTCCAGAAGTTCGTGGAGATGCGCGGCGACCGGGAATACTACATCCGCGGCACCTTCACGCACAACAATATAGAGTTTACAAAAGATATCTTCCATATGGCCGATCTCGGCTTCAAGGCCCTTTCGATGGAGCCCGTCGTCTGCGCGCCCGAGGACCCCTATGCACTCACCGAGGAAGACCTGCCCGTTTTGTTTGAGCAATATGAGCTTCTGGCAAAAGAGATGCTCAAACGCGAAAAAGAGGGCAGAGGCTTTACCTTCTATCACTACATGATTGACCTTGAGGGCGGCCCCTGTATCTATAAGCGTATGTCCGGCTGCGGCAGCGGCACGGAGTATCTGGCCGTGACGCCCTGGGGCGAGCTGTATCCCTGTCATCAATTTGTCGGGGACGCCAGCTTCAGCATGGGCAACGTCTGGGACGGGGTCACAAACACGGCCCTGCGCGAGGAATTCAAATGCTGCAATGCTTATGCACGCCCCGCCTGCGCGGACTGCTGGGCCAAGCTTTACTGCAGCGGCGGCTGCGCAGCGAATGCCTTCCATGCGACAGGCACCATCACCGGCAGCTACGACTATGGCTGTGCCCTTTTCAAAAAACGCATGGAGTGCGCCATCATGATGAAGGTTGCCCAGAGCGAAGAAGACGCATAAAAGAACACCGGCACGATATTCATCGTGCCGGTGTTCTTCAGCCTGTCAGACGATGACAAACTGCATCTTGCCGCGCATCTTCGCCAAATACAGGGCCTCGTCCGCTTTTTTATAAACGCTGTCAAAGCTGTCACCCCGGGAAGCAACGCAGCACCCGGCGCTGCAGGACAGGCCCGTAATGTTGCAGCCCTCGCTGACACAGCCGCCCGCAAGGCCCTGCATCAGGTCCCGGAGCCTGCGCTCGACAACATCCTTCTCCACGGCAATCGTCATGTAGACCACAAATTCATCGCCGCCCAGCCTGCCGAGAATATCCCCGAAACGGAAGGTCGCCCGCAGTCTTTCAGCGAAAAAGATGAGCGCCTTGTCGCCGCAGTCGTGTCCGAACTTGTCATTAATATCCTTAAATTCATCCAAATCCAGCAGTGCAAAGACCGCATGGTCATTTTCTCCGAGCTTTGCCAGCTGTTCATTGACGGCTTTTTCCGTCTCCGCCCGGTTTGCAAGCCCTGTCAGGCTGTCCGTCGTGGCCTTTTCATGCAGGATCAGGCGTTCGTTCTCCTGCTCGTCGATGTCCTCAACCGTGCCGATGGTGAGTGCTTCGCCCTCGCCCTTATTGGTCAGGCGCGTGGCTGTGACATGGTACCACCGGTAGGCCTCTCTGCCGCCCAAGTTAAAAACCCGCACCGTCACGGAGGTCTTGCCCTCGCCCCGGAGGTCCGCAACGGCCTGATAATAGACGGGCTTATCCTGGGGATGTACCGCGGCACCCAGTTCCATCAGCGACAAATAGGGTTTCGGCAGTCGGACATGATCGGACTCGCTGATAAAAACGAGCCTGTCCGTCCGCCGGTTGTATTCAAAGGCCGCCCGCGCGGACTGTTTAGTGGCAATCATAAATTTCTTTTTGAATAGCGTCATTCTGTTTTCACCGATCGCCGCCCGATAGGCACTGTAGGCCGAAAGCAAAATCAAACAACTTACAATGACACCGCAAACCAGGTGCAGTCGTGGAATCGCGCCGTCCAGTCTGACAGCAAACAGCTCTTTGGGTACGGTGTATACAATCAGCCAGTCGTTAATCCCCAACGCTCTGGCACAGGCCTTATAGGTCTTGCCGTCGTTTGTCCCCACCAGTGAAAACAGCCGGTCTTTCGGAAACTCCGTTCCTTCCGCCGCAATGCGCGTCTGCCCCGCCCAGGGCGAATCGCTCTTGCTGCACGCGATAATGTCGGCATTCTCGTCAACCACGCTGATAACGCCGATGTTCTCGGCTTCCGTATCCCGCAGCATTTGATTGAGCGCCGACTCTCCGTACAGGAAAACGACCGCGTAGATGCTGCCGTCTGCGGTCGTGAAGGACGCCGCAACGCCGATCCGCCGGACACGGTCCGCGCAGGTGACATAGTCCGAAACAGCGCAGCCTCCGGAATCGCTCGCCTTACGCGCGGTGTCTGCAAACAACGGACCGTCTGCCGTATCTCCGTCGCACAGGGTCCCGTCGCTTGTGTAAATGAGCCAGCCGTCGGAATCGCCATTTGCTTCCTGGCTTATAAGATAGCTGTCGATCCGCTCCGGCTCCAGCCCGACGATGGAAAGCGTCTCTCCCGTATTACGGGCACGCTCTGTCAGCCTCTGCATGAATTCGAGGACATACTGTCTGCTCATGGCGGTCATACTGGTCAGATAAGTGCTTTCATTCTCAATTTCTAGTGCGACACTTGCCGTATAGTCCTGATGAATAACCATTACAAAAGGAACTAAAATAATCAGAACTGATATAATGGCAATTGCCACTGCAACAGAAGCCTTCATCGTCTTCATCGATTCCAATTCAAGTTTCCTTCCCCAACATAATGCCATGTATTCAAAGTGCTATTGTTTTTGTATACTACCACTAATAAATTTACTTTTCAAGGTAATTCGACAGTAATACATACAAAGTTTATGTGATTATATTTTATGTTATCTTATTATTCGTCCTTTTTCAAGTATTACCCAAAATTTTCCACGCAAGCGGACGCAAACACTTTGATTTGTAATCCGATCCGGTCTCTCATATTTTTTTATACCTTGACGATGACGGGAAAAAAAGGTATCTTATAGATTATGAAATTGTATTTATTTGGCCATGACTATAAATATGCCGTCGAGCAAATCCTGCTGACCCTGTTCCCGGAGGAGCGCCCCGAATACGTATCGGAGGCTCCGTCGGGGGACAGGGCGGAGCTTTACCTCTACGAGAGCGGTCTGCGCCCGACAGCGCTGTGCAGACTCTTTATCGGCGGCTGCGAATATCGGGGACGGGCGGGGGTCGACGCCGGGCGCATCACAGACGAGCTGTCCCGCTCCAAGTATCTTCAGCGGATTATTAAGCTGTCTTTTTATCGTGCCGCGCTTAGATCCGGCAAGGAAAAGCCGGTTTGGGGCGCGCTGACGGGCATAAGGCCCGGCAAGCTCCTGTCGAAGCTGCTCGAAGACGGCATGAGTGACCGGGCTGCCCTCTATAGCTTCATGCGCGACAATGATGTCAGCCGGGAGCGGGCGCTGCTGTGCCTGCATACGGCACACGCCGGGCTCGACTGCGCGCGGAGCCTCCTACCCGGGGATATCTGCCTGTATGTCGGCATCCCCTTTTGCCCAACGCGCTGCAGCTACTGCAGCTTTGTCAGCCAGTCCGTTCAGAAGAGCATGAAGCTCATTCCGACCTATCTGGAGGTCCTCTATCGCGAGATCGAGGCCACCGCCGAAGTTGTGAAAAGCTTAAACCTGCGCCCCATTTCCGTCTATATGGGCGGCGGAACGCCAACGACCCTCTCGGCTGCCCAGCTCGACATCCTGTGTCAAAAGCTTGAAAGCAGCTTTGATCTTTCCGCCCTTCGAGAGTACACCGTCGAGGCCGGGCGGCCGGACACGATCACGGCGGACAAGTTGGAGGCTCTTAAAAGGCATGGCGTCACCCGCGTGAGCGTCAATCCCCAGACCATGGACGACAAGGTGCTCGAGGCCATCGGCCGCAAGCACACGGCGCGTGATGTGCTCGACGCGCTCGACCTCGTCTCTTCTGTCGGCGGCCTGCAGGTCAATATGGACCTCATCGCGGGGCTGCCGCTTGATACCCCCGAGACCTTTGCCTACACGCTCGACACCGTTCTGCGTTTGAATCCCGAAAACATCACCGTCCACACGCTCGCGCTGAAAAAAGGTTCCGAAATTATGCTCGGCAACACCCAGCGCCCCGAACCGGAGGCAGTCGGCAAAATGCTCGATTTTGCAAACGCCGCGCTTTTTTCCGCCGGATATGTGCCATACTATCTGTATCGGCAGAAATATATGTCCGGCGGCTTCGAAAACGTCGGCTGGCAGCGCGCGCACACGGAAAATATCTATAACATATGTATAATGGAGGAGCTCTGCTCCATCTTTTCCGTCGGCGGCGGCGCCTCGACAAAGCTCTGTCTCGGCAGCGGCCGAATTGAGCGGATTTTTGACCCGAAGTATCCGACCGAATATATACAGAGCATTGAAAAGCTCATCTCCGATAAAAAAAGAATTCCGGAGCTAATGGCACAGGAACCGGTTTTTTAAGCTTTTTTAGCTTTTCATGCTTAGATTGACCGGACAGGAGGCCTTTTGCCTCCCCAAACGCTTTTCATGCACAGGAGGTTCATCCGATGGCATTTTCACTGGAAGAAATCAATAAACGGGCGCTTTTGAACCCGAAGGCCTTTATCCGCGACTGCGACGCCGACTACGACGCAAAGGTGCGCCACGCGGCCGATCTCATTGAAAAACACCGCAGCGAAAACCCCATTGTTCTCATGTCCGGCCCCTCGGGCAGCGGCAAGACAACAACCGCCAAAAAACTTGAGGAGGAGCTGCTTCGCCGCGGCATCACGACCCATGCGCTCGCAATGGACAGTTATTTCCGCACCATTGACGAAAACTCGCCGAGGACACCGACGGGCGAGCTGGACCTCGAGTCTCCGAAATGCGTGGACATGGCGCTGCTCTCCGAGCATTTTGAACGCCTTGCCCGCGGCGAGGCCATTGAAGTGCCAAAATATATCTTCGCCGAGCACAGGCGGGCCGATACGCCCTCCGCGAAAATCCAACTCGGCAAAAACGATATTGTGGTGGCCGAGGGTATCCATGCGCTCAACGATGAGCTGACAGCCGCCAATCCCGACGCGCTCAAGCTCTATATCAGCGCGCGGTCCAATGTGGAAAACAGCAGCGGAGAAGTCTGCTTTAAGGGTACCTGGATGCGCCTTGTGCGCCGGGTTGCCCGTGACAAGCGCTTTCGCGGCGCAAGCCCGGAATACACCTTCGGTCTTTGGGCCAATGTCCGCCGCGGCGAAAAAAGCCACATCAGCCCCTTCAAGGATAAGGCCGACTGGAAGTTTGACTCGTCTTTCCCGTATGAGGTCTGCATGATGAAGGTTGCCGCACAGCAGCTTTTCAAGAACGTCCCCAACAGCGTGGAACGCTGGGAGGAACTGCGCTGCATTGCGCCCGCTTTCGATCTGTTCGAGGGCATTGACCCGAAGCTTTTACAGCCCGACTCCCTGTTGACCGAGTTTCTCGGCGGCGGGAAATATAAATATTAGAATCGGCGGCGCGGGTTATCGGCCTGTCCCAGTCGAACCCGCGCCGTTATTCGCATTAAATGCTAAGGCAAAAGGTACGGAAAGGTGCGCATAAATATGTCTACAAAGCTCAGCTACTATTTCGAGAGACTTGACAAATTCCCCATCCCCAATTTTTTTGACGACATTTCTGAAACTTATGAGATACTTCAGAAGGCGAAACTCTACTTAAAGGATACTCTCGTCACGCCTGACGTCAAAATTAATCTTGGCGAAATACGCGGAGATGCGCCGAATCTGCACGGCAACTACTATATCGGCGAGGGCACCGTCCTCTATAACGATGTGACGATCATCGGCCCTGTCTATATCGGCCGCAACTGCGAAATCATGCCCGGTGCCGTCATCCGTCCGAACACCATTCTCAGCGATGGCTGCAGTGTCGGACACGGCAGCGAGGTCAAGCACTGCGTGCTGTTCGGCGGCTCCAAAATTGCCTCGCTCGCTTTCGCAGGGGACAGCGTCCTAGGCGCCTCGGCCCGCATCGGCAGCGGCGTCATCACGGCAAACCGCAAATTTAACCAGACCAATGCCACGCTCAAGGTAGAGGGGGACAAGGTCGATCTGGGTGACAGCTTTTTCGGCTGCATTCTGGGGGACAGCGCCCGCCTGGGCGCCAACGCCGTCTCCCAACCCGGCACACACATCGGCCCGCACACCTGGGTCTATCCGCTGACCAATGTGCGCGGCTTTATTCCCGCCTGTAAACGGGTCTACCACGAAAATAAGACCGTTATGGAAGATAACGAGATTGTCGAGCTCAAGCCATGATTCCTGCCATACAGAATATCGACGCGCGTATCCTGCTGTATATACAGGACTTCATCCGCACTCCGGTTCTGACTGGCCTTCTGGTTTTTTTCTCCCTCATCGGCAATAACGGCCTTGTCTGGATTGCGTTGGGGCTTGTTCTGCTCATTCCGAAAAAGACGCGGCTGGGCGGTTTCCACATGCTGCTGTGTCTGCTCGCGGCCTATATCGTCAACGACCTGATAATCAAAATGCTTGTCGCCCGAATCCGGCCCTACGACGTGATTGACGGACTCACCATTCTCGTCAAACCCCTGTCCTCTTACTCCTTCCCCTCGGGACACGCCAACTCCAGCTTCGCTGCGGCCCTCGCGCTCACCCTCGCTTTCGGAAAGCGAGGCGCACTGGCCTATATTCCTGCGGTGCTGATTGCGTTTTCCCGCTGCTATGTCGGTGTCCATTACCCGAGCGATGTTCTGGTGGGGATGCTCATGGGCACGCTCGTTGCCTTGATCACCTATCGGCTCATACAAAGAACTTCAAACGCCCGCACGGCGAGGCCTAAAACGGAATAAAAAGACGCCGCTGCGGCATGGTTGTATCTGCGGCGGCATTTACTTGCACCAGCCGTCGTCGAATCTTGTCAAACGAACTGCCCGCTTGCTAAAACTGCGTCAATATGCTATAATTTCTAGGCACCGACAAAAGAACTTTGTGAAATGAGAATGAAAGTTTTCCCCGCGCCAAAATTCCTGCTGTTGTGCAGGCTTTTAGCGTTCAGGGCTGCAGTCTTCGCTGTCGGATCGCATCAAAGCAATGCCCGTATTCTGAGGATAGGAGGTAATGCCAATGGAAAACAGCTTCGGTGCCCAACAGCTGCAGGATCAGGAGCAGGTTCAGCTCCTGTCACCGCGCATGCTGCAGTCTCTGCGGGTGCTCCAAATGCCGTCGACCGAGCTTTACGACTATCTGATGAAAGAGCTGGAGGAAAATCCGGTCATCACCTTCGACAGCATCGACTATGCCGAGAAGTGTCGGCGTAACTCCCACTTCGTCTCCGAATCCAACGACGAGGCCGCTCTGGCGGATATCATTGCCGATGACAGTTCCTCGCCGATTACAAATCTTCGCCTTCAATTTGCCATGCTCAAGCCCTCACCCGAGATCGAGCACATCGGCTACGCCCTCATATATTTGCTGGATGAAAACGGCTACCTCTATTACGAGGATGTCGAGCGTCTGGCGCAGGCTTCAAACATTTCGCTTGACAGCCTCAAAACCGCGCTCGACCTGCTGCACAGTCTGGAGCCGGCGGGTGTCGGCGCTTTCAACCCGCGCGAATGCATCCTGCTTCAGCTCGAGCGGAAAAACCTCAAAGACAGCGACGCCTGGAAGATTGCCCAGGACCATCTGGAGCTGCTCGGCAAAAATCAGCTGCCGCAGATCGCCAAGAAAACGGGTCTTCCGCTCCACCGCGTCGTCAACGCCCAGCAGCTCATCCGAACGCTCAACCCCAAACCCCTCATGATGGAGGCCACACATAGGTCCAGCGCCTATATCGCACCGGACATCCGCATTTTCAAAAAAGAAGACGCCTTCGCCGTTGAGCTCAACCAGCTCCGGGCCGAGAGCATCATCATAGACGATACCTATTCCAAGATTTATAAGGAAACGGACAACGAAACGGTCCGCAGCTTTCTGGGGGAGAACATGCGCAAGGCCCAATGGCTGCGGGACAGCATCCGCCAGCGCTGCGAAACGCTCATGGCCTGTGCGTCCGAGCTGCTCAAGGTCCAGCGGGCCTTCTTCGAAAACGGGCCGGACTATCTTCTGCCGTACAGCCGCAAGGATATGGCCGAACAGGTGGGGCGCAGCGAGTCGACCATCAGCCGCGCGCTCAAGGACAAATATGTCGAGTGCATCTGGGGCACCTATCCGGCGGACTATTTCTTCCCCAAGCCCTCGGTTGAGGCACACCCGACCATTACAAAAAACAGTGTTGAAAACAGCATTCAGACCATCATCCTCAAGGAGGACAGGCAGTCCCCCCTCAGCGACGAGGAGATAGTGGACTCGCTGAAAACGCAGGGCATTACCGTCAGCCGCAGAACCGTTGCCAAATACCGCGATGAACTGGGCATCCCCGCGTCCTCACGACGCAGGGTCTATATCTAAAATAAAAAGCTTCTGGCGCTAAATCGAAACACACCAAACGGGAAGACCTGCGTTTAAACGCGGGTCTTCCCGTTTAATTTTTTTATAAGTTTTGGATAGTTTTTCCCTGATGTAACTTTCATGTAACTTCCTCATGCTAGCTTGTACACATAGGGTCAGCGCCTGAAATGTCTAACCAAGTAAATTAATAAAAGCCAACGGCGAAAAGGCATAAAGAGGAATGGATTGTGCTGATTTGGCCTTTCGAAATATGTCCATACAAAGGAGTGTAGAGATGACAAATAAAGAATTGCGCAGGCTGCGCCGCTCGGAATTGCTTGAACTAATGGTCCTGCTTTCTGAGGAAAACGAGAAGCTGCATAAGCAAGTCGTGTCCTTAAACGTGCAGCTTGAAGATCGCCGTATTCAGCTTCAGGAAATCGGTTCGCTCGCGGAAGCCTCCATTAAAATAAATGGCGTTTTCGAGGCCGCCCAGGAAGCCGCGGATCAATATCTGGAAAATATCCGTCAGACGAATGACGAAGCACAGCTAATTGCCGATGGCCTGATCGAACAGGCCAGAAAAAAATGCCTGGAAATGGAGACCGAGGCCCAGCAGGCGGTTGACCGGAAATGGACCTCGCTCAGGGCAGAGCTTGATCGGTATTGCGAGGTGCATAAGGAGCTGAAAGAACAACTAAGCATATTGAGCGAGCAGTCAAATATATTTGCCGAGGCTAACACCAATGAAGGAACTGATTTCGCCTACAACCGAGCAACTTAAAGAAGAACTGGATCGCGTCAATTACTCCGCAGGCTACCGGAAATCGTTTCGCGGAACGATTTGGACGCTTGTCGTTGTTGCTGCCGTTGCCGTTATTGTCTCGACCTTCTTCATATCCATTCTAAAAATTCAAGGAAATAGCATGGATCCGCTGCTGCAGGACGGCGAGCTCGCCATTGCCTTAAAGACGAACAATTTCCAAACAGGAGATGTCATCGCCTTTTATTATAATAATAAGATACTCCTCAAGCGCGCCATCGCATCTGCGGGCGATACTGTTGATATAGACGCGGACGGGAACGTCTTTGTAAACGACCGCGCGCTCAATGAACCTTATATTACGGATAAGAGCCGGGGCGACGGCGATATCGATTTCCCGTATCAGGTGCCCGACAGCCGCTGGTTTGTGCTGGGAGATCACCGCTCAACTTCTACCGACAGCCGTTCCAGTATTATCGGTACGGTATCCGATGAACAGATCGTTGGCAAAGTCGTGCTGCGATTTTGGCCGCTTTCAAAGTTTTCTTTATTAAGCTGAATGAGTTGATCTGATCGGAGGTGAGACATTGAGAAAAGAAGTGCAAAAATTAGCAGCGGACTATATTCACAGCGGCAGTAAACGCAAACGCCTTCGGGTGCTTGTGTCGGCTCTGTCGCTTGTTGTCACGCTTACGACGCTCTATACACTGTCAATCCCCGCTATGACGCTTGAAACGGACGCTCTGCCGGCGGTTGGGGAACAGCTTTCAGGCAGCAATGCCGCAGGCGACGATGCGTCTCCGCCCGGGAGCAGCAGCGACGCCGGACAGACGGAATCGGATACAAGCGGCGATACGAATTCCGGGGCAGACCCCGGCACCGCTGAAACCCCGGACGATGCGGAAATCGTCGCTCCGCCCCCTTCGGATGGTACGCCCGCCGATGCCGGCGCCCCGCAGGAAGATACCGACGCAAAGGATCCCGACAGCACATCGGAGGGTGACGCCGACGCGAAGGATCCCGACAACACATCGGAGGGGGACGCCGACGATTCCGAAGCCCCTGAAACGGTATGTGAAAGAACCGTCTATGCGTATACGGAAGACGGCCTTACGGTGACGGCTGTCCTGTCCGACCCCGCGGCGGTGCCCGACGAAGCGGAGCTTCTTGTGACCCGCATCACCGAGGAAGCCGCGCCGGAACGTTACGCACAGCTGGCCCTGCTGCTTCAAACCGGTGAAAACCCGGAGCCGTATTCGTTTTCAGCTTATGACATCTGCTTTGTGCTGGAGGGCGCTGAAGTAGAACCCTCAGGCGGCACGGTGTCTGTTACCATTCAGGACGCCACGGAGTTGGCGGCCCCGGCGGCGGCGGAAGATATTCAGGTCTTCCATGTGCTCAATGAAGAAGGGGGCACGCCGGCGCTGGAGGAGCTTACCCCTCAGGTCTCCGCCGAGCCCAAGGAAATAAGCTTTACAACCGAAAGCCTCTCGGCCATCCTGCTCAAAAAGACAACAGTGGTTTCACCGACAAAATGGATTGATTCGCCTGACGATCTTTTTACGAACACAGCCTATTATAATGCCGGCAATCCGCTGGGCATTGCGGGCAGCTTTCATATCGTTGCATTCAACACGGCAACCCTGAATTCTCATACCAACGGCAATGTGCTTGCAGCAAACTTTTATGCCAACAGAAATTTCGGAACGGATGGACTGCAAAACGAACTGACCTATGCGCAAAATTATGCTACCGTAAGCAGCTCCAGTGTTCCTTCTGCTGATCATGTTATAGCCATCGGCTCCGGTAATACGCTGTCACAAATGCCCGATGGCCGTTACATCATTAATGGGGTAACAGTCGATCGGCCCAAAAACATCTGGAAGGATGCAAACACATCAACGCTTCCCTTTATAAACCTTTCCGAGGTTCATAGCTACGTTTCTTCGCTTTCCGCCAGTCTGTCCGGCTTGCCGAATTCGAACATTAGCACCACATTAGGCGGTAATAATGTCGGCACCAATTATATTGCGCTGACGGAGCCGGATGGTGTCGGCGTCTATAATATTACGGCCGCGGCGCTGGATGCGATGAGTGACAACAACCAGCCCTGGTTTGGCATCAAAGGCTTTTCAAGCAGCGGCGGCACCGTGATTATCAATGTAAACTGCTCCGGCTACGGCGGCGGTACCATTGATATGCCTCACAGCACCTCTTTCATCAATGGCAGCTGGCTGGCGTCGGGAGGTGTTACCAGCTTTACGCACAGCCGAGTCCTCTGGAATTTTGGAAATTACGCCGGAACCATCAACACCAGGGAACTGTATGGCGTGGCCATTCTTGCGCCGAACGCCACTGTCGTTGTCGGGGCCACGATGAACGGAACGATCATCGCCAATAATGTCACCGTCGATCAAGAAAGTCACCGCGATGACTTTGTCGGAAAGCTCCCGGTGAGTGTTACAGTCAACAAGGTGTGGAAAGACTCTGCCGGCAACACGATCTGCGGGCCCGCACTCAACGGCATGAGTGTCACTATCCAGCTTTATCGTTTAGAAAGCGGCGTGAAGACGCTGGTGGGCGCCCCTGTTACGCTCAATAGCAGTACCGGTTGGAGCTATACGTGGATGGGTCTTGCCAAGGGCTATACCTACAGTGTTGAGGAGCTCTCGATCACTAAAAACGGCTCGGATGTATCCGCATATTACGGCGTGACCTATTCGTCGGACGGCTTGAGCTGCGGAACAATCTGTGTCTGCAACCAGTTTCAGTATTCCCTGCCAAGCACCGGCGGAAAGGGAACAGCGCCGGTTACGACCGCCGGACTGTTCCTGATAGGCGTGGCCTTCTATATCAATACGAAGCTGAAAAGGCCCGGAAAGAAGGGAGGCGCTTCGTATTCTACTTAAGAAACGACCAGAGCGTAAAACCAAAAACACTTAATTTGAGAAGGAGAATAGCATGAACAAATTCAGAAAAATCCTGAGCGTCCTTTTTGCACTGACCTTACTCACCGGCCTACTCAGTGTTTCGGCTTTGGCGGTAACAGGCAATACCGTAACCATTAACTCCAAAACCAGCGGCCACACCTATCAGGCGTATCAAGTATTTGCAGGCGATTACGCCGACACAAATGTCCTCTCAAACGTAACCTGGGGCACCGGTGTTGACGACGCCGCCCTGCTAGCCGCCCTCAAGGCCGACAGCGCGTTCGGCACCGGCGCAGCAAACGAATTTTTTAGCTGCTCAACGGCGGAGGCTGTCGCAGGGGTCTTGAGCGGCAAGGATACCGCTTTCGCGGATAAATTTGCAAAGGTGGTGGCAGAGAATTTATCAGCGACCCATACCGACTCCGGTGCGCCAACAGGTACCAACCCCTATGTTTATAAAATTAACGGTCTTGCCGACGGTTATTATTTCATCAATGAAAGTTCTTTTGGCGGCACCGTTGACAACGCCTATACAAAATTTATCCTCCAGGTGGTCGACAATGTAACGGTCGACGCCAAAACCGACAGTCCCTCTGTCGCCAAAAAGGTTATGGAGAATAACGACACTACATATGCGGACACCTGGAATGATGCCGCGGACTATAGCATCGGCGATGCCGTCCCCTTCCGCATTGTCGGTCTGGTCCCGAACATGAGCAATTACACAAGCTATTCCTATATGTTCACCGATACGCTCTCCGGCGGTTTGTCCTTTAACCCCGGCAGCTTAAAAGTTTACTACGCAACCGGCGCCAACATGTATGCCGTTGAAACCAGCACTGCAACAGGCGCGGGCGGCACGGAGCTGACAACCGGCTATTCGTTGGGCTATACAGCAGGCGCCAGTTTCTTCACCCTGTCCTTTACCGACCTGAAGACCACGGGCGTCGCCGCCGGGGGATACATCGTCATTGAATATACCGCAACACTGAATAGCAGCGCCGTTATCGGAAATCCCGGCAACCCGAACGAAGTTAAGCTGACCTACAGCAACAACCCCAACGGCGAGGGAACAGGCGAAACCCCGAAGGACGAAGTCGTCGCGTTCACCTTTAGGCTGCCGGTAAACAAGACAGACGGGACTAACGCTTTGTCCGGTGCCACCTTTGCTCTGTTTAAAACCGCGGCTGATGCCGATGCCGCTGTTGCCGACCCAACAGCGCTTGCAAACGCCCTGAAGTTTACCGGCAGTGCAGGCGTTTACACGTATAACCCCAGTGGCACCACCCAGGTCTTGACAGACAACGCCGGTGCTTATGCCATTAAGGGTCTGGACCAAGGCATCTATTACCTGGTTGAAATCGACGAGCCCACCGGCTATAACCGTCTGACCGCGTCTGTGCCGATTACTATTGCGCCAAGCTATGACATCGCCAAATATGTCGACGGACATCTGCTGGATGCTGAGAATGATCAGCTTCTTTCGGTGACCGTTAACGAAAGCTCAAGCATAACTGTCGTCAATAAGTCCGGCTCGACGCTGCCGGAAACCGGCGGCATCGGCACCACCATCTTCACCGGCGGCGGCCTTGTTCTAATGCTTTGCGCGGGCGTGCTGTTTACAACCAAAAGGAAGATGTCGTCACAGCAAGATAAATAAAATAAGTACAGGTCCGCTCGGCGGGTTTTAGCCCGCCGAGCGGATACGAGGAGAGCCTCTTGAAAAAGCGTTTGTCCACGATCATACTGGCGGCAGTCTTTCTGACGGGGCTTGCCCTGCTGCTGTATCCGACAGTCAGCGACGCTGTCAATGCCCGGCATCAGAGCAGTGCCATCGCAAAATATGAGGAAAATGTCTCAAGTCTGGCGGAAACGGATTATTCCGATTATCGAGCCGCGGCCTATGCCTATAACGAAGGGCTGGCAGCTGATTCCGATTGCCTTGTGATGACAGATGCGGATAAGGCCGAGTATAACAGTCTTTTGGACCCGACCGGCAACGGCATCATGGGCTATCTCGAGATCAGTGCCATTGGCGTGAAGCTGCCGATATACCACGGTACGGACGACACCGTGCTGCAGGTCGGCATCGGTCACCTTGAGGGAACCTCTCTTCCCGTAGGCGGCAGGAGTACGCACAGCGTGCTCTCGGGGCATCGGGGCCTGCCGTCGGCCAAGCTGCTGACGGATCTGGACCGGTTGACTGAGGGCGATATATTTCTGCTGCACATTCTTGACGAGGTGCTGGCTTATCAGGTGGATCAAATTTCAATCGTCGAGCCTACGGACTGCGAGAATCTGAAAATTGTCGACGGCATGGATTACTGCACGCTTGTGACCTGCACGCCCTACGGGGTCAATTCTCACCGATTGCTTGTGCGCGGTGTACGCGTGGCGTACGATGAAAAAGCGGCGCAGGTGATGAATGTCATGGCCGATGCAACCGAGCTTGATACCACACTCGTTGCGTCTGTTTTAGCTGTTCCAATACTGATCGTCCTGTTTATTTGGCTTTTGACCAGTACCGGCAAAAAGCGTCCCCGGGGCGGAAAAGGAGGTGAAAATCAGTGAGCCGAAAAGTGAAGAGCTTTAAGGGCCGCAGGCTTCGGTTCCTGGTGCTGCCCATCCTGCTGGCAGCATTGATATGCGCGCTGTCGGTCCCCGCGTTTGCAGCAGGAGCAATCGATGTCGGGAAGCCCTGTTCAATGACACTCAGCTGTTCCGGTAACGGTGAAGCGTTATCCGGTTTTACGTTTCGGCTGTATCGCGTGGCCGATGTATCCGACACAGCGGTCTTCACACTGAGCGGCGACTTTAGCGCTTATAAGGTTAATCTGAGCAATTTAGATGCCTCCGGCTGGCTTGCCGCCGCAAACACGCTTGCAGCCTATATCGCGCCGGACGGCATTAAAGCGCTGAAAACGCTCTCGACCGACAGCGGCGGGACTATAGACTTCGATTCGCTCTCGACCGGACTCTATCTGCTTGTCGGCGAGCCGCTGACAAAGGGCAATCTGACCTACAGAGCCGCTCCGTTTCTTGTCTGTCTGCCGGGACAAGGGGAAGCGGAGACGTGGGCCTATGACCGTGCTGTCACCGCTAAGATTTCCTTTGACACACAGCCGGTTTTCTACTCGACGGATGTCACGGTTCTAAAAGTGTGGAATGACGGCAACGACAAGACTGTAAGGCCCGAGCGTATTGAAGTATCCTTGCTGCGTAACGGCAGCGTCTATGAGACCTGCACCCTCGATGAATCAAACTACTGGCGTCATACCTGGAGTAACCTCAGCTATGGTTACGACTGGAGCGTCATCGAAACGGCGGTTCCCGAGGGATACACCGTCACCTACACCGAAGCCAATGGCATCCTGACCATCACCAATACCCATACACCCAAAATTCCCGATGAAGACGTTCCAAAAGAGCCCGGCATTCTTCCGCAAACCGGCATGCTGTGGTGGCCTGTTTCCTTAATGGCGGTGCTCGGAACTGTTTTATTCGGTCTTGGATGGCATGCACGCTTTAGCATCAGGAATAAGAAGAATGAAAAATAGACGCAGTACGGTTCTAATGGCAGCGGGCACACTACTGCTGCTGGGCGCCCTGTCTCTCACGGCGCTGAACTTATGGAACGAAAAAAACGCCGAATTTCAAAGCGAGCAGGCACGCGCGGCACTGGCCGAGGTCATTCCGCATTACGCGCCCGCCGAAATAAAAAACGTCATAACGGCTTCTGCGGCACCGCTGCCCGATGTGCTTACAGCAACGGCCGAGCCGACTGAAACAATGGCAACCGTGATGCAGGATGTCAAAATCAAAGAGCAGGATTATATCGGCATATTGGATATCCCGGTGCTGAATCTGTCTCTGCCGATTCTGGAAAACTGGAATTATACGTTTCTTAAAGTTTCGCCCTGCCGTTATGCCGGTTCCTATCTGGACGATTCGATGATTATTGCCGCGCACAACTATAAGCGGCACTTTGGTCTGCTGCGTGAGCTGCAAAACGGCGACTGTGTTGTTTTTACGGATGTTACGGGCGCGGCCTATACGTATCAGGTCACAGATATCGAAACGCTGGCAGGGACTGCCGCGGGCGAAATGCTGGCCGGAGACTGGGATTTAACGCTTTTCACCTGTACACCGGGCGGCGCAAGCCGCGTTGTCGTCCGCTGCAAGCGGGTTTAGAAATAAGCGGGACACGGGCCTCTTTCTTGCAAAAGTCCCAGCGTTTTGCTTATGCCAATAAAAAAACCGGATGCAGGCGCATCCGGTTTTTTTCTCGCTTTTTCAGTCTCGGTTCTCGGCGTTTTCCCGCTGCAGCTGCTTGACCATGTCGCAGTCGCAGCCGCCCGCGATGTCCTTGGTGATGCGGTGTTCGAGAATGACGGTGCTGCGCCACATGCCGAAGCGGTCCTTGGCAATGCGTTCCCGGTAGCCGACGGTGCGGAAGCCGCACTTCTCGTGCAGCCGCAGACTTGCGGCGTTGCTTTGAAACACACTCGACTGTATGGTCCAGAAGCCCGCCTCTTCGGAGGCTTCCAGCAGTTTTTTCAGCAGCAGCTCACCGACGCCCCTGCCGCTGTGATTGGCATCGATATAGATGCTCAGCTCCGCCACGCCTTTATAGCACTCGCGGGCGGAAACCGGGGAGATGGCCGCCCAGCCTGCGACCTCGCCGTCCGTCTCGGCAACAAATCGGCAGTCCTTGATATGGCCGTTGTCCCACTCTTCATAGGACGGACAGGAGGTGCTGAAGGTCGCGTTATTGGTCTGAATACCCTGATAATAGATCTCGATGACCTCGCTCCAGTCGTCTTTTGTCATGGGGCGCACCGTATAGTCCATTTTAATTCCCCCTACAGGCTTGATCTCATAAGCGTATTATAGCAGAAATCTTTGGAAAAGCTATTGAGAAGTGCCTCGCACGGGACAAATAGTTTGAGCTGTTTTTAGCTTTGCCTTCCGAGCTGTTCTTTGATCCCTATGATTTGCTCTAAAAAGGGCGCTTTTCGCCGCTGCCGATGCTTTTGGCGGTCAAAGCCTCGCTTGTTATCCAATCTATAGGCAAAGCCTATGGGTGCTCTGCAAATTTGCCTGCAAGTCTAATTAGTCATATCAGGAAGACGGCTATATAATGAAATCAAGCTAAATGTATATAATGTTATAACAACCGCAATATAAATTTTTTACCGGGAGTTGAGGAAGTGAAAAATAATTTCAGTCACCTTTTCGCGCCGCTTATCGTCAGAGGTTTAACAATCCCGAACCGCGTCGTCATGATGCCCATGGGGAGCGACTTTGCCGGGCACGACGGAGAACTGAGCGATGAGCACATTCAATATTATGAGCTTCGTGCCAGAGGCGGCACGGGGCTGATTTTGGTTGAAAACGTGTGCGTCAAATACCCCGAGGGTTCCAACGGAACCACTCAGCTTCGTATAGACAAGGACAGCTACATCCCAAGGCTCTTCACCCTGACGGAGGCCTGCCACAGACACGGGGCCTGCATCGGTGTGCAGATTAACCATGCGGGTGCGTCCGCCATGTCCTCCAGAATCGGGATGCAGCCTGTTTCGTCCTCAACGCTCCCCTCCAAACCGGGCGGTGAAAAGCCCCGCCCCCTGACGAAGGACGAGCTTTCTTCTATCGCCAAGGATTATGCGGCCGCGGCCAAACGCGCCGTCAACGCGGGCTTTGACCTTGTGGAGATTCACGCGGGTCACTCCTATCTCATCAGCCAGTTTTTATCCCCGACCATGAACGACCGAACCGACGAGTTCGGCGGCAGCGCCGAAAACAGGGCGCGTTTTTGCCGGATGGTCATCGACGAGGTGCGTGCGGCCATCGGCCCCCGCGTTCCCATCTCCCTGCGTCTGAGCACAGACGAGCTGGTCGAAGGCGGAAACACCCTGGCAGACTGCCTTGAATACCTCGAATACCTCAACGACGGCGTCGATATTTTTGATACTTCCGCCGCTTTGAATCAGACCATCCAGTACCAGATTGACGCCTGCTATCTGGACGACGGCTGGCGCGCCTATATGGCAAAGGCCGTTCGGGAAAAGTTTGGTAAGCCGACCATCGCCATGGGCAATATCCGAAATCCTCAAATTGCAGACGATATCATCGCGCGCGGCGATGCGGACTTCATCGGCCTTGGCCGAGGCCTGATCGCCGATCCCGATTGGGCAAATAAGGCCCGCTATGGCGACGTGTGCGACATTCGCAAGTGCATCTCCTGCAACACCGGCTGTGTCGGAAACCGCATCGGCGGCAATAAGCCCCTCCGCTGCGCCGTCAATCCCGATCTGATAAACGGTGAAGCCTATAAAAAACGCAAAATTTCAAAGCCCTGCCATGTCGTCGTTGTCGGCGGCGGCACCGCCGGACTGGAAGCGGCCTGCGTCGCGGCCGAGGTCGGCTGCACGGTCACGCTGCTTGAAAAGAAACCCTTCCTCGGCGGACTATCCGTTGAAATTTCAAAGATTCCGGCCAAAAAGCGTCTGGCCGATTTTCCGACCTACCTCAAGCACCGCGCCGAAAAGCTGCCAAATCTCAAGGTCATCACCGGTGTAGAGGCGGACAGCGCGCTTATTAAGTCCTATGCGCCGGACCTTGTCGTCAACGCAACGGGCTCCGTCCCGCTGCTGCCGCCCATTGACGGCCTGTCCGAAAACCTCGGCAAAGCGGACTCCTCAGTCTTCACCATTATGGACTTCATCGCTAATCTGGACAGCTATCCCGCCGATCTCAAAGGCAAAAAAGCGGTCATCATCGGCGGAGGCGCCGTCGGCCTTGACGTCATGGAGTTTTTCGCGCCCAGAGGGGCCGAGGTCACCATCGTCGAGATGCTGCCCGCCATCGGCCGCGACCTGGATGCCTCCTCCAGCTCCGGCATGAAGGAATGCATGGCCCAATACGGCGTGCGTCAAATGACCAACACCGCCCTGTGTACCGTAAAAGCGCAGTCCTTTGTGGTCAGAACCGGTGCGGGCGAAGAGGAGCTGCCCTTTGATTACGGCTTTGTCTGTCTGGGCATGAAGGCCTACGCCCCCATCTGGGACGCCATTCAAAAGGATTTTGAGGGCACGGATACCGAAGTGCTCAACATCGGCGACAGTGTTCGCGCAAGACGCATCATTGACGGCGTCGACGCGGGTCGGCATCTTGTTTTGAATACGCTCGAGCGCCTGGGTTTTCTAAATTAATTTGCTAAGTCTCCTCTTTAATAATGATTCTCCTCCATATTTCTCCTCCCCCCAGAAACGGCAGCTTGCGGGCTGCCGTTTTGTTATTTGTTGGCATTTCTAATGCGCTTTTAATCTGACTGCGCTTGAATTATTCACGAATCACCTGTATAATTGCTCAATGTGACAGCGCGGCCTTTGGCTGATGTTTCCGTCCGTCTTTGGCGGGAAAACACATTAAAACAGGCAAAACTAAAAACGTCGGCGCCGGTGCCGAACAAATAAAGGGACCTGTCTTTTATGATGAAAAATAAGACCAACGGCAGTGCGCCGGATTCCGTCGCAGCCTGCCAAAACGGTGAAGAGCCGAAAAAGAAACAAAGTATTCGAAAATATCTGCTGAGCGCGGGCTTTTTGCTTGTGCTGATGGCAGTAACTTTCTATGTCATTTTCCGGGATACCTCGATCAACCAAATCTGGGACTTGCTTAAAACGATCAAGCTTTATTGGGCGGCGGGCGGTCTGCTGTGCATGCTGGGCTTCATCCTCTTTCAGGGCCTCGTAATCGGCTTATCGGCCCAGTGTCTCCGCATCAGGCTCAGCCCCTGGGAAATGCTGCAATATTCCTTTGTCAGCTTTTTTTACAGCGGCATCACGCCCTCGGCTATCGGCGGCCAGCCGATGCAGTTTTACCATATGTGCCGGGATAAGATGAGTCCCTCAACGGCGACACTGGTGTTGTTTATCACGAACATGGCCTATCAGTTTGTGATTGTCGTGCTGGGGCTGTTCATGTTTTTCACGAAGCTGCACTATGTCATCCGCGTCAACCGCACCATTATCATCCTGTTTTTCCTTGGCCTGAGCGTCAATCTCTTTATTCTGCTGATTCTCTTCGGCGTCATGTTCTCGGAGAATCTGCTGCGGAAAATTCTCCGCGGCGCGGTGTCCTTCCTGTCCCGCATAAAGCTCATCAAAAACAGCGAAAAGGTGCTCTGCACCGTGGACGTCTATCTGGACGACTATAAGGCCGGCATTGCCCTGATTAAAAATAACAGCAAGCGCTTTGTGCTCATCCTGCTGTCCACAGCGGCGCATTTCCTGCTGTACCACCTGATTCCCTTCTTTGTTTTCAAGTCCTTCGGGCTCAAAGGCGATTCCTTCTTTGACCTGCTCGCCATCAGCGCCATTTTGTATGTCGCCATCAACATGTTCCCGCTGCCCGGCTCCGTGGGCGCGGCAGAGGGCGGCTTCGTCATGCTCTTCGGGCCACTTTTCGGCAAGGCGATCATGCCCGCCATGCTCCTCTCGCGCTTTATCAATTTTTACACGATGCTCCTGGTCAGCGGCGGCTTTTCGGCCTTTGCCCAGCTGCGTAAGCCCTATGACCTCACAAGGGATTCCCGCCGGAATAAGTCAGCGGCGGAATAAAAACCAGCCCCCAGGGCATCTATTTTGCATTTTATATTTAGTTTTATGGTTGTAAGAGGCCCTTCATACTCCTGCTTTTATGGTACGGGATTTCATTGGACGACGAACAAGCAGAGCCTGCCAAAACGTGATATGCTACCCCCAGATAGGACAGTGAAACAAAAAACACTGACCAGTCTGGGGGTAAGTTTATGCCACAAAAAGGGAAAATAGCAGCAGAAGAGAAACTACGAATTGTGGAGTCTTATCTTGCAGGAGAAATGGGGTACAGATCAGCGTATGAGGAAGCTGGAGTAAGTAAGATAACCTTCAGTCGGTGGTTGAGCCGATATAAAACAGAAGGACCGACAGGTTATCTTCCGAAGGAGCACAATCAAAAATATACAAAAGAAACCAAGCTATCAGCCGTTCGGGATTATCTTTCCGGGAAAGGCTCCCTGCGAGAAATCTGTGAGCAATATGGAATTCGAAATATCCGGCAACTCGGGAATTGGGTAAAGGTGTATAATCGTCATGAAGACTTCAGGACACAAACAGGAGGAAGCTGTATGACGAAGGGCAGAAACACAATGCCGGAGGAACGGATACAGATTGTAAAAGAGTGCATCGCCAACGGGAAAGATTACGGCGGTACAGCACTCAAATATCAGGTGTCATATCAGCAGGTCTACACATGGACAAAGAAATACCGCGAGATTGGAGAAGCGGGACTGGAAGATCGGCGAGGGCACCGCGCCGGAACACTGCCGAGCCGGACTCCGGAGGAAGAGTTGAGGGACAGGGTCACCCAGCTTGAACGGAAAAACTATGATCTGGAAATGGAGAACGCCCTGCTAAAAAAAGTGAAGGAATTGGAGAGGAGGCGACGCTGAGCTTCGTAAGGTATCAATCGGCATATGAAGCTGTAAAAGAACTTTCTGAAGAAAAGTCTTATCCGGTTTGGAAACTTTGCAGTTTTCTGCATATCGTACGGTCGGCATATTACAGTTGGCTAAAAAGCCCAAAGAGTAGCCGTGAGTTGGAAAACGAACGAATTGCTGGTGAGGTGGAGAAAATCCATGAAGCACATCCGGATATGGGATACCGGAGAATACGGGACGAATTGGATAGGAATCACGACATTCATGTGAACGACAAGCGTGTTCTCCGCATTGACAGAGCTCTTCATATTAAATCAACGATTAAGTACAAAAGGCAAGGCTGCACTAGGAATGCGGTATCACCGGAATACATAGCCAAGAATTATTTGAAACGTCAGTTTCATGCTGACGCGCCGAATCTGAAATGGCTGACAGATGTGACAGAGTTCAAATACTACATTGGCCCAGAAATCCACAAGATATATTTAAGCGCCATCCTGGATCTGTACGACAGGCGAATCGTCGCATATGCCATAGGCGATCATAACGACAACAGGCTCGTTTTCGATACATTTGACACTGCCGCGGCCTCCAATCCCAGCGCACACCCGCTATTTCATAGTGATCGCGGGTTCCAGTATACAAGCCGCTCTTTTCACCAGACGCTGCAAACAGCCAGAATGAAGCAAAGTATGTCCAGAGTGGCGCACTGTATTGATAACGGGCCGATGGAAGGCTTCTGGGGTATCCTGAAACGGGAGATGTACTACGGTCACAAATTCGCCAGCCGAGAACAGCTTATACATGCCATTTCAGACTATATCTATTTTTACAACTACAAGCGTTTGCAACGTCGTTTATCTGTCATGACGCCGATAGAGTTCCACGGGCAATATGCGAAAGCGGCATAAAAATTTACTGCCCGCTTTACGGCAGGCAGTAATCCAAAAATTCTTATATTTTTTTCATTGTCCTCTTGACGGGTAGCACACCAACGGCAGGCTCTGCTTGTTCGTATTTATCCAGCCGCCGCGGCGGCTTTCTGCGCCTGCTTTTTCCGTCGGTCGGCGAGAAAAAGTTCCTCCGTGGCAAGGGCAATCTTCGTCACCGAGAAATCGCAGTCGTAAGGGTAGATGTAATAGGTATCTTCAAGCGTATTTAAGTCAATGCAGTCGCCGTGCTTATTGAGGTAATTATATTCAATGTGACAGGCATAGAGCGAGGGCACCGATTTTTCGAGCCTATAGGGCTTTCCCCGGTAGCTGCCCTCCAGTACAAATCCGTTCATATTGTGGGTCAACGTGCCTTTGCCAAGGCGGATATAGCCTTTGGCGTTCGGCAGCGAGCAGACCCGAACGGGCGCTGTGAACGCATAGCTGCCGTTTTCGACCTCCGCTTTGACGTTGGCGCGCTGCCACTCATACCAGTCGGGAATGTGCGAAAACTCCGTCTCGCCGGACAGCGCGCGCAGTTCACCGAGCTCTGTCATCTCCCATTCCTTGCCGCAGTCTTTGCAGCGCAGCTTTTTGCCGGTCGATTGCATGTGGTACTGCGCCCCGCAGTGCGGACATTGGTACAGCACCCGGTGCAGGCCGAGCGCCCGCAGCGGATAGGACACCTCGAGGCCCTTTTCCTTCTGCCAGGCAAAATCGTCATAGACGAATTTTTCGTTGATACGGCGGTTAATTTCCTCGACAGAGAGGGTTTTGAGCTCCTCCGCCGTGATAATCTGCGTCAGCTCCGCCTGTGTTCCCTTGACGTGCCGGTTGGCCGTGTTCCAAAACGGCGCATTAATGTGGTGACCGTGGCAGATGAGCGTGACAACGGGCACCTTGATGAGCTTAATGAGCTTGCCGAGCGACTCCGGCAGCTCGGAATTCGTGCCGCACAGGGAATAGCGCGCTTCGGGATAGATGACGGAAACATCCCCGTTTTCCGCCACGCGCTTGAGCTGGCGCACCAGCGTCACGTCGTTTGTGAACTTGCGCTTGCAGATGCAGCCGACCTTTCGCATGAGCCACTCGCGGCCGATAAAGCCATCAATGGCGACAACGTAGTTTGCGCGGTCGGGGAAGGTCGCAACGGTTGCAACCTTGAAATCTAAAAAAGCGTTATGGTTGCACAGCAGGATATAGGGCGGTTTGAGCCCCTCCATCCCGGTTTTTGTAATTTGGGTTTTGTGGCTCCACACGCTCGGAAAGCTGAGCGCCCATGTCAGGGGCCGCAGATAATTTCGTTGTCTTTCAGCGGGTTTTGTCATGTTGAAGCGCAGGATGCCGTCGTTTTCCACGTGTTTAATGTCCCTTCATGTCATAGTAAGCCGCCCGCGCCTAGTCTTTCAGGCTCTCGGAGCGGCTTTTCCTTTTGTAGTTGATAAGGAAAAGCGATGCGAAGATGAGCAGGATGCCGAGGATACCCCCTGCCGTCGGTCTTTCACGGAAAAAAAGTATACCCGCAAGCGTCGCCACCAGCGGTTCCGAAAACGCGAGAACGGAAGCCTTGCCCGGTTCGGTGTATTGAAGGCCCTGTGTGTAAAGCAGATAGGGTGCCAGTGTGGATAAAAGTGTCAGTCCCAGCGCATTTGTCACAACACCCGGCCCGGCAAAGAGGGCGAAGAACGCCCGGTCCGCGCAAAAGGGCAGCAGGGCCAGCGCCGAGACAAGAAAGGTGTAGGCCGTCACCGTGACCGTGTTGTATTTTTTCAGCGCCGCCGTGCCAAAAATGGAATACAGTGCATAGCCAAAGCCCGAACCGATCCCCGTTAAAATTCCGAGCGTGGAAACCCGGCCCACCCCGTTTGAGAGCAGCCCCGTCGTACAGATGCAGCCGATGAAGGCAATCCCCAGCGCGGCAAGCTTAACGGGGCCAATTTTTTCACGAAAAAAAAGAGCCGATAACAACATCACAAAGCTCGGCGCCGTATACAGCAGCACCGCCGCAAAGGAGAGCGTCGTAAGCCTGATGGTCGTGAAATAGAGGGTTGAAAACAGTGTCAAACTAAGCAGCCCCGTCCCTATGAACATCCAGCAGTCCCGCAGACGGATTTTCATTTTGTCGCGGTCAAAAAGCAGGATATACAGCCAGAGGAGCACCGCCGCGCTGGCAAAACGGAGAAAAACCGTCTGCACCGCGGAGAAGCCGATCTCGTCCAGCTGCTTTGAAAATAGACCGATCAAGCCCCAGCACGCGCCCGCCAGAACGACGAGCAGGGGGGCGGCACGCTTGAGCCGCTGTTGTTTTATCATGCGTTTATTTCCTCTTGCTTGTGTTTAAGTCAATCATACGACAGGGCGGGATAAAACGCAACAGCCAAAGCGCGCGTCACCTAAAAATGCTGGAAATCGCTCAACCGCCGAGTTTTGGGAGCATGGCTGCCCAAATTTCTCTTGTCTCGGCATATTCATCAAAGTGTTTTTTCACGTTTCGGTCATATTTGCGGAGTTCTTTTTGGATGTTATAAAACAGCTCCGTTCCGAAATAGGCGCAGATACTCGGCAGCGTTCTGTCGAGCTTGTCTGTCATGTCCGCAATGCGGTCGTCATAGTCCGCTCTCTCCGTAATGTAGAGCAGCAGCGGCTTATAGCGCGTCCAGCCGACACAGGCGTTGTAAAAGCGGCGGACAAGCGGCTCGGAGTCCGCGCTGATGGGCTTGAGCTTTGTCGGCAGCGCACCGGACAGCAGGTGATTATACGCGCCGAAGCCGTCGTGGAAGGCGTAGCAGGGCACGCGCAGCACCCGGCGTTCGCTCAGGCAGGTGCTTAAAAACGTGTCCTCGCCCCGCGCGCCGGGCGGGTTATAAAAGGGGTAAACACGCTCGGGTCTTGTGAGCTTGATGCAGAGATTAGCCCCAGAGATAAACTTTGCCCCTTTAATCTCGGGCACTTCCTCCACCCTGTGTTCGGCGAGCACCGCGGCGTCCGCATAAGTCACGCCTCCGTTTTGCACGACTTTTTTGATGCTGTCCCAGTTGACGATGTCGTTGCTGATGGCGCTGATGAATTGCCTGAAATCGTCCTCCCTTAGCTTGGCGGAAAAATCGATGCTGGGAATGGGAGAAATGTAGCCACAGTGGTATCCATAGGTCAGGTCCGCCTCCTCAATGCTTTTTAAATGCGTTGCCAGCACGTGCTGTCCGCTCCATAGCGCGGTGTCCCGGTTTTTTGTCACGGCCATGGGGTATTCGTCGTCGTCGAGAAAAAGCAGATAATCCATCCGATTTTTGATGGCCTCATAAACGATGGCGTTGCGCAGGGAGGCATAGCCCTTTTGAAAAACCAGCTCCGCGCCGCGCCTGTCCGTGATATCGGCGTCCACTAAAAATTGCCTTGCCTGCTCCACCTGCTCGGCGCCGATAAAGTGCTGGCTGTCGATCAAGTCGGATATGTCCGCGGGAATCGCCGTGAAATCCGTGCTCTTGGTGCCCATATACTTGAGGTCATAGGCCACAAAGAGGTTCAGGCTGATGTTTTTGTTGTCCACAAGACCCGATTCCATCCAGTTATAAATGTAGCTTCTCAAGACCCGTTGAAAATGCTTTCTGCCCGTTGCAAAGCCAATTCCGACTCTTATTACCCGATTTTCCATCAAGTGCCTCCTTCTTTTCCGTCTTTTGAATACCAATAGTATACCACTATTAAGGAAAACCGGCAAATTTGCGGCTAAATCAAAAATAAACCGGCTGATTAAGCCGGTTTATCGGGGGTATGTAGTTTAATAGTTCTCAGCCTTGATTTCGAAGTAAGAACGGGGGTGGCTGCAAACGGGACAGACTTCGGGTGCCTCCGTGCCATACTCGAGGTGACCGCAGTTGCGGCAATACCACACCTTGATGCCGGAACGTCTGAAGACTTCGTTGTTTTCAATATTTTCGGCCAGCTTCATGTAACGCTCTTCGTGTGTCTTTTCAATCTTGGCAACTTCCGCAAACTGATCGGCCAGTGCGTGGAAGCCCTCTTCGCGTGCGGTCTCGGACATTTCCTTGTACATGTCGGTCCACTCGTAATGCTCGCCCTCGGCTGCGTCAATCAGGTTCTCAGCGGTTGTCTTCAGTCCGCCGAGCGCCTTGAACCAAAGTTTTGCGTGCTCCTTCTCGTTGCCTGCGGTTTCCTCAAAAATCGCTGCTATCTGTTCAAATCCATCTTTCCTGGCCTGACTTGCGAAATAGGTGTACTTGTTGCGCGCCTGGCTCTCGCCTGCAAATGCCTTTAAAAGATTAGCCTCTGTTTTGCTGCCTTTAAGTTCCATGATATAACCTCCTGTATGAAATTAGTTTTGATCTGCGCAATTGGCGCAGGTGCCGTCAAAAATAAGTTTGTGCTCGCTGACCGTGTGACCGGTGCTTTTCTCCACCTTCTTGTCCAGAGACCGATCGTAACCGATATCCATCAGGTCAAAGACGTTGCCGCAGCAGCGGCACATAAAGTGTGCGTGGGGCTCGATTCTGCCGTCAAAACGTTCGACAGGCAGAGGAATTCGGACAATGCTACCCTCATCCGCAAGCTGGTTAAGGTTGCGGTAGACCGTGCCAAGGCTCAGGGACGCGTTTTCAGGCTTGAGCCACTTGTAAACCATCTCGGCCGTTGGATGTTCAGTTGTATTCAAAACGGCCTGATAGATCAGCTCACGCTGCTTTGAGTAGCGCTTGATGGCCATATAAGCCTCCTTAATCAGTAACAATTATCATTACTGATTGTTATTATACCACGCTCACTTCAAATTGCAAGCCTTTTTATCATTTTTTTGAGTGGGTCGACCGGAAAGTATTGGGATAATCGGGCAAACCGGGCGATTTTCAGTTCATTTTGCGATAGACATATACGTCGAAGGCAATCTCCGTTTCAAGCACCTCGAGGGCCTCCAGCCGCTCAAGTCCGCTCCGCGGCGTTTTCCAGAAATACGGTGTCATGGTGAAAAGGTCCGAAATCGCCTGTTTTTCGCTCAAAACAATCCGGCTTTGGACCGAGACACTCTTTTCAAGCGTAAAGCCTTCATACTCGGCTAGGATCTTTTCGTTCTCGTAGGGCTTGTCATAGACCGCACGCTTGAGTTCCCAGAGGTGGCGGGGGGCAGGCACCACATAGAAAAAATGCCCGTTTTGCTTCAAAATCCGGCGAAATTCTAAAATACCGAGGGGTGAGAAGCAGTTGAGGACCAAATCCGCGCACCCGTCGGCCAGCGGCAGGCGGTAGGCGGAGGCCACGGCAAACGTCCCGTCGCGCAGGCGTTTTGCGGCAAGGCGCACCGCCTCCTTTGAGATATCAATTCCGGCAGCAAGGGGCTGTTTGCCCACCTGACACAGCGCCGTGTAGAGTCCCTGGGTATAATAGCCTTCACCGCAGCCGGAGTCGAGCAATACGGGCCGTGCTTCCGGCAGCTCGACCGCAAGCGTCTCGAGCGCGCGCAGGAGCGGGTCATAATACCCGCCGGAGAGAAAGCGGCTGCGCGCCCGAACCATGTTTTTGTCGTCGCCCGGCTCCTTGGCGTGCTTTTGGTTCGCGGTCAGCAGGTTCACATAGCCATCCGAAGCAAGGTCAAAGCGGTGTCCGGCGGGACAGTCATAGCTTTTTGTCGTCCGCGTCAAGGCCGCGCCGCAGACAGGGCAGGTAAAAAGACTCATTGCATCACCCCGCTGGTCTGTGAGGCCTGGAAGAGCTTGCCCTGCCAAGTGTCGCGCTCGGCCAGAAGCTTGTCTATCGTACCGAGCACACGTATCTTGTCGCGGCTCCAGAGGGGCGCCACGAGTGTTCTTCTGTCCCCGTCGCCTGTCAGCCGCTCGATTGTAGTCTCCGGCGGTAGCACCTCCAGCTGACGCACAACCGTGTCGGCATAAGCGTCGAGCACCATCGGCTCGTAGCCGCCCCGCTCATATAGCGCGCACAGAGGCGTACCCGCGATCAGGTGCAGCAGGTGCAGCTTCACCCCGTCCGGTCGCAGGGTCCCAAGCAGCCGCGCGGATTCAACCATCATCTCCGGCGTTTCATCCGGCAGGCCGTTAATAAGGTGAACGGTCACGCGGATGCCGCGGCTTTTAAGCTGCGCGTAGCCCGCGCAAAACTCGGCGAAGCTGTGGCAGCGGTTCATAACCCGCGCAGTTTCGTCAAAAACGGTTTGAAGACCGAGTTCGACGGTCAGCCGTGTTCGGGTGTTGAGCTCCGCGAGATAGTCCAGCACATCGGGCGGCAGGCAGTCGGCTCGGGTCGCAATCGCAAGCCCGCAGACGCCCTCGTGCCGCAGGGCCGCTTCAAACAGTCCGCGCAGGCGGCAAAGCGGGGCATAGGTGTTCGAATGCGCCTGAAAATAGGCAATCGCCATCGCGCCCGGGTATTTGGCCCGGATACGTCTGAGTTCATCCGTGAGCTGGCGGTCGATGGATACGGCAGGCGGGGCTGTGAAATAGCCGCTGCCGCCGTCACAGTAGATGCAGCCGCCCGTCCCTTTGGCGCCATCGATGTTCGGGCAGCTCAGTCCCGCATCGACAGCCGCTTTAAAGACCCGGAACCCGAGCCGGCCGTTATCGTAGGCGAGACTTTTATAGCGTTTGTTGTCGTCTGAATAGGGAAAGGGGTTCATTTTTTCTCCTCGCCTGCGGACATTTTCTTGTTTTCATTATACCCCAGCACCACCTGATCTTCAACCGCCGATTTCCCCCCAAGGCTTGAAACGGCGTTTTTATTGTGCTATGTTTACTAGCATAGAATAAAACCCCGGAGGCCAGAGAAAAACATGGATGTTGAGACCGGCAGACCCAAAGACACGGAGGGGCGCATCCCTCAGGAAATACGCAGCTATGACTTGCTGGACAGCCTGCAGATCGGCTATACGCGGGTGGATCATGAGGCGGCAGAGACCATGGAGGTCTGCCTCGAGCGGGCCGCCGTTCTGGGCACGCGCATCTGCAAAAACCTCTTTTTGTGCAACCGGCAGGAGACGGTGTTCTATCTTCTGGTGATGCCCGCGGACAAGCAGTTTCGCACCTCGGTTGTTTCCACCCAACTCAATGTGGCCCGCCTGCACTTCGCCGACGAAGCACATATGGTGCAGTTTCTCGATAGTCGCCCGGGCAGTGTAAGCATTCTGGGCCTGATGAACGACAAGGAAAACAGGGTTCGGCTTTTGATGGACCGGGAGCTTCTGCAGCAGGAGTTTTTCGCCTGCCATCCCTGCATCAACACCGGCAGTCTCAAGTTTAAAACGTCCGAGCTTTTTGAAAAGCTGATTCCCGCAATGGGACACGAGCCGACTTTTCTGGACCTGTAATGTGCTGCTCGCCAGCGCAGACAACCGATTAATATAGGGGAGATGTGGCATGGACAAGAAAAAGCGGCGCAGGCTTGTCGCCCTGTGCGTCCTTGCGGCGGTGATCTTATTTTTTATAAGCCCGCTGTATCCCTATCTGCGCGCACTGGCCGTCATGTCGGTCTACAGTCCCATCAACGACAGCCACAGCCTGCTCGAATCCGAGGACATCACGCTGGATATCCCAAGTGATGAAAACTGGACGCCCTTTGTGATGAATTTTGCGGCGGACAGCGCCTTTCTTTCGGAAACTCAGCTTCCCGCCAAGCTCACCATTTTGTATAACTTCCCCGCCTTTTCCCTCCAAAAAGGCTGCAGCAGGCTCTATGACGAAAGCTCGCCCTATTACAGCAGCTTTTACGGGGCCTATCTCGTAAAGCGAAGCGACGGCAGGCCCTTCGGCTTTTCCGAGCAAACGGGCGCGCTCGACGAAGCCGCCGTTGCAAGCGTTGCGAAGTTTGATTATCTAACCCTTGTGCTCGGAAACTTCGGCCTGCCGAAGACTGAGCGGCTTTTCGACTATACCGTCACCGCTGCCGAGACGGGGCTGTCCTTCGTCGGTTACGAGGGCTCGACCCGTGTGTGCTCGGATATCGACACGAAGGGGGTCAACCACAAAAAAGCCGGCTTTGTCCCTGCCTATTTGCAGTACGGCCCGCCAAATTTCCCCGTTTCGGCCGATTTTGCCCCGATTACGATGAAGAGCATTGTTTACGCCCGTTATTTTGAGGACTGGAATGTGTCGGTTTTCTTCTACGTCATGTCCCCCTCGGAGGAAGTCTGTGAGGCCTGTGTTTCAGAGCTTCTCGCCAAAAGCACGCTGAAAGCCGCGGATTAAGCGCCATTTCGGCCCGAAAATCCCCGCGGATAAAATAAAGAACGGCCCCGGCGCACACAGTATAAACTGCTTGCGCCGGGGGTCTGCTTTTTATCCGTCTGCGCCAGCGGCATCCTCAGATGAGGATGCCATCGCAGTGGTCCAGCTCATGCTGGATGATCTGGGCCGAAAAGCCGGAAAATCGCTGCTTTTGCTTTTCAAAGCTCTGGTTGAAAAAGGTGAGCTCAATCGTCTGATAACGGATGGTTTTCCGCACGCCGTCGAGCGACAGGCAGCCCTCCTCCGCTTCATACGCCCCGGCGCGCTTTGTAATGACGGGGTTTATCATCACGATAAACACGGGCCCGAGGCTGACGGCGATGATGCGCTTATGAACCCCGATCATGTTTGCCGCCATACCGGCACAGCGTTCGGCATTCGCCCGAAGCGTATCCAAAAGGTCCTGCGCCACAGGCAAATCCGCCCGTGTCGCAGCTTCCGATTTCCGGCTCAAAATAATAGTATCTCTGCAAATGGGTCTGATCATATCCGTCTCCATGGGGTGCGTTTTATTAAGCGCGCTGCTGCACCTCGCATGGCGCGGCCCACCCCGGCTCCGCTATGCACGATGTATCATGACAAATAGGCTTAATCCTTTTTGTTTTTCAGATTTGAGAAAAGCCATAATAGCAAAAACCCCACAACCGCCAACGAATAAAACAGATGATCAATCGCTTGTGTATCATTCCATCTTGATAGCGCAATTGCTAAGAAAACAAAGGCAAAAATGAGGCTTGTAATATTTTTCTTTAACATTCTATTTTCCTTTCTGTTGTGGGTGGATTGTTCTATAATCACGCCAATTAAGAACGTGCACGATGCGGCCTTCAGGCCTATTGATACGATAGCGCCAAACCCTTATTCTCCCTTATAATAATCCACTTTCTTTGACAGCTCAAAAAAAGAATCCGTCTCTCCAGCAATAATAAAACCGATTTTATCTGAATGCGGATAAAAAGCAACATCTGCCGCAGAAGTTGTATCGCAATCCAGATATATGAGCATATCTGATTCAGATGTGTTAAGAATTCGATGTGCGCCACCTTGACCAGGCGGGAAAACGATGACATCCCCTTGCTTGACCACTTTGTCGCCATCAGGGGTTTCTAAGAGTCCTTTGCCATTTATGATATAAAACACCTCGGTGATGCCCGCATGGAAATGATACGGATATGAGGACTTTTGTGGTGGAACCTCCATAATGGCCACCGTACATTGGTTCTCCGGCCTTTTAGGGACAATTAAATGTTTGAAATACTCAAAGTTTTGATGGCTTTGGTGTTTTGACGGGACGCTTTCAATGTCGGCTATAATAATTTCCTGCTCGTTCAATAAGACACGACCCTTCATTTTAATTTCTTTCCGTTCATGCTCATGCTGCGCACGGGACACAAGCTGCAGCGCTAAACAATCTGATACCCGGCTTTTTCAAGCAAGTCCAACGCTCTGCTGTAGCAATCGGCTTTTGTCAAAATATAATCGGTGTTAAACGTCGAGACGGCAAATATGCTAATGCCGTTATCCGCCAGCAGCGTCGCTATCTTCGCTAAAACCCCGATAAGCGAAAAATCCAGTACGCCCTGTATTCTGAAAGCCCTCCAACCATCCTCCCGCTCAAGCGTCTTGGCGGGCACATGAGTGGTCGGGCAGACTAAAGATACTTCCTCATCGGTCTTTCCAATAAAACAAAATGCGTCGCTCAGTTCTATTTCCGATACGTTTTCCAGCTTGCACACCGAAAATTCGCCGTCTATCTTCTTGATTTCCATTCGTTTTTTCTCCATAACGAGCTGTTGTCTCAAGTGATGCAGGAACGTGATCTTCGTTGGATATACCTGCGTTTCCGCGTCTTTGGGTAAGACTGTTGACGCGCTTACAGCGTCTTACTCAAATAAATCATATCCACCAATTGAATGCCGTTATCAAACATGGGATGGTCATAATTGTCAATGAAAAAGTCCTTGACCCGATGCGAAATTCTAAAACCGTTTTTTTCGTAAAACCGTAAGATCCATGGACTGTCCCCTGTTCCCACCATCATCGTCTTATACTTGCCCTTGTAGTATAAAAAAATGTGATGAAGCAGCTTACTGCCATACCCGTTCCCATGCCATTTTTCATAAGTGGCTATATTTTTCAGCTCGCAGACATCGGCACTCTCCCGTGTAACGACACACACGCTTTTCAAGTCGCTATCATATAAGGCAAAAAGGTCTCCGCGCTCTAAATATTGATCGATCATGGATTCCTGTTCATCCGCTAATAAGAGTAAATCCAGAAATTGCTTTTTGTTTTCACCAATACTTTTTATCTCCATAATACACCATCCAACCTTTTGCTTTGCGTCATCGCATCTTTGATTTATAGACATATAATTGGGTGCATCAGCTAGGCTCTATGCCAAAAGAGCCTCCTCTGGGCTTGTCCATTGGTAAGCCCTTCACGCCGCTCGATTTTCTCTCTTGATTGCTGCATTTTAGCAGCAGGTGAAACGCGTGTCAAGCCCAAATCACAGACGAATAAACCCAATTCTCTATACAAATAATAGCAGCACACAACACCGTATGCTATCAGACGGTTCCCGTCCAAAGCCCAACGTTTCACATTAAAATTTTAAAATTAAAAGGAGCAGTCTTATGAAAAAGAAGGCGGCAGAAAAACAGCTTCCGTCCACACCGGATAACGCCAAGCACAAGTCCCGGCAGGCAACGAAGAAAAGCGGCGACACCGCCAGGGACAACACGCCCGGTCAAAAATGAGGCGTACCCGCCATTGCACTTCAAAAGTGCACCGTCAAGTGAGGCTGAACCTTTCACGTACCCAGTCCGACAGGCCGCTTATGTCGGGGGCAAGCTGAAAGGTTCAGCTTGCTATGTGGCATTCACCCCGCCAGAACTTCAAGACGCCTCCATCACGTCCATAAAAATAAGCTGATTTAAATTTAGATAGGTCCCTTGACATCACATACAGTCCGTGTATAATGCTTAAAGTTAGGTACCTAATCATAAGATGTGGAGCGGTCACAATGGACGAAGATAAAAACGCTCAAACTATTGAAGCACCCGTCATTTCTTCCGATGAGCTGCTGTTAATCCTGAGTCGGTTTACAAGGCTGTACCAGAAGGAGCTGTACCGATCAAGGCTTCCGTATGGGCCCTACCGGGGTCAAAGCCGGGTTTTGCACCTCATAGCAGATAACGACGGCTTGAATCAGAAAGAGCTTGCGGCGCTTCTCGATATCCGCTCGCCCTCCATGTCCGAGCTTTTGGATAAGCTGGAACGCTCAGACCTGATTACGCGCGAAAAGGACGAAACGGACAAGCGGGTCACGCGGGTTTTTCTGTCGTCTGAGGGGCGCAAACTTGTCGACCGTTCCCAGAATCAGGATGATTTTGCCGAGCAGCTCTTTGAAGGATTAACGGACGGAGAAAAAGGCACCTTCCACACCATTCTCAAGAAGCTGTGTGTCTCCTTCGAGGCGCAAGCGCTGCTTGCCGACGAGGATAACGAGAAACCACTTCCGCCGCCGGCGAAAGGCCCCGTCCCGCCGCCTTTAATGAAAAAGCGTCCGCCTTTGAAGGACGACGGGCCAGTTCCGCCGCATCCCGTGAAGTAAGCTGCCCCAGTATAAAACAAGTCGAAACCTGTCGTTTCGATATTTCATAAGCGTATCGCCTCAAAGCTGTCGGGTGATAATAGTCTATTTTGGGCTGTATTCCGCGTATGGCCTACTATTTTTGCGCTTTTCAGCATTCTTAGAAGCAAAATAGGAGATCCAAAATTTGAAGACTTACATAGATGAAGCGCCTTTTGAGCAAGATTCAGCGTCTAAAGAGCAATCCGCCCTCTGTACAAAAAAATACAACCAGCCTTCGCCGCCGCTTCTCATTTTTATCCGAAGCCTGATCGCTCGGATAGGGGATATAATTGGTCACGAGTTCAAAGCAAATACGCTTTATTCTATCTCTGTATGCACCGCGGTCATCACGTCCTGCTTTAACACGCCCCAATGGGACTATATTGATGTTAAAGTCCTTGTCTGCCTGTTTGAACTGATGCTGATTGTAAAGGCCTATGAGGAATACGGCCTACTCGGGCACATTGCCGTCAAAATCGTCAATTACTGCTACGATGAGCGGCGGCTGACAATTGCGCTGTGTCTGATTTCATTTTTTCTTTCCATGTTCACAACAAACGATGTCGCGGTGCTGACGGTCGTCCCCATTCTGATCACAATCGCACAGACCTGCAAGCTTTCCGCTGTTGTTCCGTGCGTGCTGGTCACCATTGCCGCAAACCTTGGAAGCAGCACGACACCGATCGGAAATCCGCAGAATCTCTTTCTATTTTCCTTCTTCAAAATGGACCCCGCAGCCTTTTTCAGCGCATCTCTGCCTTTAGGACTTGTAAGTCTGGCTCTGATACTAATGTCCGGCCTTTTTATCCGGCCTAAAAAAATTCAAGTCGGGCTCAAGTCTATTTCGGTTACCGATAAGAAAAAATCCACGGCCTTTCTCTTGCTGGCCCTGCCCGTCATCGCCAGTGTCATGGACTTAATTCCGTACACGCTTACGCTTTTGCTGGTACTGCTGGTCACCTGCGTTCTAAATCGACCCCTGATGCGAAAAGTGGATTACCGGCTGCTGCTGACGTTTTTATTCCTGTTTGTTGCAATCGGGAATGTCTCCCATATCCCCGCTTTGAAAGAGAAGATCGACGCACTTGTAACCACGCCCATCAAGACATATTTCTCCGCGCTTTTTTTGAGCCAGATTATCAGCAATGTTCCGTGTACGATCATGCTCGCGCCGTTTACGGAGCATGTCCGCGCCTTATTTTACGGGGTCAACATCGGTGGCCTTGGCACCCCCGTTGCCTCCCTCGCCAGCATCATTTCTTATTCCCTGTTTAGCCGGGTTTTCTCTCAAAAAAAGCTTCAGTTTATGAAAATCTTCTTGCTTTTCAATATCAGCCTGCTCCTTGTTTTAGGCGCCATCTTTGCTATTGTTATGATGAAGATGTAGTTCGGGCCAGGTCATACGCCGTTTATTATGTACAGATATCTTCTGGCAAGACCTTTATCATACAGCTTCATCCCCATCAAATCCTGCTGAAATTTTTGCGCATACAAATCTGCGTTTTCCTCTGCCGCAAATGCTTTTTTAAACTTTTCGAGCACTCTCAAAGAATTTTTATATAATAAACGCTCGTTTTCACTATACTCAATTGTCTCATAAGGGATTTCGTTATTCTGCAGCGCAAGCGCGATTTTGGTGTTATTTCTCTCAAGGATGCTTTCGTCCTCAGCGGCTTCATCAACTAAATATTGCGAATAGAAAAAATACATTCTGTTGTTTTTGGCTGTCGTTAATTTTCGCACCAGTCCATTCAAGTCGTTGATAAAATAAAGGCTATCGATAGAAAGCGTGATTGTAGGCCTTATGCTGCATTCGGATAGTGCGTCTATATCGGCATTGATGTAGGCTATTCGATTGCCGCCACGGTCCAGAATGGCTCTGTCCAACCGGTCAATTCCAACGCCGTGGCATCCGTATTTTGCAACGAGCAGATTAAGCATGCTGCCTGACCCACACCCCAAATCCAAAAGGGTGTCCTCTGCTGATATCGAAATTGAATTTAGGACAAAATCGATTTGCGCTTTATCCATCATGTTAAAGAGATACTCTTTATACCCGTATACCTCTTCACAATATTGCAGATAAGCATCACTTTGGGTTAATCGTCCTATCTTCTCGCTAAACTCATCCGTCTCCATCTGCTGCCTGTATCCTTCCAGCTTCGATTAATCTTGATAGTATACATATGACAGACCGCTCAGTTCCTACCATACTGAGCGGTTTGCTTAAGGCTTTCTTGGATCTAAAGCTATGATAAAAGAATTCAGTGATGGATTTTCGACAAATAGCCCGTTTCTGTCCCCAAACTCATCATGGTTCTCTTCTGTAGTAACTACCGCAGCTTTCGTCGACGTTTCTGATGTATATTTGAAAAGATATTCTATTCCATTCCGGCACCGCAGATAGAGATTAACCCCATCCGCGTTTGAGTCGGTAGCGCCTTTGCTTAAGCTTAAGTCAACGGGACTAATTTCTCTGAGCACCTTAATCAATTGAGTTTTGTCTTCAACTGTAAGTTCGTAAGCCACTTTATCCTGTCCATTTCCAGAATAGACCTCTGCAAGTTCAATACTTTCATCAGATACCTCTTGGCACCATTTTAAGAAGTTTGAATTTGCGAGAGTATCCCTGTACGATTTGTAAGAAAAGTATTTAACTGAGAAAACAATTATCCCCGCAGCAAGAATTAAGATGATTGAAAGCTGAATAACATGTTTCTTATTCATGGTATTTTCCTCCTGCTTACTAAAGATTAGGGAACTTCATGCTATCTTGTTTGTGGTTTCATTATCCTGAAAAGCTTAAGTAATTTAAGTAATTTTTGTTATGTCTGTCATTGCCCTGATGCTGTCGCCCAAGCCCAAGCCTTCACCGATTCAGCGTCCGTCCCATAAGCTGTAGCGAATAGAAATGGGAGGCGGTCACTGTATGGTATCCATCTTGTCAATCGACGGCGGGGGAATTCGGGGCATTATCCCAACCGTATTTTTAGCAGAGTTCGAAAAACGAACGGGCAAGCCGATCTGCGACCTTTTCGATCTCATTGCAGGAACGTCAACGGGGGGAATCCTGACGGCGATGCTGACCTTGCCGACCCGGTTTGGCAGGCCGAAATATTCGGCAGAACAGGTGCTTTCCGCCTATTTTGAACACGGCGGAGAAATTTTCCATCACAGCCTGCTGCGCTCGGTATCAACGTTTGGGGGTTTCGTCAAGCCCAAGTATTCGCCGAGCGGGCTGGACGCAATGCTTGACAGCTATCTCGGCAGCGCCCGCCTGCATGCAACGCTGACGGAAATTCTCGTGACAGCTTACGACATGTCCAGCAGCACGCCGTGGTTTTTCAAGACATCCTTTGCCAAGGATCACCCTTTGCCCCAAGACGATCCGCTGCTCACGCAGGTCGTCCGCGCGACGACCGCCGCGCCGACCTATTTTCCCCCCCTCATGATGGAAGGCCATTGCATGATTGACGGCGGCGTGTTTGCCAGCAACCCGGCGCTGTGCGCCTATGCGCAGGCGCGCAACATGTATCCGGAAGAAACGGCGTTTCTGATCGTCTCGCTCGGCACCGGGCAGCAGCTGCACAATCAGCTTTGCTCAAAAGTCAACAACTGGGGCATTGCCGACTGGGCCGTCCCTATCATCGCCGTCACGCTCAACTCCTCGAGTGCATCGGTCAATTATCAAATGCGCGCATTGGTCGGCATTGAAAACTACGCGCGCTTTCAGGTGCAGCTCGATGACGATACCACCGACATGGACAACGCGAGCGACAAAAACATGAGAAAGCTCGAGGCACTTGCTCAGCAGGCCATCCGGCAAAACGACGCGGAAATTGACCGACTTTGCCGCGCGCTGATGAACAAAGCCAACAACGGTCCAAAGCGGCCTATTTATAGGCATGCATTTTAGCAGGGGAAAGACGCAGCGTCTCTTTGTCCGTTTGGGGCCGGTCAGGCTTCGGTCTTGCCAAAGCGCATCGGACAAACTGTCCGGCAGGTATTGCAGTTGACCGTATCAAAGCCTCTGGCATTGGTTCCGTATGTATGGCGCCGACATTTCAGTTGGTTGACGCCCTGACCGTCCAGCGCCTGCGCCGGACAGCTCCGGATACACAGATCGCATTTCTCCAGGCAGATATTTTCGGCGGGCAGGTCCGGCTCAAGCTCAAGATTGGTCAGCACCGCCCCCAGAGACAGCAGGTTGCCGTAGCGCTTGTTCAGCAGCAGCGTGCTCTTGCCGAGGGCGCCCAGTCCCGCGAGGACGGCGGCGTGTTTCATCGACAGGAGGCCCCGGCCTTCCATGTTTTCGGCATCCCAATAGTCATAAGGGCCGTCCGAGGGCAGCGGAACGGCATCCGCGCCGTAAAGCCGTTCAAGCGCTTTGGCTGTATTGAACGCAATGCGGTCCAAATCCGGGTAGACGCCGCTGTTGTAATGGCCGTATATCAGCCGCGGTTCGATCTTCGTCAGGCCTTTGGGCAGGGCAATGCCGAACACCACGACGGACTTGCAGTCGGGCCAAATATCCCTGGGGTTAAAACCCTCGGGCGCTTCGGAAAAACCGGCAATGTCCGCAATACCGCAAACATCCGCGCCAAGGTCTATGATCAACTTTTTGATTTCATTTTTCATGCTATCCCCCGCTTTCACCTGTGTCTCACCGAAAAAGCTTGTCTTGAAGTTCCGTTATGGGTATGACCGGCTCCGGCCTATCCGGATGCGGTCCAAGTATTTTTTCCATCCAGATCATATCGTACCAGGTGCCAAATTTATAGCCGCATTTTGTGAAATGGGCCACCTTTGTATACCCTAAATGTTCGTGGAACGCCACGCTTGTCTGATCGAGATGCGTGTCCGCGCCGGGCGTGTACGCGATGCAGGCGTTCAAATTCATAATATTCTGGCGTCGCAGGATATCCTCCAGCGCAAGATAGAGCTTTGTGCCCAGGCCCTTGCCCTTGCAGTCTTGTGCCAGATAAACAGTCGTTTCAACCGCCCAATCATACGCCGCACGTGCCTTGAACGCCGCCGCATAGGCAAAGCCGACAACCCGGCTGCCTTCCAAAGCCACAATGTACGGATACTTCCGCAGCGTCTTTTCAATCCGCTGTGAAAATTCAGCAACAGAAGGACTCTCATATTCAAAAGTAATGGCCGTATCCGTCACATAGGAGGCATAAATCTTCAAAATTTCTGCCGCATCCGCCTCGGTTGCCATCCTGATCAAGCTGGTCGTATCGATTTTTAAGACCTTCTTTCGTTTTAGGCTCTATGCGCAAGGTCAAGGCTGCGCTTGCCCCGCTTTAGCACTGCCGCTGAGCTACAAGTGAAATTTCTCCGCACGTCATTGCTTCACAACAACGCCCCAGAGCCGAATTAAATCCGTCGCCTGAAACGAATTGATTACAGCGCCTTTCAGTTCGATGGGCGGCGTTGATACGGTGGGTGCGACAAGCTCATTATCGGTGAAGTCCACAGCCGCCAGCATTGTCTTAAAGAAGTTGTTTTTGATAAACTTGGATTTCACCGCTTGAAACCTTACGAGTTTTGCCTCGGACATCGACGCTTCGGTAAAATCAACGTGTTGGAACTGCACATCGGTCATCCTGCTTTTATTGAAGTTGGCATACTGAAAATTTGACGATTCAACAGACACTTGCTTTACAACCGACGCGCTCATATCGATTCCCAGGCACTTGCAGGATACAAAGCGGCAGCGTTCAAAGTAAGCCCCTGCGCATTTACTGTTTGACAAGTCGCAGCCTTCAAATAGGACATCGATAAAACTTGCATTTTCAAAGCTGCAAGTATTAAATACACAGTTTTTGAAAAGACACTTTTGGGTCTCTATGCTGTAAAAATTCCCACGCTCTATTCGTTCTTCGTCACATTCAATGTCGCAAATCGGGGTCTCTTCCGATAAAAAGTGCTGTGCATAGCAAGCAAATTCTTTGATGGGAATAAGCGGACTTGCAAATTGCGGATTCATAATACTCATTTGTCACTTCTTTCGTTGTTTCCCTGCCTATTGGCCCTCCTCAAAGGCAGAGAGGGCCGCATAGGGTTCCCCTTTTATCTCAAATATACCGTCTCACTTTTTCCATATAGCTCCTGTACGCTTGCCCGAATTCCCCAATGCACCATCGTTCTTCGGACAAAATAATCCAATGCGCCGATAGCTGAAAAACGAGTACAAACGCCAGCAGAATTAAGGACTGTGTCAGCAAAAAGCAAGCCATGAAATAAATAAAATAGGCCACATACAGAGGGTTTCGGGAGACACGGTAAATCCCTTTGAAGCTTATTCCGTTTTCTGCGGGTTTTGCAAAATCTGCTGTGGATACGATGCACAGCAGGATTCCGAGGCCATAGACGGCCGCACCGGGATAAAACCACATTGAATCAATATTGATTTTGAGAAAGCACAAATATAGGAATATAAGCAGGGTCGCACTTTGATAAAACCAGAAGGCGGTCTTTTCTTTTCCGATCAGCGGCGGAAAAAAGGCCGCACGCTTTAACGCGTCTTTATTTAACAGGCCCAAAAGCCCATATCGTATTACTATCAGTGGAATTAACAGCAAAAATCCGTTCATTACCGCTCCTATTTCCCGGCGCTTGGCCCTGATGGCCGGTCCTTCCGCTTATAATGCCACCGCCCCGGTCCGGAAGGCTTCCATCATTTCGCCCGTCAGACTGATTTTCAGGCCCTCCGGGGGGATATCTTTTCTGTCCACCCATACCGCCAGGGACAGTTCGTCCTCCTGCAGGGTAATGGTGTCCTCGCCGTCCAGCTCGGCAAAAAAACCGGCGAGGATCGTATCGGTGAACGGCCAGGGCTGACTTTTGAAAAATCGGAGGTTCTTCACGTTCAGACCGACTTCTTCTTTCACTTCCCGATGAACGGTCTGCTCAAGGCTTTCGCCGATTTCGGCAAATCCGGCAACAAGGGCATACCGGTTATAGGCCCGTCCCGCATACTTGGTCAGCAGCAGGCGGTCACCGTGATAGACACCCACGATAACGCAGGGGGAAATCGTCGGATAGACTTGGAAAGAACAGGCTTCGCAGTAGAGCATGCGCTCCTTTTCGGAATGGCGCATGGGGCTGCCGCATCGGCTGCAAATACGATGGTTCTGATACCAGCGGTTTAGCTGCCATCCCACCGCGCCCGCAAAGGATCGCCAGTATTTCGGCTCCGTCCGGAATCTGGATATGGAGACATAGGTCCAGTTATCCACCGAGTCGAGCCCTTTTTCCTCCGTCAGGAAATAATTGAGTGTATCGATCGAAAACAGAAATCGAGCGCTATCAATCAGCTGTGGGTGGCTCTGCTCAAAATCGGCAAAGGACGGATACCAAAGTCCCTCTTTCTCCTCCCGCACCAAAACGGTATCGTCGTTGAAGGACAGAAACAGGTCCTCGGACCGCGCCTTTTTTTGTTGAAAGTTATTGTAGAATATTTTCGGTTCAATATCCTGAATCATACGGCTCCTTTTTTGTCTGCTCTTTGAAAAGCACTGTATCTCTATATCTCTGTATACGCTATGACTTGTATAGCGCGTTATTTGAAAACAGCGTGTTATAATTTAGTTGCTGCTCATAGTACGCATCATGGTCGCCCTCCGTAAATTCCGCCTTCACCTCGTCATCTAATGATTGATCCTGTTCGATAATTTCGGGAAATGTATAGGCATAAAAATAAGCGCGCTGCTCCCAAATCTTTTCAACACTGGTCGGATACTCAAACGCCTTATTTTGATTGTCAAAATAAGCGGCCTTATTTTTTATTTTCTGCTTTTTAAATCCATTATTCTGAAAACGTTCAGCTTGCTCATAGAAATGGCCCGACCCGCATACCACCAATATTGTTGTGTCCGCCTTGATCGTCTCCAGCTTATCGGCAATATTTCCGACTATCTGATCGTCTCGTTTATCGCTGGTTGTATTGGATTTGAAGCTGTTATCCACAACCCACCAGTCTATCAGTTCGACCGGAATATCCTGATCGATGCAGTAACTGTACACAACAGCCATGTCTATGGGTCCGTCAATCACGCCATAGTCTTTGAAATAGGCCTCTCTGGCCTCAATAAAGACAACATCGGGCTGCACCGTCTCAACAACGCTTAAAATATCCGCCATTGAATAATTCAGCCATCTGTTAAAATGATTTTTATGCAGCGTTCCTAATATATAGACGTCTTGTGCTTTTGGTGTTTCATACTTTCCAAGAAGGCTGTTCTTGTTCAGGTATTTATTCCAAAACAGGCCGCCTGCCGCAAGTGCCACAAGGAGTACAAGGGACAGCGCTATACGTATTGTTCTTTTGACCTTCGCCTTTTTCATAAAGTGGTTGGCCCTCTCATTGTCTTTATTGTGATGAAACCGAACAAACCGGCTGTTTTATCTTACTGCTGTCGATGGCAGACAGATGATTGGCGATGTGCATGGCAAAATACTGGTCATACTGCGCTTTGGTCAGGCGTCCAAAAAGAAGATGTGGTTTGAATTCGCCCTTATAGGCCTTAAACTTATCGATAGCCTTGATCAGCATCTGCACGCCGTCCTGCGCGGAACCGGTATTATCAATAGCGGGGGAGCCCGGTACATCGTCCACCAGATTATGCTGCATATAGCCCTGCTTCAGAAATTTGCGGATAGCCAGCCTGCCCACCGTATTTCGAACAATCGTCGGCTTGAGAGCCGGGTACCCGGATATCGAATACTCAATCGTTTTGGCACAGTGTGCAAACGTCTGATATGGACTCCAGGCAACCGCATTAACAAGCTGCTTTCCCTTTAGTTTCATCAGTTCTTTCCGGGCTTCATCCAGTGAGCTCAGTGTAACAGTCATGTTGGCGCTTCCTTTCTCTTTGGTGACGTCTTTAATGTGGCGTGCGCTGGGACTCTTTCCAAAAACCGCATTTTGATTTGCCCTTGCGGGACTATTTGTAAATATCCATATTGATTTGCCCGTCGGCAATTTCGATGATTCTGTCCGCCTTTTCGGCGATGCGCCGGTCGTGCGTGATGATGATAAAAGTTGTTCCAAACCGTTCATTGATATCGCGCAGAAGGTTGTATATGGTTTCGGTCGAATTGGAGTCCAGATTGCCGGTCGGCTCGTCCGCTAGAATGATGTCGGGATTATTCAGCAAGGCCCTTGCAATGGCTGTGCGCTGCTGCTGCCCGCCCGACATCTGGGTGGCGTTGTTATTGATGACCTTTTCCAGTCCCACCAACTGCATCAGCTCTATCGCCCGCTGCCGGACCTCGGGCGTGATGGCGCTATTACCGATCCGGTAAGGCATCAGAACGTTTTCAAGCGCAGTAAATTCCGGCAGCAGATAATGGAACTGAAAGACAAAGCCGATGTTTTTGTTTCGTATCTCCGCCAGCCTGCCTTTGGAAAACTTGGCGGTGTCAATCCCGTTGATGAGCACCTCGCCCGAGGTCGGGGTGTCGAGTGTGCCCATGATGTTGAGCAGGGTCGATTTGCCGCTGCCGGATTGCCCGATGATGGAGCTGAAGGAGCCTTTTTTGAAGCTCGTATTGATATCGGTCAGAACCTGCGTTTTTATCGTGGTGCCGTAAATTTTATTGATATGTCTCAGTTCGAGAATATTTTCCATAAAGCGACCCGATTATCATACCGATAATCTTTCCTTTCTGAAGCGATTTAGGGTTGGGCCAGCGGATGTTTTAATTGTTTCGGATGATATCAATCGGGTTGAGCTTGGAGGAGCGGCGCGCAGGAATCAGCGACGCGACCATGCAGGCCAGTACCGCGATGCACCCGGACAGGGCAATGAAGTTTTGGTCGATGTAAAGCGCAACCACCGGGGTACCGTCCGCGTTGAGGGCAAAGGTGGAAAACGCAAATGCCAAACCTAGTCCCAGTGCAATGCCGACGATGGCCCCGAAAACACCGAGGATGACGCCTTCAAACAGGAAAATCAGACTGGCCTTGCCGTTTTTGATGCCCATTGCCTTCAAAATGCCGATCTGCCTTGATTTCTGCATGACGGTAATGGCAAGAATGCTGGCAATGCCCAGCACCACGGATATCATCACGAATACCTGAATCATAAGGCTTGAGATGCTCTGGCCCTGCAGGCCGCTGAGCAGCGATTCGTTTTGAATTTTCCAGTTAGTGAGGTGCAGGCTGTCATTCTTCAGCGCGGTTGTGATATTAGCCATGACCTCGTCCGCCGCGAACACCTGATCGTCGTACAGCTGCATCTCGATCGAGGAGATTTTGTCCCCGGTTCCAAAGATGGACTGCGCGTTGGAGAGGCTTGTGACGCACCAGCTGTTGTTGACAGCGGCAACCTTGAGGTCAAAAAATCCACTGATGACACAGGTGCTGGTACTCTTGTCGGGCGCAATCAGTTCAAAGTGGTCTCCAACCTTGAAGCCGTATTTCTCTTGGAGTGTTTTGCCCAGCAGCACCTCATTTTCCGCCGCGGGAAAGCTGCCTTCTGTGATGTAGTCGGACAGATTGTAGATATGATCGGCGCTGCCCTGTTCAAAGCCCCGAACCAGCAGGGACTGGGACTTGCCGTCAAACGATAAAAACGCGGCGTTATCAAGCGCCGGGCCGACAAATTCGATGCGGCTGTCGTCCGAGGCGACCTGCGTGAGAAGGGGTTTATAGTCGGCAATCAATCCGCTGTCCGCCTCGGTGGAAATGGTGATCTGTGAGGAATTGCCGATTGTGGTTTCGATTAAACTTTTTTGGAGGCCCGTGATCAGGGAGCCGATGAAAATTTGAACCGAAACGCCGATGCCGATGCCCAGTATAATGATAATGGTCTGTACCAGAGTCGATCTTAGAAACCGAGTGGCAATCTGTAAGCTTAGCTTCATCTGAAGTCACCTGCCTCTCCGGTTATTTTCAAAATATCCTCGACGGTTTCAACGCGATAGTCCGCCCCCAGTGTTTCAAAGTTTCCGGTAGCTTCCCGAACGGCATAGCCGCCCACGATGATTTTCACCGAAGCGCCCAACAGGGATTTGAGCTCCCCAATGATTTTTCTTGCCGCCACGAGGGTGTAATAGTTCGTGATACTGATGGCGATGATATCCGGCCGAATCAGTTTGGCCGCGTTATAAAAGTCCTCATAGGGGGTGTTGCTGCCCACAAAAACGGCATCCCAGCCGTAAAGCGTGAAGAAATCGGCCACCATCCGGGCACCCAGATCGTGGTACTCCTCCGGCGGGCACAGGACCACGACGGTTTTGTTTTGCGCCGGACCGATTTTGTCCCGCTCTTTGACCACATAGGGGTAACAGCACTCGACAATGGTGCGAACAATGGCTGTGCGCACATGCTCTTTCCAAATGCAGATGCTTCTGTCGGTTAAGCGGCACTCCATCTTGTTCAGCGCCGGGGCCAAAATTTCCGTATAGAGCGTTTGGACATCCATTTTTCCGCTGTCCAGCAAATCCAGCGCATATTGGACGGCCTTTTGTTTATTCTCCGCTTCGAGCAGCACCAAAAATTCTTCGTATTCTTTCACAGAAAACCTCCCGCTCTCAAATAAATTTGAGGGTCTAAGTTTGAATGGATCCGTTCTGTTTCGTTCCTGCGTTCTAAATGCAATGACCAGCGTGTATGATGCTTAGCGCCGCTCCCGCTCAGACTTTCTCAAACGCCCCGCCATGATAGCAGAGGATCGTGCGGGCAGGATGGGAAAGCAGCCGCTGCATGGAGGCCGCCGCCTGCACCGGGTCCAGCGTAAACTGCGGGTTTGCAAGTACGGGCCGCCCATCCTCCAGCGCAATTGCATCGCCGGAAAGAAGGGTGTCGAAGGCCGGCAGATAGAGCGAAATATGCCCCGGTGTATGGCCCGGCGTTGCGAGCACCTGACAGCCCCCGCAGAAGGGCAGCCACTCATCCCCGTCAAGCACCTGATCGATTTCGATAGCTTCGACTGACCGCAGCAGTGCACAAAAAGCCCTGCCGAATGCCTGCTGCTCCGGCGGCAGCGTCTGCTGCAGCTGCTCCGCCTGTGTCAATCGCAGAGATGGACGGGCTCCGTTGATGTAGGGAGCCTCCTCGGCAGAGGCCAGCACTTGAACCTTGGGATAGGCCTTTTTGAAGGCCGCCGCCGCCCCAACGTGGTCGTGATCCTGATGGGTAAGCAACAGATGGGTGACTTTTTCCGGGTACAGGCCGTTGGATGCAAGCGCCTGCTCAATTTTCGGCAGGGCAGAAACATAGCCGCAGTCCACCAGAACACAGTTTTCCTTATCACAGAGAACCACCGGATAAATAAAATCGCCGGGCTCTCCATAAGGCATCTCGATTTTTAATGTAACAATTCTGTTCATTTTATCCTCGCGATTGGCGCCGCTTTTTTTCAGAGGTGCTTATCTGATAATTTGGCTGGTATGCTGCTTGCGCGGCGGGGCGGCCGAGGCCTTCGCGATAAAGCCGATTGCCGCCGAGGCACAGATGGTGTGCTCCTTTGGAATGCCGAGCTCAAACAGGAAGCCGCGGATATCCGGGTCATCCCGCAGCCAGTGCAGCTGATTGATATAGCAGCTGCCGAGCCCAAGCGACTGCGCCGCCAGAAATATATTCTGAAGTCCCAGGGCACAATCTGCCATCGCATTTTCATAGCCCGGCCGATTGGTGGCGATGATAAGTGTGGGCGCCTGATAATAAAAATTGAAGCCCTCCCGTTGCGACGCGGCTTTCGCCGCCTGCTTTCCGGGGTAGTCGTCGTCCGGAATCCAACGCTGGAAACCGGCCTTCACCAGCTCGTTTAACGCCAAAAGCGTCTGCTTGTTCTGAATCGCCGTAAACAGCCAGGTCTGGCTGTTGCCCCCACTGGGCGCCCAAGCAGCGGCGTCAAGCAGGGTCTCAAGCTGGCTGTCTTCAATCTGTTGATCCAGAAAGCTTCGGGTGCTTCTGCGCGCATGAATGCAGTCCAGCACCTCGTTTTGAATCAGTTTTGTTCCGTCCATTCACAGGCACTTCCTTTTAATTAATTTGTTTTTTCCTTAATGCCAGATGTTCTCGAGCCAGTCGAGCGCCAGCACGCGCGCATGTCCTCGGGCCTGTCTGCAGGCCTTGGGCTGCTCCCGTTCAATCTTAAAAAGCAGCCTCATGATGCCAATGTTCAGCGGCGTCAGATAGTGGCTGACGGTCTCATAAATCTGGTGGCGGTAGGGATAACGAAAACTGTGCTCTTCCAGTCGTTTGCAAATTTTCTCGCCATTTTCCGCCGCGGGCCACACGGTATCAATCTGGGACGAGAGCAACAAAATTGGCCCGTTTATCTGCTCCACCGGAATGATATCCTGCTCACGAACCTTGATGCCGGTGTAGTATCTCTTCACCGTAAATTCTTTGGTCCGCCACAGGTCCTTCTTGATTTGTATCTGCCGTTCGGTGAAGGGCGCGTAGGGCAGCGCCTTGCTGCGCCACGACCAGCTGGATGTATTGGCGGCGCTCTTTCGTGCCCCGATGCCTTCGCAGACAAAATAGCTTGGCGAGCGTGCAATCACACAGCCGATATCCGGCAGACGTGAGGCGGCAAGCAGCGCTAGTTCCGCCCCCTTGGAAATACCGTCCACGGCAATTTTACGATAGCCCTGCGCCTTGAGCCAACAAACCGCATTTTCAATGTATTCTATGGGGATCTCGGAAAGGCATTTTGGCGTATCCTTGACCTTGAAGAACGCCAGAGCAAGCGCGGAAATTTTTGCGCCCGCGTAAAACTTTGCAATGGCTTTCGCGCCCAAAATTCCCCCGTCGCTTCCGGTCACTACGATAATCGCCTTCTCCCCTTGGTCACGGACCGGGAAAAAGCACCCGTAAAACCCGTTTTCTTTGACGCTCAATCGCTGCATTTTCTGTCCTTCCCAAACGGTCGGAATCACCGCGGCCCGCCTTTTTTAACGCCGTTTCTGTGTTTGCAGCAACGCTGCCGTTTTGTCTTTCGCCGGATTTCTGCCCTCGGCTTAAAGCGCTGCCCTGCACGCGGCATAGGCCATCAGTTCCCGCTCGCTGTCAATGTCGGCGGGATTGGGGTAGCTCTTTGCCATCTTTTCAAAGGCCGCCTTGATCTGCGCTGCTTTCATTTGATTATTTTTGAGAAGCAGAGCATAGGCATATTCCGTGCGCAGAACGCCGGGGAACTGTTTCATCGTCTTCATAAACCTTTTTTGCGGCTTGTCCAGCATTTCAGCCAGCTTTTCCGGTCGTTTTGCGCCGACCAGCTCGCAATATATCAAATCAACCGTCAGCAGGCTGCGGTGCAGGCCGACAATGCCGGTCTGCAATGAAAGCAACTCACGCATAGCCTCTCCCGCCTTCTCGAACGCCATTTGATCCATCATGCGGTTGCAGCAAAACACGCCAATCGCTGCGATCATGCTGTTTTTCATGGCCTCTTTTTCCGGCATCTCAAACCAGGCCTCCGGCATGTCCTTAATCCGAACGCCTTGCATGCTCTGCTCGTTAATCTGCATCTGTGACCAAAAGGCCCGCAGGGCCGCCGGGTCCCTGCCGAGCGACAGGGCGTTATAGCCGTCGTTATCAATTGTCCCGAACCGCAGGGGAATCCCGTTCATCAGCGCAAAGGCGGCGCCGACTAAAGCGAAAATCATAAACAGTGCCGACGCAAAGCCGCTGCCTTTTGCGAGCCCCGCCGCTGCGGCAAACAACGCCGCAAAAAAGATGTTGCTGATCGCTCCGCCCAAATTATACAGCACATAGGGCATTTTTCCATCCCGCATCTCGGGCGGTGTCATCAGGCACTGCCCGCCTGTTCCGGCAAGCTTGAACTTGCAAAAACGAGTCTTCCCATCCTGCTTTATCCACATGAAGCTGCCGATGCGGAAGGAGGAAAAGCGGTAGCCCGTCAGTCGTCCGAAGAACCAGTGTCCGGCCTCGTGCAAAATAAGCTGTAGAAAAATTGCCAGATAAAGCCCCATGATAAGCACTGCCGCCAGCAAGATAGTATCGGCGGCGGAGCCGCCGACAACCGTCAGTTTTTTAATGTACCGTCCAATATAGATGCCACAAATCGCCCCCAGCGGCATTATAAACAGCAACGGCAGATATTGCCGCCACCCGACCTTCTTTTTGACCTTTTTTGAACGCATAGTGTTTTCCCCCGCTAATCTCTCATTGATAATTTTGCCTGAACAGACGGTCGGCGGCCTATTTCAGCCCAAGCGCCTGCCGGATGATTCTGCCCTTTAAGGCCTTGAGCGGTTTTGAGGTCGGCAGGGTCAGCTCGTCTATGGAAGTCGGATATTTTGTCAGGCTTTCATAGCCGTTTTCGGTTACCAGCACCGTGTCGGAATGGCGGAAGCCGCCGATCTCGGGCAGGTAAAGGGCGGGTTCAATGCTGATGAACATATTTTTTTCAAGCACATCAGTCGAGCCGGCGCTCAGCCAGGGCGCTTCGTGCCCGCCCAGACCAAAACCGTGTCCCGTGCGGTGCAAAATGTACTGTGAAAGGCCCTGAGAGGCAAAATAGTCTCTAGTCGCCGCATCAATATCCGAGCAGGAAACGCCCGGCCTGACCATGGCAAACGCGATGGCCCGGGCTTTTCTCATGTGCTCGAAAAGTGCACGGTCTTCTTCCGTGGGTACTCCCAGAAAAACAGTGCGTTCGCATTCGGCCGCATAGCCGTTGGCCCGAAGGACACACATCATACTCAGCGGTCCTTTATCCAGCCGATCATCCAATGCAGGTACGCTATGGGGCTGCGCGCTCTTCGGAGCCGGCCAGCCCACCGTTAGAAACTCGCTGGTGACAGGGTCGTATTCCCCGGACTTAATCATTTCCTGCTGCAGACTGCGGGATAGCGAGAACAGCTCAATGACCGAAACCCCCGCATAAAGGTTATCGATGAGCAGCGCCATTCCCTTGTCCGCAAAGCGTGCGGCGTAGCGGATACAGGCAATTTCGTCCTCGGTTTTAATGCGCCGAAGCGCCTCGACCAGTCCGCAGGGAATCAGACTGTAGGCCGACAGCTCCGAGGTAATTTCAGCGGAAACAGAGGGTTCGATCCCAAGGCGTTTGACCCCTTCAAGCATCCTGTTGAGCTTATCAAACCAGTTTTCTCCCGCAACGGACGGGTATTCAAAATAGGACTGCACCTCTCTGAAGCCCTCAGCCTTGCGCATATGCGCGCGCTCAAGCTCAGGCACCACGAGATCCGGCTCACTCTCCGGCCACATGATGATAAAAAACGGACGCTCTATCGGTCTGTATGTCGCACCGGTCAGGTAATAGATGCTGTCCTGAGCGGTCACAAGGTACGCATCCAGGGCCGCTTCCTTTATCTTTTGCCTCAGGTTATATTGACGTGCGTCATAAAGATGTTTCATGTCACAGGCTCCAATCGTTTTGATTTGATTGCCGCAGCCGCCGCAGCTGCCTGAAGACGCTTAATTCGACTTTGCCGTTCGGGCAAAAGGTTTTATAATTAAAAACAGTATATCAACAAATTTTAGCAATCTCAAGCGTTCCAAATATATTTTAAGAGACGGTCCTCAATTAGAGGCCGCCTCTTTGAGCTGCAATTTTTTACGCGGGTGCGCTGTTTTTCAGGCGGTGCCGAGCACATCGCCGTCAAAGCTGCGCGCGTCGCTGCCGGTTTTCAAAAAGCTGTCCGTCACCCAGAACCAGCGCTCATCGCAGTAGCCCGCGCGGTCGGGCACAGGGTCGCACCAAGTGGTGTCCACATTGTACCAGACCCCGCCCAGATACACCCGGGACCACGCATGCCCCACGCCGTCGACCGTACCCGTCATGCACTCCATCCGAACCCCCGCGAGATTGCAGAGATAGTTGTACATCGCGGTATAGCCCTGGCAGACCGCCGTTTTGCGCACGGCGGCATCATAGCCCGTGTAGGCGCTGTTTGTTGTGTCAAACTTGGTGTTGTAGGTCGTATACAGCAAAATCGCCCGCGCCTTTTCCTTGACTGTCATGTTGTTTTTGAGCGCCCCACTTTGATAAAGGCCGCTCATAATCTCCTCGCAGGCAGCTTTGAAGGCGGCGATCCTGCCCGACACGGTGCTCTGCGTCAGCCCGCTGCCGTTGGATAGAGACAGGGAAAAGCGCGGATTGACACAATTTCCCGCACTGTCGAGGCTATAGCTTGCCCCGACCTGCCACTGGTTTAAGAAGGAGGCAAACTCCATATAGTCGAACATGGCGTAATAGAAGGCCGTCTGCACCGACTCCAGCATCTTGCCGAGTTCCGCTTTGGTACAGCGCACGCCGGTCGCCGTAAAAACTTCACCGAAGTCTTGGTTGACGAGCATGTAGCACCAGGCCTCCACATAGTCCGAAAAGCTGTTAAAGGCGGTGGGTTTTGAAACCGTGTAGTGGCTCTTGTTGGGGACAAAGACCGCGGACCAGTCCGGCTTTGACACCGCACGGCTCAAACGACTGAGCAGAATGCACGCATCACAGCGTTTGAGCGGCTGCGCCCCCAGAAAGGACACCGTGCCGTCCCCGTTCGGCACGCCCTTCAGGACGCCGAGGTCAAGCAGGACGTTTGCCGCCTCCGAGTCGGTGTCCGTGAAGGCGTCCGTCGCCGTTTCGGCACGAAGCCTGTAAATTGAGACGATGTATCGGCAGACCTCTTCCCGCGTGGCAAAGGCATTGGGGTCGGTTTCGGCCGCGACTACGCCGCTGCTCTGCGCCCAGGCCAGAACCGCCGCATACCAGGGGTCCGTTTTGTCCGAATATCCGGCGTAGTCCACGCCCGCCATGCCGCATATCAGCTTGAGTGCTTCGGCGCTTTTGACGGGATTCTGGGGCAGAAAGCGCCCGTCCCCGATGCCGCTGACAAGGCCCTGCCCGACCATTTCGGAAAGCTCCGGATAGAAGTAGTCCGTTTCGGCAACATCCGTAAAGGATACCGACGCGGCCCGCGCCGAGCAAAGCCCTCCGCCCTCGAGCGTCAGGGCCGCAATCAGACTCATGCAGAGCAGTCTGCGCCGCCACTTTTCTTTTTTCACCTGCCGCCCTCCCTCTAAGCCCAAGCGTTTACACTGCTTATAAATAGTATAAAACACCATCACCGTTCATGCCAGCCCTCTGCTGTTTTTTATTTAAATCGGCGGCTCTATTTGCCGCTTTAGCCTAATAAAGCGACCTAAATTTAGACAATTTCACTTTTTTGCAGAAACTGGCATTTATAAATTTTCTCAATGTGGATTATGTGTTATTATGACTCTATCGTTATAATCAAAAAATGTAGGGAGTGACTGATTTGAGCCACGAATTTAATGTCAACAGTCCGTTTATGTTTGTCGCCGTGGGAATTATCATCGTGCTGGTGCTCGCACAGTCCGTTTTTTTCCTCGTCCGCGCATGGCGGCAGGCCCTCCAGCTCGGTATCGACAAGGAGAAGCTAAAAAGTGTTGTCAAATCCAGCGCGGTCTTCACCGTTGTTCCGGCCATTTCGATTCTTATCGGCGTCATTGCACTTTCAAAAAAGCTGGGCCTGCCCCTGCCATGGCTGCGTCTATCGGTTATCGGTGCGCTGACCTATGAAACCGCCGCCGCCGAGGCCGCCGCAAATGCCCTCGGCACCAGCATCGGAGACGCCTCGTCCTTGTTGACGGCAAGTCAGTTCACCACCATCGCCTGGGTCATGACCCTCGGCATCATGGCAGGTGTCATCCTCACGCCGCTTATCAGCAAGAAACTTCTCAGCGGCGTCGACAAGTTGGAAAAGCGCGACAAGCGTTGGGGCGAAATTCTGATGTCCGCCCTGTTCATGGGTATGATTTCCGCCTTCCTCGGCATGATCTTCGGAAAAGTGGGCGAAGGCCTCACGGGTTGGATTCCCGTTTTTGTCATGCTCGCATCGATGGTCATCATGCTGATCTGCGCGGTACTCATCAAAAAGCTTAAAGCCAAGTGGCTCGAGGATTATGCCCTGCCGATTTCGATGATTGGGGCAATGGCCCTCGCGATTCCGATCACAAACGCCGTCAACGCCTACATTGCATAAGGAGGAGACACCATGAAAACACAAGTTAGAAGCTATGATGACGGCACCCACTTTTGGGGCCGTATCTGGATGTGGAGCATGGGCATCGTGCTCCTCATGTTCCCCGCGGCCTGCTGTCTCTACTTTAACGCCTGGCCGGAGGCAAACGGTTTTCTCAAAGGTGTTCTCGCGATTGCCCCCATGTTCTGGGCAGTCGGAACCATTGAGGTCATTACTTATGTGCCGATGCTCGGCGCGGGCGGCAGCTATCTCGGCTTCATCACGGGAAACCTCACCAACCTGAAGGTTCCCTGCACCATAACCGCGCTCAACAAGGTCGGCGCAAAGCCCGGCACCCCCGAGGGCGAAGTCGTCGGCACCATTTCCGTTGCGGTTTCGAGCATTGTGACAACCCTGATCATCTTCGTCGGCGTCCTGCTCATCGCCCCGCTCACGCCGATTTTAGACAGTCCGGTGCTGAAGCCCGCCTTCGATCAGATTCTTCCCGCACTCTTTGGCGGGCTGGGTGTGGCGCTCATCGGTAAAAACCTGAAGATCGCCATTGCGCCTATTATCTCAATGGTCGTTCTTTTCGTGTGCGTGCCGTCTCTTGCCGCCAGCGGTACCATCTTCGTGCCGGTCGCCGCGCTCATTGCCATTGCCGCCGCGCGCCTGATGTACAAAAAAGGTTGGCTCAAATAGCGCTTGATAAAAGACCACCATTTATTTGACGAAAGGGATGTTCGGAATCATGATTGGCACCATTATCGGCTATACGGTCCTTGCTCTGCTTGTTGCGCTCATTGCCGTTCTCGTTGTGAGAACGCTTCAATTTAAGCCCCGCGAGCAGACCCCTGTGGACTACACCCCTGTGGAAATTGACTCAGATCGGGCAGCCCGGGCGCTTTCGGAAATGATCCGCTGCAAAACCGTCTCTCACGCGGACCCGAAGCTTGACGACGACTCGGAATTTTTGAAATTCGAGTTGCTTCTGCCCACGCTTTTCCCCAAGGTCTACTGGACCTGCGAATATGAAAGACTTAACGCCCGCGCGCTGATGTTTCGCTGGAAGGGTGAAACGGACGCGCCTCCCATCGTCTTCATGGCGCATTTCGACGTGGTATCGGTCAATGAGGCCGAGTGGTCAAAGCCCGCCTTTGAAGGCCTGATCGAAAAGGGTGAAATCTGGGGCCGCGGCGCGCTTGACACAAAGTCGACCCTGCTGAGCGTCCTGTTTGCCGCCGAAACACGGATTAGCGAGGGGTTTGTGCCCGAACGGGATTATTATTTCTGCTTCGGCGGGGACGAAGAAGTCCTCGGCGGCGGCGCTCCGTCCATCGTGGATACGCTTGAAAAACGGGGCATCAAGCCCTGCATGGTACTGGATGAGGGCGGCGCGATTGTCGAAAACGTCTTTCCCGGCGTTTCAAAGCGCTGCGCGCTCATCGGCATCGGGGAAAAGGGCAACTGGAACCTGCGCCTGCGCGCCGTTTCCAAGGGCGGCCACGCCTCCGCGCCTCCTGCGGATTCGCCCATTGATATCCTGGCCTATGCTTGCCGTCGGATACACGACCATCCTTTCCAGTTCCGTATCACGCAGCCGGCCAAGGAGATGCTCTTAAATCTCGCGCCCCATTCCAACTTCCTCTACAAAATGATCTTTGCCAACCTCTGGCTGTTTAAACCCGCCTTAAACCTGCTGACCCGAAAACAGGGCGGGGAGCTCAACGCCCTCATGCGCACCACCGTTGCCTTCACGATGACGACGGGCAGCAAGGGTGCAAATGTCCTGCCGAGCGAGGCGAGCCTGACCATGAACATTCGTGTCCTTGAGGGTGACACGACCGAAAGCGTCCAAAAAAGGATCGAGCGCCTGGTCGGCAAGGACCGGGTCGAGTACATCCGCCTCTCCGGTTCCGAGCCGTCGCAATCCTCGCCGACAGACGTTATGGGCTATCTGGCGCTGGAGCGTGCCATCCGGGAGAGCTTCCCCGAGGTCATCGTCTCGCCGTATCTCATGATTGCAGGCAGCGATTCTCGTCACTACCTGCGCATCTGCGACAATGTGTACCGCTTCTCGGGCATGTACCTGTCTGCCGCGGAGCGCGAAATGATCCACGGCAAGGATGAACGCATTCCCGTGGAAAAGCTGGCCGACACCATCAAATTCTATTACAGACTGATTGGTATCCTGCAGCACATCGACTGAACCGATCAGGCAGGGCCTCCGCTCTGACGATAACACAGCTAGAACCCCCCGCCGATTTCCCGGCGGGGGGTTCTAGCTAAAATATTGATTACTTCCCTCTTATGACGGTGTCCATATAGTCTGAAATAGCGTCGCCGATGTCGCGCAGGGATTTATAGCGGCTGAACGTGTTGTCGATATCGAGCTGCAGCATGGGGTAGCCGTAGTCCTTCTGCAGCGTATCTGCCAGCATTTTCATCGCCGCCCAGTTGTGGCGGCAGCCCCTGCTGCCGAGGAAGATGATGACATCCGGCTTGTAGTCGGGGAGCAGCTTCTCCAATGCTTTTAGAATATCGTCGCCAGAAACGCCGGAACCGTGCGCCATTGCACCCGCGTTCATGCGTCGGCTCATCAGGGCAAGGCACGCGGACCTGTCGTCCGGCGCGGTGAAGTGCTCCCGTGCACCCAGGCAAAAGCCGTCGAGCACCGTGACAGCACCATAGTCCCGTTCCAGCCGCTCGGTCAGCTCAAAAGTCTGCCAAACCAGATTGTGCAGGAGCAGTACACGGTGCTTTTCGCCTTGCCCGCAGGGTGAAAAGCCCGCGTCTATCCGCGCGGTGCAGAGGGCCAGTTCCTTTTCCAGCAGTGTCCCCATCTCCGTCGTCGGTCCGAAGGCGTTCATCAGCTCGTTCCAGACCGCCAGGTGCGAGGAGAGCGGGCAGGGCGTCTTTGCGCGCAGCTCGGTGCAGGCCTCCAGCATGCGGGCCGACCGGTTGTAGAGCGCCATACGCTGCTTGACCTTCTCCCAATCTAGCTTGCTGCCCGTGATGCCTTCCAAAAACGCAATGAGGCGTTCAATCTGGGGGCCGATGTAGCGGACGTTTTTGGGATCAACGCGCAGGGGTATATCAAAATGCAAAAAGGGCGCGTCGATGAAGCGCGCTATCCCGGTGCAGGCCGCCCGTGCCGAATCGCAGGGGATCGGCATGGAGACATAGGCATCCGGCGTCACACCCAGATTGCCTGACAGGAGCACCCCCGTCACCGTCTTGTTCAGCGAGCACAGGTCGCCATTTCCTTTGATTTCAGCGTCGTTTATCAGCTTTGCCATCAGGTTTTCGTCCCGCGCAATGCGTGCAGGAATCAAGTCCAGACAAAGCGGCACACAGTCGAGCGCATAGAGCAGCTCGCCCGGCACGGGGCCGTTTGTAAATATCAGCTTTTTGCCGTTTTTCTTCGCGTCTCGCACAGCCGTCCAATAGGGCAGGTCGCTCGGACGTGCACCGTCCGGGTCCGTCGCGCTGTCGACAGCCGCCGTTTCGCACGTGTAGTCGATAAACGTCATATTTCCGCCGAGCACACGCTCAGCCTGGCTGGAAGTTTCCGGCATACTCTGTTCCTCCGCATCCTGTTGTGCTTTTTTTGTCCACCCTTGTATAAAGGTCTCAGTTTTTTATTATCCTATATCCGGCGAAAAATGCAAGCGCTGTTTTCTTTTTCGCCGCTGAAGGCTTAATGTAAATAAATTGAGAAATTCATGAAATAGGACTTGAATTCCTATAAACCCTATAGTACAATAGGGATAATGAAAGGAGGCGATAGAAGTGAAGATCACAACCAAGGGGCGCTATGCGCTGCGGATCATGGTTGACCTTGCCCAGCATCAGTCCGACGCTTTTACACCGCTTAAAGAAATCTCGGAGCGGCAGGATATTTCAGAAAAATATTCCGAAATGATCATCAGTCTGCTCAGCAAAGCCGGACTTGTTTTCAGTTCCCGTGGAAAGGGCGGCGGCTATAAGCTGGCCAAGGCCCCGGAAAAATATTCTGTCGGCTCCGTACTCAAGGCAACCGAGGGTTCTCTTGCACCTGTGACCTGCCTGGAGCTGCCGGAAAACACCTGCCCGAACGCCGATCAATGCCAGACGCTGCCCATGTGGCGGGAGCTGGACAGACGCATCGACGAGTATCTCGAAAGCGTGTCTCTGGCCGATCTCGTCAAACAAACCGGCTGCGGTGCCAACTGCGCCTGCATCGAATCTCACAAAGTGTGACAAAATAAATCGGCACAATGCAGAAAGTCCCGTGCAAGTCTTGACAGATACCGAAGCGGG